>Ga0247842_10000350_pt1 | contig 100168 bp, 104 predicted proteins | sample LaCruzMarch2015__3_FD_192411 | JGI IMG/M metagenome (GOLD analysis project Ga0247842, IMG submission 192411) | Freshwater microbial communities from meromictic Lake La Cruz, Castile-La Mancha, Spain - LaCruzMarch2015_19m | ecosystem: Environmental > Aquatic > Freshwater > Lake | place: Spain... | reverse complement strand
AATATTGTAAATGATGAGATTATTGATCGATTAATACCTGATACTGGGTATGATATTGATGTGTTAGAAAAAAAATATCATGAACGCAATATTCCTGTAGGAGCACGTGTAACCAGAATTAGCCCTAGTCCTACAGGATCCATGCATATTGGCGGTACTTATACTGCTTTTATTTCTGAACGTATTGCACACAGTACAAATGGTGGTATTTTTTACTTGAGAATTGAGGATACCGACCAAAAGCGCGAGCAGCATGGGACGCGAGAAATGATAATGACGTCGTTGCATAAGTTTGGTATTAATTATGATGAGGGGGATATGGAAGACGGTTCTGTTATTGGTGAGTATGGACCATATACACAAAGTAAGCGTGCTCAAATATATAAAACTTATGTTAAAGGAATGTTGAAAAATGGTTTAGCGTATCCGTGCTTTATGACAAACGGCGAGCAAGAACAAATGCGGGCTCAGCAAACAAAACAAAGTGTTAAAACCGGCTATTATGGTACATGGGCAATTTGGAGAAACGCGAAACAAGAAGAAGTTGTAGCTGAGTTAGATAGTGGCAAACCCTTTGTGATTCGTTATCGTTCTGATGGCGATCCTAATCAAAGGATTATTGTAAACGATTTAATACGCGGTCGACTTGAGCTGCCCGAAGATAATAATGACATTGTTTTATTAAAGAGTGATGGCCTTCCTACCTATCATTTTGCCCATATCATTGACGATCATCTCATGCGTACAACTACGGTTATTAGGGGCGACGAATGGCTTTCCTCTCTTCCGTTACATGTCCAGCTATCCAAAGTTCTTGGGTTTAAACCATTCGAATACGGACATCTTTCTACAATTCAAAAGATAGACGAAAATGGATCTCGTCGTAAATTAAGTAAACGAAAAGACCCTGAAGCAAGCGTCGAGTATTATTTTTCGCATGGATATCCTGTAGAAGCAGTTAAAGATTATTTAATGAATATTGCAAATCCTGGCTTTGAGATGTGGAGAAAAGAAAATCCAGATAAAACATATATAGAGTACGAATTCTCAATCGAAAAAATACCAAGTACTGGTGGTGGTCTATTAGATCTTACAAAGCTAAACGACGTATCGAAAGAGTTTATTGGGGAAATGTCCGCAGATGAGATAGTGACACGTAGCATCGCATGGTCAAAAGAATTTGATATTCAGTTATACGAAATTCTTACGAGTGATGTCGAGTATGCAAAGAAAGTTTTTTCTATAGAGCGTGGAGAATCTGCAATAAAAAAACGTAAAGATATCGCATATTTTTCGCAAATAAAAGATCAATATGGTTTATTTTTCAAAAAATATTTCGACGAAATGGTTTTTGGGAAAGAGGTTATCGAAAAAATTTCATCTTTTAATAAAGATGATATAAAAAACATAATTGATTCGTTTATAGATACTTATAATGAAACCGATAATAATGCGATTTGGTTTGATAAAGTAAAGGTTATCTCTGAAAAATTAGGGTATACAACTAACTTAAAAGAATACAGAAAAAACCCTGAAAAATTTAAGGGGTCTGTAATTGATGTAGCAAATATTTTGCGCGCAGCAATAACAAAACGTTTTCAAAGTCCAGATCTTTGCGATATCATGAAAACCATTGGTAAAGATGAAACTATGGTCAGACTTGCCTCAGCCATAAAATTATTAGGATGAAAAAATATTTTTGGCTTTCTTTGGGTCTTTTTTGTGTTTCGCGTTTTTTCTTTTTAGCTAAATATCCTTTTTTTTACGATTCGCCTGAATATTTTCGTGAGTCTCAATCATCGAGCTTTTTAACTTCTTTGCAAGCTTCTCATGAATCGATTCATCCTCTCTGGCTTTTTTTAACCCAATTATTTCAAAAAATATTACCAGGTAATAATGTTTGGGAAGTAAGTTTAATTTCCGCACTTTTCGGCTTATTGGGCTTTATCGCTTTTTATCTTTTGATTAAAAACCTTTTTAACCAGAAGATAGCTTTCTTAGCATCAATCCCTTTAATTTTCTTTCCTCATTTATGGTTAATTCAAACTAATGTTTTGCATGAATCATTAGACAGCGGTTTGTTTATTTTGGCTTTATTGTTTTTTAATTATTTTTTGAATAACAAAAAGAAATATTTTTGGATTATTCTAACGATTATTTTTTTAAGCTTAGCGACTTTTGACTTTGTTGGTATTTTATTATGGATGCCAGTTTTTATTGGTTTAGTTTTTCTAAAATCTAAAAAAAATAATTTAGGCAGAAATATTGTTTGGGGAATAGCTATAGCTATTTTTAGCTTTTTAATTGGAATTGGAGGACTTTGGTTCCTATTGTCATTCATTAAAAGCATTAATCCTGTTATCCGTTTAAAAAGTCTTTTGCTTGGTTATGGGGGAGGAGGAATTTTTACTAATTGGGGATTTTTAAATTTATTAAGAACAATGAGGAATGATGGTTTAATTTTATTTTATGGTTATTCAATAAGCGCTATTTTTGGTTTAATTATTAGTGGTTTTTATTTAATCAAAAAGAAAAAATATTATTTTTTAATTTTTCTTTTGTCTTTTTTCTTGTCCTTTTCCCTGACTGGTAAATTTTGGTACGGTGGCTTATTTGGACGCTATTCGATTTTAATTGCTTATCCCTTGGCTTTAATTTTGGCTTTAATTCCTTGGCGTAAGATTTATGTTGGTTTAATTGTTATTTTATTTTTTAGTTTTTTGTCAACATTAATGGTTTATCAAAAAGAACCAATAGCGAAGATACAGGCGAATTTAATTAAGGAAATTAATCTTAAAGATGATGATCTTTTAATTCTTTCTGATTACCAGCGGCCACAATTAGTTTATAACCAGGCTCTATATTTAGGCGGAGATATTAATCAGCAAAAATTAATTGAAGAAAAGATTTTAGAAACCTTATTTTTAGGCAAAAGAGTTTTTATTAGTCAACAAGCAATGGATTTTCCTTATTGGCAATATGATGGGCAAGAAATCCATATTGTTTCTAAAGGGGATAAGAATAAAAGTCAGTTAAAGAATTTTTTAATGGATAAAAGCTTGGTTATTAAAACTAATAATTTAAGATATCCGCTTTTAACGATTTATCAGTTAAGTCTGTAAATAGCGTAATTTAAAAAAGAAGCAAAGCTAACCCATAGAAGATAGGGAATCAATAATCCTCCGGCGGCTTTATTAATCTTCCAGAATTTAATTAAAGTTAGAAGAATAAAGAACCAAAGAATAATAATATCTATAAAAGCCCAAAAAGGGGCATGCCAATAAAAAAAGCAAAAAGACCAAGTGATATTAAGAGCTAATTGAATAAAGAAGATGATTATCGCTTCTTTATTTTTTCCCGCGTTACTTTTTTTAAATCCTTTTTTCCAAATTATTGAAAGAGCTATCCCCATCATAATAAATAATATGGTCCAAACTGGGGCAAAGAGCCAATTAGGTGGGCTAAAAGATGGTTTTTCTAAAAAAGCATACCAAGTAGCAATAGAGGGAGTAGTAAAAGCTGAGCCAAGAAAACCAGCTCCTAAACAGATTAAAATCGAGATAATTAATTTCCCAAAATTATTAAGCTTCATTTATTTGATGCTTATTAGCTCTATTTCAAAAATCAAAGTTGATCCAGGTGGGATACTACCAGCTGCTTGGTTGCCATAGCCTAGAGCTGGTGGAATAGTTAATTTTCTTTTACCGCCAATTTTCATTCCTAAAAGACCTTGGTCCCAGCCAGCAATTACTTGACCAGCTCCAACTTGAAATTCAAAAGGTTGATTCCTATCATAAGAACTGTCAAATTTTTCACCATTAGTTAAAGTTCCTAAATAATGGACTTGAGCGGTATCACCTTTTTTAACTTCTTGACCTTGGCCAACTTTTAAATCTTCAATTTTTAGATCGCTTTGATTTTGGGCTGAGGGAGAAGCTGGTTGTGAATTTTCTTTTTGTGGTTCTTTGGTAAAGTCCATATTTTGGTTAACCTTTGTTGGTGTTTTTTTAAGGAAATAATAACTTCCTAATATTAAAACAGTTAAGACTAATAAAGCAATGACAATTTTTTTCATTAAAAAGATTATATCTTAAAGAAATTTATTTAGTCAAACCCTTTTTTCTTCTTTTTTCTTCCATTTCATCTAAAATGATTTTGCGAATACGAATAGATTGGGGAGTGACTTCAACCAATTCCGTTTCGTTAATGTATTCCAGAGCATCATCTAGACTCATAGTTCTAGGAACATTAAAATGATCCATACCACCATCGCCCTTAGAACGCATATTAGAAAGTTGTTTTTCTTTACAAACATTAATCCAAAGATCTTCAGATCTAGAATTTTGACCAACAACCTGTCCTTTATAAACATTAACTGCTGGTCCGTAAAATAATTCACCCCGATCTTGGACATTAGTTAAGCCATATAATCTAGTGATACCGGTTTCACAGGCGATTAATGATCCTCGATCACGTTTTTTCCATTCACCTTTTTCTGGTAAATAACCATGGAATAAAGTGTTCATAATTCCTAAACCACGGGTATCAGTCATAAAATCGCGACGGTAACCAAATAAACCTTGAGTGGGGATAATAAATTCCAAATGGACGATATCGTCTTTAACTTCCATTTTTTTCATTAAACCAAAACGACTGCCTAATTTTTGAATAACTGCCCCTGAATATTGTTCTGGCACTTCAATAAAAACTTCTTCGTAAGGAATTGTTTTTTTACCATCAACCATTTTAACAATGACTTGAGGTTGAGAAACTTGGAATTCATAACCTTCTCGACGTAAACGTTCAATCAGGATAGCTAGATGAAGTTCACCCCGACCAGAAATAATCCAGCCATTAGTAGGACTATCTTCAACTTTTAAAGCTACATCATTTTCTAGTTCCTTATAAAGTCTTTCTCTAATTTGTCTGGAAGTTGTGAATTGACCTTCACGTCCAGCAAAAGTGGAAGTATTAACCATAAAAGTCATCTTAACGGTTGGTTCTTCAATTTTTAATATCGGTAAGGCTTGAGGATTTTCAACATCAGCGATAGTTTCACCAATCATAATCTCTGGGATACCAGCAATGGCTACAATTTCTCCAGCTTCAGCTTCTTTGGTTTCTATTTGGGCTAAACCTTGGAAGGTGACTAAAGAAGTTAAGCGATATTTTTTTGTTTCTCCTTCATGGTTAATTTGCACGACTTCTTGTCCAGCTCTAACCCTGCCATTATAAATTCGTCCTCTAGCAATGCGACCTTTAAAATTGTCCCAATTAATAGAGGTAATCAACATTTGTAAAGGCAAATTACTATCGCCACCTGGTTTAGGGATATGCTTAATAATCTCTTCAAATAAAGGAGTTACATTTTCCATTGTTTTCAAATCAGGAGTTAATCCAGCTTTACCTAATTTTGAAGAAGAATAAATAATAGGGAAATTAGCGGTTTCTTCATCAGCGCCCAGATCAATAAACAAATCAAAAGTTTTATTTAAGGCTTCAGCTAGATTAGCGTTGGGTTTATCAATTTTGTTGATAACCACAATGATTTTTAGTTTTAGTTCTAAGGCTTTTTTTAGAACAAAGCGAGTTTGGGGCATGGGTCCTTCTTGGGCGTCAACCAAAAGCAAACAGCCATCAGCCATTTTTAGAACCCGTTCCACTTCACCGCTAAAATCAGCATGTCCAGGAGTATCAATAATATTAATTTTTATATCTTTCCAAACAACTGAAGCGTTTTTGGAAAAAATAGTAATACCTCTTTCTCGTTCCAGGTCATTGCTATCCATAATACAGTCGTTATCAATAACTTCTTTATTTAAATGAGTTTTTGATTGGCGCAGTAAAGAATCCACGAGCGTGGTTTTGCCGTGGTCAACGTGAGCGATGATAGCAACATTACGAATTTCCATAAAAAAAGCCCGTTTTTCCGGGCATTTACCCTATAGATTATTATACCCTTTTTTTGCTAATTTAACAACCGGATAAATCTTTATTTGTCTTTTCAGATAGAGGAAAAGAGTTAAAAATTTGCCCTTATATGCTAAAATTTTTAAATGGTAGATAAAGAACAAAAAACTCATATTCAAGCGGTTGATCTTTTAAGAATAATTTCTATTTTGGCGGTTATTTTTATTCACACCACTACCAGGACTTTGGAAGTAACTTCTTTTGACTTGCCGCGTTTTTCCTGGACTCTTTTTCTGAACCAAGTTTCTCGTTTTGCCGTGCCTTTGTTTTTTATGATTTCCGGTTTTGTCTTGGAACTTAATTATCCTTTTCATACCAGTTATCTGTCTTTTTTAAAGAAAAGAGCGAGCCGGATTTTTATTCCTTATGTTTTCTGGAGTCTCATTTATTATTTCTTTGTTTATAAACAGCACACGGCCGGGTTTTTATCAGTTCTGACTGACGGTAGTGCCTCCTATCAGCTTTATTTTATTCCGACTTTGTTAATTTTCTATCTTATTTTTCCTTTGGTTCATAGGTATTACTGTTTTATTAGTAATAAATGGATTTTATTGACTTTGGGTTTAATCCAGATAATTTTTTTATACAGTGATTATTATCTTCATTCTTTGGCGCTTTTTTATCCGGTCAGCATTGCTCTTCTGAATTATTATCTTTTTGTTTTGGGGGCTGTTGCTTCCCATCATCAGCAACGTTTAATGACAATTTTTAGAAAAGGAAAGTTTTTCCTGGCACCGATAGTTTTATTTTTAATGGGTTATGTTTTTTTTGAGGGAGAAAGCCGTTTTCTGAAAAATCACAACTACCTGTCTTTTTATTCTCAATGGCGTCCGAGCATTTTTTTATACACGGTTTTGCTAGCCGGTTTGCTGTATTATCTTTTCAATAAGGCAGAAGCCAAACTGTTGATGTTTAAAAATTTATCGAAGCTTTCGTTTTTTGTTTTTTTTGTCCATGTCATTGTTCTTGAAGTACTTTGGCAGCTGGTCGGAGTTTATTTTTATCAGAGTTATCCTTTTTTAATTGGGCAAGTCTGGTATGATCCTTTGTTTTTTGTCTTAACCGCTTTTTTCTCTTTTTTGATTGCCTACCTTTTTCATAAAATTCCCTTGTTAGCAAAAATAACCGGATAAATTAAATACCAATTATTCTTTTATTGTTTTTCAAAAACTTTTTTCATCAGTTCTTTTCGGCCTTCTTTATTAATAGAAGAATAGGGAATTATCGATAGATTTTTAACTTGTTCCTGAATTTTTTTGAGTTGTTTTTGTTTATCTCCCATTTTTAGTTTATCAATTTTGTTAGCAACAAGCACAAAATCAATTTTATTTTCTTTAAGAATATCAATCATTTCTTGATCAAGTGGAGTGAGTCCGATTTTGGCATCGATAATTAAAACTGCCATGCGGTTTTTAATTTCTGAATAAAGGAAATACCAAAGAATCATTTTTCTTAAAGCGTCATATCTTTTGGCGGAAACTTTGGAGTAACCATAACCAGGCAAATCAACAAAATAGAATTTTTTATTAATGATAAAAAAATCCAAACGAATAGTTTTCCCTGGATTAGAGCTGGAACGGGCCAGATTTTTTTTCATCACTAGAGAATTAATTAAGCTGGATTTACCGACGTTTGACCGGCCGATAAAAGCCACTTGGAATTTGTTGTCATAAAGAATGTCGTTGGTGCCGATAACACCTTTAACGAATTCAGCAGATGTAATTTTCATTTTTTAAATTTTTATAAAAATAAAAGTGATAAAGGAAGTTTTTAAAATTATGGTCCGGTAGCAAAACCGGTTACTCGCCAAGAATTATCAACTTTTACCAAGCCAATCCAACGGATGTTTATACCATTTTCATATCCGTAAAAAGGGATAACAGCATCAGCAGCTTCTGGTTTCATTTCTACATCCATCGTTACTTTATAATTATTTTCTCCAGCTGGTTCAACTTTTTTAACAATTAGTTTTTTAAAAGCATTAAACTGAACACCCCAAGCTTGTTTTTGACTTTCATCACTAATTGTCTGAGGGCTTAACATATTAACTGCTTCGGGGATTTTACTTTCATTGATAAGATCTAAAAAATTTCTAACAATATCTTCTTGTTGGGGAAGTGGTACACCGGATTGTTCGGTTGGTGTTGGTTGTGTTTTAATTTCAATTTTTTCTCCATTTTGAATTTTTTCTGCTATTTTGGCAGCAAAAGTAATCATTTCTTCTTCGCTAGCGGCCTTAGTGGAGGTTCTGTCAATAGCAATAAAGAGATTGGGATTAAGAACTAGATAAACACCATTAATAAGACCGTTTTCTTGAAGAACAACAAAATGCTCCATTTTTATTTGATCATTAGTGGTAATGGTTCGACCTAAAGTTGTTTGCCCTTTTTTTTGATCTTCAACACTTAAATTATTTAAACGTAAAGTGACAAAATTATTTTCATCGGTGAAATATTGACAAACATTGGTTGTTTGAGAATTATTGGTTTCAGTTCTAACAATGTTTTTACCTAAGGCGGTGGTAATAAACTCTTTGGGGAATTCTGCGCAAACATCAGCTCCAACAACAATTCCTTTTTTAGCATTATCTGTTTCTAAAGATTTATTATTAGGATTTTTTCTGAATAGATTAGGCAAGACAATCGCGGCAATAACGATTATTCCTCCGATAGCGATAAGAATTTTTTTATTCATAATTCTAGGGTGAATTATACTCCTTTTGTAATATTTTTTGCTACTTGCTTCTTGTTTTCAGGATTGTTTCAATATTTATGATGACCAAATACAGAGAATACATTCAAAGAATGATGGAAAACAATCAAGAAGCTTTTGATAAGTTTAGATTTATTCATGATCAATACTGTTTGATGGCAGATAAAGACAGTCTTCAGGACAGATATAATGAAGAAGGAGCAAAGATCCTAGAAATTATTGAAGAATGGGAACAAAGACTTTGCTCGCAGTCGGAAAAAGCAGGGTATGGTAGTTACTCTGGTAGTTTAGCAGAAAAATTTCATGAAGAGATTAAAAGAGTTTTTCCAATGATTGACTACATTGGCTTAATCGTGGAGAAATTTGAAATTAAAAAGATAAATCTTTAATTTTAGGGGCAAGTTTTAGAGCGAGTAAAACCAGCTTTCTGCGCTTCTTTTTCAGTACAAAACCAATCCTCGCCAATATCTTTTTCAATAATTGTAAATTCATATTGAGCACAGCCAGGAAAATAATAGTTTCTTAAATCAGAGTTCTTATCAACGTTGCCTTTAATGTTGCATTTGGGATTATCGGGATTTATTTTTTGGTAACATTTTGGACTAAAAATTCCTAAAGATTTTTCTCTGGCATTATCACCGGCGAATTTCAAAATCTCTCTAGCTGAATGATTATCGCTGTGAAATCTACCCCAGCCTATTTTTAAAATTTCTTCATTAATTAGTTTATCGTCGGTGTAAATTAAAGCCATTGGTCGACCCCAGTTATCAATGATCTGTTCTTTAACTAAAATGGTTTTATCTTTGACTAATTTTTCCAAAAGCTCTTTGGCTTCTTTGCTTCCACAGAAATCTAACTCCGGTGCATCTACCGAACGCAATCGTAATCGCGTTTTACCTTCTAAAACTAAAGTATCTCCATCGATTACTCCTATAACTTTTATACCTTTTTGAGATTTTTTCAAATCTTCTAATAAAGAGACATTTAAAAAAATTGAAGAGGCAAGAGAGATAAAAAGTAAAAAAGGGATAAGCAAAAAAAGATTATTGGTCTTTTTAGACTTCATAGCTTAGTTTATCACGTTTAGGGCGATATTTGGGGATTTGTTTTATTCTTCTTAAGAAGAATTTTAATTAAGCAAAAAGATTTCTTTTCCAGACGGAGATTATTTTTATAAATCCGTCTTCTTCTTTAATGGTAACCCCTATTTCAACATGGTTAGAAACTCTAACAACATTTTTAAGGTTGACAACATTGGCAGGGACAACTTTATCAGGTTCGGAAAGAGCTTTTTCTATCTGCCATTTTTCTAAGCCATAAAAACTTATTTTTTTAATAGCATGATTGGTATAAATAAGATTATTTGGCATTTTAAAATTATTTTTTTACCTAATTTATTTTAACAGTTTAATCAATGAAGGTTAAGGCAACACCTTTTTTGTCTATTCTACCGGTTCTACCAATTCTATGAATATAGGTGTCGCATGATTCTGGAAGATCATAGTTAATTACGTGACTGACGTTAGGGATGTCTAAACCGCGAGAAGCAACATCAGTGGCTAAAAGAATTTGGATTTCATTTCTTTTAAATCTTTCTAAAGTTCTAATTCTTTGATTTTGTTTTTTGTTACCATGGATAGCATCTGCTTTGAAACCTCTTTTAATAAGTTCGTCAGAAAGTTTTTGAACTCCATGTTTTGTTCGGCCAAAAACCAAAACTTTTTCAAATTCTTTTTTAATAAGTAGATCATGAAGTTGGTCAATTTTTCTAGTTCGATCGATAACTTTAATAATATTTTGCTCAATATTCTCAGCAGTTTCCCTGGTTTTAACAGAAACGATTACTGGATTTTGCACAAAACTATTTAAAATTTCTCTAACTTTTCCATCAATGGTGGCTGAGAAAAAAAGAGACTGACGGTTTTGAGGAAGAAGAGAAATAATATATTTAATATCATTGATAAAACCAATATCTACCATATGATCGGCCTCATCAAGAACAATTGAACCAAAATTATATAAGTTAAGGTTTCTAGAACGAAGCAAATCTTGGATTCTTCCAGGAGTGCCAATGATAAAATTAGGATTTTTTCTTAAATCATCTTTTTGTCTTGATAAATTAGATCCGCCGATACAAAGAACAGAATAAATATTAAGACCTTTGGCAAAAGCAAAAAATTCATCCCTAATTTGGGCGGCTAGTTCACGAGTTGGGGCGATAATCAAAACTTTTTGGCTTCTATCTTTTAAAACTTTATTTATAAGGGGAATAAGGAAAACAGCAGTTTTACCAGTGCCAGTATTGGCAATGCCGATTAAATCTCTGCCTTCAAGAACAGCTGGAATAGCTTGGTCTTGAATTGGCGTGGGGATTTTATAACCTTTTTCCATAATGTTTCTTTTTAGCTGATCCGCAATTTTAAAGTCAGCAAAAGAATTAGCAATAACAATTTCTTCAACCTCATTTTTTTCTTGAAAGGTGTTCATTCCAGCAGAAATAAAATTATTAATAAGAGTAGTGGGATCAAAAGATTTAAAGATTTTTCTACCACGAAAATTATTACCGCCAGGGCGGGAGAAATTACGATTACGATTAGGCCTGCTGTTAAATTGTCTGTACATAAGATTAATACATTAATTAAATTAAGGAAATAAAACTGCTTAAATGAAGGAATAAATGATGAATATTGGAGACAAGATACTAATAAAAAAAGTAGTTATACTCGGGTATCTTTTATCTTAACAAACTCAAAATAGACTCAAATTCAAGCAGATGTATCACCTCAATCTGCTAAGGTAAAAACTATTATACCCTAAAAGGATGAAGAAAGCAAGTAACTATAGGATGTATAGCTATTCTAAGCAAAGGCTCTTAGAAGGGCATCGCGAATATTTTTTCCACGAAACCAGCCTTTAAGAAAGACAACCGCTGGCTTATTTTTATTCCAATTTTGGAGATAATAATTATCAACATGACCGCCTCTTTTTAAAAGAGCGGCAACCATTTCGTCAACTGAAGATTTTGTATTGATATTTCATTGTAACACACAATTATATTTAGCTAGGGCTAATTAATTATATAGGGACTTTTTAATTTATTATTCCTAAATATAAGGCAACTTTTGTGAGTGCGACAATAGATTGACCATTAGTAATTTTATTATTTCTAATCATTTTTAAGATCTCTTTATAAGAGAAAACTTTATTTTTTTCTATACCTTCTTCTGCCTTTTTGTTTATATCAGTCTGGACTAATTTTTTGGCAATAAAGATATGGCTAATACCACTGGATATTCCACTGGCATATTGAAAGGCACCTATTTCTTTCCAACTATTTGCTTGTAACCCAGTTTCTTCTTGGAGTTCTCGTTTTGCAGCTTTCAATAGATCTTCTCCTTCTTCAGATTTTCCTGCTGGTACCTCCCATGAACTTTGTTGTGTTGTGTAACGGAAAAGCTTAATGAGATTGACTTGATTATCATCTGTTAAGGCAACGATAAATACAATAGGGCTACTTTCCACAACGCAATATAGTCCTTCTTCGCCTAAAGGAGTGATAACCTTATTTTCTCTAACTTGGTACCACTTATTTTTATATGCTATTTTTGAAGATAATGTTTTCCAATTTCCTTTACTCATAAATAAATTATAGCACTATGTAAATGAATCTTGAAGCTAAAATGTTTATTGGGACTATTATATTATGATCTTTTATCAAAAATAAATTAATATTTTTGCCAAAGCCATGGTTTATCTTTTCTGGCATTCATAAAAAATTCAAATAAAAATTTACCATATTTTTTTGGGTCAATTGAGGGGAATTTATCAATTTTAAAATTAGGGTCATTTAGTCTTCTGGCAAAAAGTTCAGTTAAATCTTCATCAACTAAAACATCCAATTTTCTTTCATAAGCTCTTTTTGCGAATCTTTCAACGCAATCTGTCAGATGAAATCCACCAATAGTTAATGTTTTTAACTTTGGTAATTGATCTAATATATAATCTGGATCAGGGTATAAATGCGTTCCATCTGGCTGTTTTATGGCGTGTTTTTTATAGTTGATATCAGTCTTAATAATTCTGTCTGAGATTTGAACATTAACGACTTCGGAGATAGGATGATCATTGAAAATTACGTAGTTTATTCCAAAACCATTTTGTCTATATCGTAAATCTATGCACTGATTTAAGGTGTCCCCATATTTTTTCTTAAAATTTTCTGGACCACCTTTTTCATGCCACCCATGATTTTTTATTTCAAAATCAATATATTCGGGAATTGGATATAAAAAAGCAAACTCTTTCATGAGGTCATTATTATACTATTTTTGAAGCTAAATTTCTAGTTGGGAGTATGAAATCATACTGCGGTCTTTTATATTTTAAGTAGTAAATGCTAAAATTAGATTATGAAAATATTAGTTATTTATGATTCATTATTCGGAAATACCAAAAAAATTGCCGAAGCAATATTTGATTCTTTACTTTCATCAAACAAAATAAGATTGGTTAACGCAGTTGAGGTAACAATAAAAGATTTAGAAAAAATTGATATGTTAATTGTAGGGTCTCCAACTCATGGTGGTCGAGCAAAGCAAAATTTACAGACTTTTCTTGACCAATTGCCAAATAGTATTTTAAAAGGAACTAAAGTTGCTGTGTTTGATACAAGATTTTTAGAAAAAGATCAGACTTTTCTATTGCGTTTACTGCTAAAAACAATTGGATATGCAGCTCCAAAGATTGCTAAAAATTTGAAAAATAAAGGAGGAAATCTTATTGTTGAGCCTGAGGGCTTTATAGTTAAAAGGAAAGAAGGTCCATTGGCTGAAGGTGAGTTGGAGCGAGCTAAAAGTTGGGGAGAGAAATTAAAAATTTAAACGCTATTTCAATTTTTTGAAATTATGCAACTATGTTACGACTTTTTATCAAGCTAGCTTAATCCTATAGATTTGACTTTAGCCTCATTTTAGATTATATTCTTCCTACTTAGCGGATTCAGCCATATTTTCTTAATTTTGCGAGAAAATTATAGCAATAATTTGCTTTTATATAAATTCAGTTTTTTTAGTTCTTTTAAATTTTAATAATCTATTTTAAGGAGAGTGATTAAATTGACAATATTCCTTTCAATTTTAGGATCGCTTTGGATATTATTGGGATTTTATCTCATCATTATTGGGTTTATCGGTATCTATAAAAGATTTTCTTATTCTGACTATAGAGGTAAAGATAGAGTTATTATCAATATCTTATATGGAATAATCTTCGCTTTTATAGGTATGTCTATGGTAGATAATTTTATTTTAAATTTAATTATCAGCTTACTATTGATGATCAGTTTAATTGTAGTTGTAATTTTTGATTCAAAAACTAAAAACCAAGATAAAAGAAGATATGGAGGAGGTCCTAGCGACGGAGCGTAATAAATCTTAGGTAGGGCTAATGATAATGAATATAAAATTCCTTATTTAAAAGGATTGGGGGTAAAAGATGGAAAGAGTTCCTATGCATTATCACTATAAATGTTTTCTTGGGATATTGCTTTTAATCACTAGCGGTTCAGCCATGTTTATTTCAGGCTGGTGGTTTATGGAAAGGATTATTATTAATCCTTTAAGTCTTTGGCTTCTTTGCGTAGCTATTCCTATAATCATCCTAGGTATTTTGTTATTTTTTATTGGCGTTTTATATTTTCTTATATGGATGGAATTGAGTTGAAATTAAAAAATTTAATTAAGGGAGGATGATCTTTGAATAATAAAATAAATGAAGCAGATTTATCAGTAAAAATGCTTGAGCATGTATTAATTAATCACGAAGGTGAGAATGCAAAATTACTATCTTTTTTGTTCAGATTTACAACTTTTATTTTTTTCTTAGTAGCCTTAATTTTTCTTTTTAGTGCTAATTCTTGGTGGGGTTTTGGTATTTTTTTTGTTTTTGCAATCATTTCCGGATTTGTCGCTTGTTATTTTCGGGCTAAAACAATTTTTTGCTTAAACTATATAAAAAAAGAACTTGAAGAAAAAGAAGATTAATAAAAACGGATTGATGTCATTATTTGTTGATCAGGGAATCAAAAAAATTCTAACATTTGTGTTAGTGCTTTGATTCCCAATCTTTTTAATGACCTCTCAGTCCGTATTTTTTTGCCTATTGTCAATGTTGGGAATATGCAATTACGGTCCTTTACCAGACTTTAGAATGATTTCCAAACCATTGAAATTTTATAATTTTCTCCATTGGACTTTGTTATAATGTAATAAGTCTAATCTATCTATGCATTTCTTTTCAAAATTAAAGCTCCTAGATATTTCCAAATTAAGAAAAATTTTCCTATTCTTATTTTTCTTTGTTCTTATAGGCGCTTTGGCCTTTTCTTTTTATCAAATATATCAGCTTAAAAACCAAAAGGAAGATAAATTAAAAAATTTTGAGGCGCTTCAGACTGAGCTATCTGATTTAAAAAACCAAGATCAGTATAAAAAAAATGAGGAGCTTCAAAAAGAAATAAATAATATTCAAAAAACGTATAAAAATACAGTGGATACTTATGAAGATATTCTTTCTATCGAAGAAAAGGGTATTGATGTAAAAGAATTTAATAAACTTTTCGCAAATGCTCTCTCATTACTCTCTGAAAGAAATTTTTCTTCAGCTTCAGCCACTTTAATAACCATTTCTCAAAAAATTACCGAAGCTGAAAAGAAGATAGCAGCCACTTTTAAAATTCCTGAAAATATTCCAGTTGAAAATACACCTCCCGGGAAAGGTTATTCAAAACAGCAAGTTTCAACAGATGCTGGAAATTTTATGGTGAGCATGATTGCTGCAGACTATTCGTCAACAAGGGTAATTGTAGATACCGCCTCAGGAACAGAATGTTTTAATGATTGTCCTGTTCTTTCTTTGGCAACATATGTTTCAAGAAACGGAGCCTTTGCCGGTGTTAATGGTTCATATTTCTGTCCAGCCACATATCCTTCTTGTTCAGGGAAAACAAATACCTTTGATACTCTTTTGATGAATAAAGATAAAAAATACTTTAATTCTGATAATAATGTTTACAGTAATAATCCGGCAGTCATTTTTGGAGGCAGCTTTATTAGGTTTGTTTCGGCTGCTTCTCAGTGGGGTAGAGATACTTCAATAGACAGTATGATTAGTAATTATCCTCTGCTAGTATTTAATTCAAACGTGAGTTTTGCTGGAGATGATGATCCAAAAAAAGGGAGTAAAGGAAACAGATCTTTTATCGCGCAAAAAGGAAATACCGTTTATATTGGAGTTGTTTATAATGTTACTGTAGCTGAATCTGCTCGAGTAATGAAGGTCTTGGGAATGGAAAATGCTCTTAATCTTGATAGTGGTGGTTCAACCGCTCTTTGGTCAGGTGGTTATAAAGCCGGTCCTGGAAGAGATATTCCTAACGCAATCCTCTTTGTTAATAAATAACTTTACGGGTAGAGAGTATGCAATTGTATTACAACCTTTTACCAGACTTCAGAAAGATTTCTAAACTATTAAAATTTTATTAATAATTTTCTAATTCCTTGTACAATTTCATTATTGACATCTCACTACTACGTGATACCATATAGTAGTAATCAGTAATAATTAGTAGATGGAAGGCAATAAAATAATGGAAAATCTAACAGAGATGCTAAAAGGGGTATTAGAAGGCTGTGTTCTTGAAATCATCAGCCGTGAACAGACTTATGGCTACGAAATTACAAGGAAACTCAATGCTCTTGGATTCACCGATGTGGTGGAAGGTACGGTTTACACAATACTTTTAAGGCTCGAAAAGAGCAAACTCGTGGAGATTGAGAAGAAGCCATCCGAGATGGGACCGCCGAGGAAGTTTTTCGTGCTTAACGATGCGGGGCAAGAGGAGCTTAGCCGATTTTGGGCAAAATGGGAGTTTGTTGCGGTAAAACTTAATAAGTTAAAGAAAGGAGGAAAATAGAGATGTTAGATATTTTCAAAAAAATGATTGGTGAGAAAAAAGAGTATAAAATGATGATGGCGCGGGTCGAAGCCATGCCGGAAGATTATCAATTTGTGTTCAAAAAGATTCAGCAATATATGTGGGGCTTTGGGGCGGGAGACGGATATGATATGTTAAAAATCCATTATGAGTTGATTGATTTGTTTGAAACCGGCGTAGCGGAAGGAAAGCGCGTATTGGAGATTACGGGTGAGGATGTAGCAGCGTTCTGTGATGAGCTTCTACGTAATACTAAGACGTACACAGAAAACTGGCGTGAAAAGCTAAACCGTAACATTCAAGAAAAACTGGGGAAATAATCGCAATGAGTAAAAATGACATGGCAATCGTAATAAAAGGATTATAAGGCGCGGAAGAAAAAAAGGAGATTAAGTTTGCTGGGAGTATGCAACTATGTTACGATCTTTTACAAGGGATTTAAGCGATAAAATAATAGTTCTTACTCCTTTTTTAAAAAGTATTTAATTTTTAATTGCTGGGGTTGCAGTCTTTAAGGCATGAATCTTTATTTTCTCCTAAATCTGGTTCACAAAGACCATTGCCACAGTTTTCAGTAGTAACCGCTTTCTGATTTTTGTTTTTAACAATTAAGCTAAATATTTTGGAAAACCAATCTTTAATGATGACAAACACATTTTTTCTACTTTGATTTTCATTTGAAGACTTCGTGATCATATCGGTTGCCTCTACAATTTTAGGTTTAACATTTTTTAATTCGGTAGTTCCCGCTCCTGAGTTATTTTCTCCCTCGCCGCTTATTATAAAAAACCTATTAAGACCTGTTCCGGCAGCAACATACTTTCCGGAAGTTGAAATTTTTGAGGATTCAGCCTTCCCGGTTGTTTCCCAATCATTAATAATTTTCTTTTTATCAATTGAAACAAGAAGGACATGATTAGTTCCGGTTCCGACAGAGAAATATTTTCCATCTTCAGAAAATGAAAGACTGCCAATATATCCGGTGTCTTTAATCTTCCAAAGCGATTTTTCATTGGCACATTTATTAACAAAAATTCCATCCATATTACTTCCAATAGCACAATAAACTCCATCTTTAGAAATAGCAACTTCATTAACTGGGTTCAGACTGGTATTAAAAACCCATAAAGGTTTCTCCTGTTTAAATTTATAAAAAACTGATGAGTATGGATCTTCGGGTGATCCTCCGCCACCTGCTAAAATATTCTGACCATCATCCGAAATTGCTACCGATTCAACGGGAAAATTGATTCCAACTTTGGCTTTAAAAACTGGGTTCGAGCTTTGTGGGCTAAAAACATGGATGCTACGGTCTGGACAGGATGTTCCTACTACAAAATATTTTCCATCTGAAGTCATACTTAAACTACGAATAACGCTTCCACCCATCATGCCGCCTTTAGCCTCAATTTTGTGTTTCCAAACAGGAGTGGAATTCTCTGTCGACCAAAGATAAACATAAGTATCTCTACCTCCAGCCGCTATAAATTTTCCATCATCCGAGATGGCTAATCCGTTAAGAACCGCTCCGGTCGGATAAGACCATATAGGATTTTCACTCTTGGTATCAAAAAGGAAAACAACTCCCTTAAGACTAACAGCTAAATGGTCATTGCCGGAGAAAGAGATTAATCCTTTATCCATCCCTAGATTTCCAGTATCCCCAACTGGGTTGCCAGTATATTTCCACTTGAGAGATTTACTCGCAATCTCAAAAAGATAGAGATTTTGATTATTATCTGCGGCAGCAAAATATTTTTCGTCTGGTGAGATATCAACCGATGTTAGCCAGTTTTTCCCAATATCGTAGCTAATAAGAGGTTTATTTTTTCCACTTTCAAAAAGATAAATTTTATTATCTTCGATTACTTTGGAAGAGAGAATTTTTGGGCCACCCCAAACACCACAGCAAGTTCCACAACCTCCAGGTTTACACTCTGATCCACCATAAGAAGGTCCATGAATTAATTTCCCATCAATTTTTGCTTCGAAGTAAAATTGATAAATTCCTTCATTCTTTTCTGAGATGGTTTTTTTAAAAAAATATGAAACCCCTTTATTACTGGTGGTTTCTTTTGTCATCAAGAAGTTTTCAAATTCATTATCTCCACCTTTTAATAAATATATCTTGACAAAATCTGGATTTCTTTTTTGAGGGTCGATAAAATAGGTTTGAAAAGTATATTCACCAGCCCCTCCCCACATAGGATTGACAGATCCTGTTTCAAATCTGGTTCCCGTTCCAGATTGCTCAATTTGACCTTCTGATGAATTGTTAACAACAACTTGGTTTTCAGCCTTAGCTTTCGGTATGGAGAAAAGTGAAGAAGTTATAATGAAAGACACAAGAAAGATGAACTCCACCCGCTTCATAATTTTAGTTAATCACAATCAGACTTAATAATCAAATGATTGAGAATCATAAATTTATTATAGCTGAGCTTACGGGTCTCGGATCATATAAGACCCATAGCCAATCCCAAGATAGTGTTATTCTTGTTGTAATTTGATGGTATGACCATATATAATTTGGGGAAATGGGAACAAAAGAAGGAAATCTGGAATCGGAAACTTTTGTTAAGAAATACGCTACAGTTGTTTATTTCACCCTCGCTTTCATTATTTCGTGGGTTTCTGTAGCGTTGATTGTGGGACCATCTGAAATAGTTAATATCAGAGGTGTCGCAACAGATAGGGAGATGCCTTTTGTGATTGTGGCAATGGTAATTGGCCCCACTATTGCGGGGCTTTTTAGTACTTGGTTGGTTGGTAGAAAAGAAGGTTTGAAAAATCTTTTGACTAAGTTTTGTGATTGGAGAGTTAGTACTCGCTGGTATATGGTAGTTTTGATTGCTCCTGTAACTGTGGCGGTGACTGATTTGATCCTTTCTCTTTTTTCCAGGAATTTTATTCCGACGATTCTTTCCATGAGTGGTAAAATGTCTTTTCTGGGATTTACCGTTTTCGGAGCTTTGGTAGGAGGTTTTTTTGAAGAAATCGGCTGGACCGGGTTTGCCATTCCTAGGATGTTAAAGCGTTTAAGTGTTTTTAAAACAGGTCTCTATTTGGGGTTGATATGGGGCGCTTGGCATTTTTTGGTTAATTTTTGGGGAAGCGCAAATTCAGCAGGCGTAGTTCCTTTGGTGTTATTTTTATTTGTAGCTCTCTTTTCTTTTTTGCTTCCGTATAGGATTCTTATGGTTTGGGTTTACGCTCGTACTAAAAGCCTATTTGTATCCATACTCATGCATTGTAGTTTGATAATATTCTGGCTCGTTTTAGCACCTACGGAAGGAACGGGATTGTACAGAACAATATGGTTTTCAACTTGGGCTGCAATACTTTGGGGTACGGTAATTACAGTTAACTTTCTGACGAAGGGTGGTCTTCTAAGGAAATTGTAAATACTACCGAGCTGAGCAGGCTGGTCTAGATCCTTCTTATCCTTATAGTTATTGTTTCCCATTGAGGTTAAATGAGACAAATAAGACAATATAAAAAGGAATGTCTCAAAAAAATATCGGTATTATTTTTACCTCGTTGAAATCAAGTATCACCAAATAGATTTTCGTTGTGAAGATATAAAACCTGTTCGAAGCAGTAGTGCTAAAAACCGATCAATAGGTCTATAGCAATTCCAACTATATTTATTATAATTATGAAAATAGCAAAACCAATTTTTGTCGCTTTGAATGCAACTATTCCAAAGATTAATCCGGCCATTTTTACTGCAAAGAAGAACGAGTTTATTGGGAGAGCTATAGAGACACATCCGATAAGAAATGCCATTACAGCAAGAAGTTGGTAGAAGTTTGCGATTATTATTTCTATTTTTTTTGGATTTTTATCTTTCATTACCGATGCGACCATGCGTACAGGGTGCGTAGGTTGCCCAAACCTTTTTGGCCAAATTTGCTTGCGCTTAATAAAAAGTAATAAGAATAACCCTACCAGAAAAATGGCTATATAACTAATAATTTTTTCGCTCTTGATCTGTTCAGCGGTTTTTTCTTTCCACCAGAAATCAACTTGAGAGGTATCAAACGACTGAGGATCTGTCGGGAGCCCCCGTTTTACTATATAAGTGTACTGGCCCGCGGCAACTTCAACAGTCTTTTTGCCGTTTGGATCAGATACACTCAATACTCCCGTCATAACGATAATGTTTGTGCCATATTTATCAGTATCAACCGCAAATTCCGTACCTTTTACCCTCAGCGTTGCGTCACGGGCATCAACCTGACGACAAGCCCACGTCGGACTCTGTCCGATAGGACCGCAACCTCCCCCCGAGGCAGGTTTATAATCATACATGAATCTGCCGGTATCACTTTTCACTTCATAATCCGAAACCGGAGTAACCGTGGAGCCCATATCCATGTGCATCTGTGAACCATCAGGCATCTTGATCACAACCCGCTCGTATTGGCTCGATTGAAACTGTTTACCGTAGGTTAAATTATTGTATGCTAACTCCGTGAGGTGAAAATTTCCAGGTACAACAAGCTCCGACTCACTTTCCTTTTTTACATCAATATTGATTACTTTACAGGCAGTATTTCCACCCGCGTCTTTGACACAAGCTCTGAACTTACTGTCTTTCCCTGTCGGCGTACCCTTTAACACACCATCGGGTCCAAGAATAAGCCCCATGGGAGGGAATCCACCCATCGTATCGAGGTTGAAACTACAGGGACATCCGGGACTATCGGGTCCTAATAGATCAGTCAACTCTCCGGAATAATCATGTGTAAAGGATTGGCCCTTTACTGCTATTCTGGGTAGGTCTTTTAATGCAGTTGGCTGTGTATTTTGTTGTGGTTGTTGGACTACTGGTAGTTGTCCTTTTTGTTGGGGTTGTTGTACCTGTGGTTGTGAATTATTGGGATCTTTACAATAAGCCGTTATTTCGTTAATACATTTTTGTGCACATGCATTAGCCAATGAATCAAGATTATTAATGTTTATATTTTTAACGTTTATTGAATTTACACATCTTGTTGCACAATTCGTTGCTACGTTAACGCAATCTTGCTGGGTATATGCCTGGACTTTATTCGGAACCAGAAGGTTAACCAGGAAAAAAGAGAATAAAAAAAGTGTTGAAAATTTTGCTAATGTAAGAATTATGGAAGACTTCTTCACAAATATATTGTTTCAGATATGAGTTTTATTGTCAAACGATGTATTATTAGTGCATGAAGAAAATGATAATCGTTACTTTTCTGGCCATCATTATCTTTATTGGATGGATCGTTTGGTATAAAAATACTTCTATTTCAGAACCGGCAAATACGCAAACACTTAGTCAAGGAACCCAAATGCATTTTGGTGAGATTTTTATTGGTCTTAGTAGTGTTAATGATAAATCCGCCTTATTAGTTATTCATAAAGAAGGTCTGACTGATTCTGTTAGTAAGTCAGTTGTTGCAGGCGATGAAGTTGTAATATATGGCTATACGATTAATGTCAGCTCGGTAAAAAAGTCGTTCAATCCATCATTATTATCCGGTTCAAGCCATGGTTATGTTAAATTTACTATTATCAACAAGTAATAAAAAAACTTAATAAAAAAAATTTATTAAGCCTCAATTTATACGGCTGGGAGTATGCAACTATGTTATGATCCTTTATCGGTGAATTTAGGCAACGAAAAAGCCATTATCTAGTTTACAATCAAACGATTGTGATTTTTGATAATGGCTTTTAATCTATTCAGTTAAAGGTTTTTTCTCCAAAATTAGAGATTCTTTGAAACTTAAAACTTCTTTAATAAGGAGATAAATATAAAGGCAGAAAAAACAGAAACCAATGCCTGGCAAAAAGACAATAAAGATTTCTAAAGAATAATTTGTGATCTTTATTCCCCATAATTCCAGAAAATCTAGAATACCTAAAACATGCAAAGTGGAAAGTATTGTTAAGGACAAAAAGGCCAATACTCCCATACATCTAATGGCAATTTCTTCGATATATTTTTTCATCTTTCTCACGCTCCTTAAATAAAAGTGATGATAGTTTAAAAGGAGTAAAATCCTTTTAGTTATTTACTGCTACTAACTTTTCTTTTTCTTGTTTTCCCAATTTTTTAGCACGAATCGACATTAAATATAGCTTGAAAGCTACTTCTCGATGAGCCCATATTTTTTGAACAAGCTCTGGGATAGTGACTCCACCTCCATAGGGAGAATTTTCCCATATCTTATGAAATTCACTTCTATGTGGATCAACTCCATTCTTTTCAAAATCTTCTTTTAGATTCTTTAAATCTTCCATAAGAGTATCAATATTGGAAATTGCCCAACGAATTTCCCATTCCATATCTTGATTTAAATCTCCTGTTATTGTCGTTGACATCTCTTTTCCTCCTTAAATAAAAATTATTAAATTCTTCAAACTTGGACCAATGAGCTATTTATTACTTATCATCCTTTTTTAGTTCATCTTCAGGATAAACTAGAGCTTCTTTTATAATCTCTTCTTTATCCTTAGTAGAAAAAAATTCTCTTATCTTTGTTCCAAAAAATCTGAAGAATAGACTAATTGGATTTCTTTTCTTTTTTTCTGCCTTCTCTGTTGTTTTGTTAAAAGAACCTACTATAATTTCAGCATCATCATAGTCATCATTCGTCTCACTTACAAGAAATGGAAAAAACATTTTCATCACTCCCTTAAAATAAATTTATAAATGTAAAGGTTCTATAAACCTGAATAGATTTATTTAAAAAGCAAATTCAAAAACTTATTAGCAAAGATAAATAGTTTTAAATTTACTGAATAGGGGAAATATACTCTAGCTGAAGCTAAAAGTCAAACTTTTTCTAGCTGGGATTTTTCAACTATGTTACGACCTTTTATCAAGCTAACTTAATCCTATAGATTTGACTTTAGCTTCATTTTGGATTATATTCTTCCTACTTAGCGGATTCAGCCATATTTTCTTAATTTTGCGAGAAAATTATAGCAATGATTTGCTTTTAAATAAATTTAGTTTGTTCTTTAAAATTTTAATAATTTTATTAAGAGAATGGAGAAGAGAAATGAAAAACTGGAGTGTTCATCTTGATAGATTTGAGAAGAAAAAGGAAAAAATAGAAAGGGACTATTTTAAGAAACAATCAGAATTAGAAATCGAGGCAAAAATTTTAGAGGAGGATATGATCGAATCCATTACAGGCAAGATAATAGTTATTCGGGAACGACTAATAAAAAAACACATTTTTTCTGATGGTAATACATTAATCAAAACTATCCAGATCCCTTTCTTTGTTCCTAGCGATAGATTACACGGTAGTAGATGGTGCGTATGTAAATGGGAAGTTTTCTTCGGAAAAGATAATGAAATCTTTTTTGAGATTTATCTATTTACTAGAAGTGAAAGAAATAAATTACCAGTATATTTAAACTTTAAAGCTAAAAAATGGCCTTTTGAAAAGAATGGACAAATATCGGATAAAGGATTAGAGTTTTTATTTGAGGAATGTCTTAAAGTAAAAAAGCTTAAAGGCCAATTAAAGCATGAGCACCTTTCATATCAGCATAACCAAAGAAATGAAGAGTTAGGAATTCCTTATTAAAAATTTAATTAAGAAAGGGTGATGAAGAAATGAGTGCTACAACAGAAAACGAAGAGGCTTTTAGATTGCAGGAAAGAAGCGAAAAAAGAGATAGAGTATTAAAAAAATATCATTGTGACAAAAGGGTCAGAGAAATTTTATCTAAATTTCCCTACGTTTATAGAGTTTCAACTTATCCGGTTTTTATTCCTATCTGTAATATTAAAGGTTCCTTTGTGGCTCAATGGGGTTTAGTTGATAGTTATACTGAGCAAAAGGTGGTTTTAATTAGTCTTAAAGAATGCACTCTTTGTGGATCATTTCATTATGAAGTAAAGATTTTACTTAAACATCCGTTTAGTAAAGAATTAATACCTCATATAGATGAAACGCCAGGACTTTTAAAGAGTGAACTTAAAGATGCAGTGAATAGAATATTCAAAACAGTTTATGGAAAAAAGGCAAAACAAAAAAGGTTTTATATCTAGCTTAAAACCACAAAAATTTTACCTATTTAGACGGAGCACTTGTTAAAGTTTTTAACAAAAACTTAAGTGCTCCATTTTTTTGCCTATTTTTTGGAATTTGTTGGGAGTATGCAACTATGTTACGACCTTTTACCAAGCTAATTTAATCCTATAGATTTGACTTTAGCCTCAATTTAGATTATATTCTTCCTACTTAGCGGATTTAGCAAGATTTTCTTAATTTTGCGAGAAAATTATAGCAATACGCTTTTTAGATATTTTCAGTTTTGTTCTTTAAAAATTTTAATTTAAGGAGATGAGTGTTATGGAAGGAGATAAAATTTTACAAGATTCTAAGGAGGTTAGATTATTTATTTTAGAAGAATTTAATAATCATAAACTTAAAATGTCTTCAACAAGGTTAAATATGGCAACCAATGCAACCAGTGTTTTATGTCAATGGATTGAAAGAGGACTATTTTATAATGATGGCTCTTTAAGATTTAGTCTTAGCAGTCTAAGCAATTGCGACAGGATGGACCTCTTTTTTTCATTAGGTATTTTGCTTGGTATCTACAAAGGCATTCCTAAGTCAAGAAAAATTACAAGGGTTCTTGAAAAGATTAAGAAAGATTTATTTAGCTCAATAGTTTAGGATTATATTTTTGTAAAGTTTAATTAAGAAAGGTTGACGAAGATGTTTGAAGGACAAACTTTAGCAATAAGTGTTGGGGTAAGTGTTGGCGTAGCATTTGCGATAAGTTTTTGTGTTTATACACTGATGCTATCTATTTCAATTTTTTTAATAGAAGGAGCCAAAGGTTATTTAATAAGTGTTTGGGTTTTTATAGCCTTATTGGTATTAACAGGTGTACTTTCGTTGATTAACTTCAATGTAAACAAAATTATTAAAGATTCAATTTGGATGTTAACCTTATATTTTGCAGGTGATGCTACCCTTAATATTCGTTTTTATAGACAAGCGCTTAAGAAAGAGCTAAGAGAGTTTAAGAAGGGAATACAAAATTAGCTTGTATTTCTTTATTTAAAATACCTATATTGAATCCCTGTCGGTTTTTAGACAAATTGTTTTTAACAATTGTTTATTAATCGGCAGGTATTTTTTTTGCCTATTTTTCTGAGTTTGTTGAGCAGGTCGGTCTAGGCCCATTTTGTCGTTATAACTCAAGACTAAGCGAGACAGTATAAAAAGATTTTTTGAAAGCTAGTTATGTAGTAAAAAACCAAAAACTTGCTTAAAGTTTTTGAGAGAGTAAAATACTTCTTATTTCTAATATGTCTATAGAACAAAGAAACAATCACATCGAACAAGTAAATTGTAATAAGGAAGTTAAGGAGGATGTTCTAAAGCGATATTTATTCGTTTGTTTCCGAAATGAGAGAAGAAGTCCTGCTTCTGCTTCATATTTCAAAAAATTAATTAAAGAGAAGAATATTAACGCCGTGGTTGAATCTGCCGGAACATCAGATTCTGCCGAAAGAAAGTTGACAGAAGAGATGGTGAAAAAATCAAATGTAGTTTTTGCCATGGATGAATCAATTTTTAAAGAAATTGTTAAAAGATATTCTCCACCAGAAAAAAAGTTAGTCAATTTAGATATTTTAGATATTTATGATCATTGGGGTAATGTTTGTGATGATTTATTAAGAAGGGAAACTCAATATCAAGGCGAAAGTATTTTAGAAAGGCCTGAAATAAAAGGAAGGTTAGAACTTTATGAAGCTCTTGAAATGAAGAAACCAATATTAGAAAAGTATATAGGAGATAAATTTGTTTTTGTTGGTGAAAAAAGGTCGAATAGAGCCATCGAAATGAATGTGAATTGGCAAGATGGTAAGTTGGCAGCAAGAAGTTTAATTAGAGCTTTGAGGGCAAGTGGGATAAACTATCAAGAACAGGTATTTCTTAATTTATTTTATGACAAAGATGGATATGAAATAAGAAGTTATTCTTCAGAAAAGATAAAAGAATTGGCTAAAAATGGAGCGATTATTGTTGGTATGGGTAAATTAATTCAAAAACATCTTGAGAAATTAGGTATTAAACATCTTAAGTTAACTCATCCAGCAGCAAGGGGGAAGATTAGAAAAAAAGAAACATATACTGAGCATGTTTCTAAAGTCTTAGGGGTTCCATTATCTATAATTGAGCAAAAATTATTTGATATTAGTGAGTAAAAGAAAATATAATTCTCTGTTTTTTTGGGAGTCTTCAACTATGTTACTATTTTTTATAGAAACTTCTGAATATCGTTAATAGCAAAATCTCTTTCAGCTTTCTTATCGCAATCAAAAGCTTTTAGAAACCACTGTTTCTTAGGATGAAAATCGGTTTTACCGTACCAAATTTTAATAGGGATAACTTTTCTTTTAGCAGTTTCTCCTTGCCAATTTTTATAGATAAATTTTAGAGGTGGTGAATCTTCTTTAATTTTTAACATCCTATTTATCTAGTATAAACAGGAATTTTAATTAAAGCTAGTAATTCTGCATATTGTCTATAGTTTGTTGGCACAATGCAACTATGTTACGACCTTTTATCAAAGCCATTTGATTTGACTTCAGCCTTAATTTGGATTATATTCTTCCTACTTAGCGAATTCAGTTAAATTTTCTTAATTGCGAGAAAATTATAGCAATGATTTGCTTTTAAATAAATTCAGTTTGTTCTTTAAAATTTTAATCTGAGGGAAGGTGAGAAAGATGAGCGAATATAGAATTAATAATATTATAGAAAATGTTTCGTGGATTTGGGAAATAATACACATAGAGGTCGAAGAAAACACCATCAAAATTTCTAAAAAGAAATTAATGAGAGTGCGAGAGGCAAGCATTTTTTTAAAAGAATACTCTAAAAAGTATGCTAACGGGACCATAAGGAAAGAAGATGAAAACCATTTTTTAATTTGTTTAGGTGTTCTAATTGGTATTTTTAAAGGAACTTCTCTTCTTAAAAAAAATTCAAGATATAAAGCACTTTCAAGGCGTATTAACTCGCTTGTAAAACTTTTTATAGGGGTGAATTTTGGATCATTGAATTTATAGGTGAAAAGATAATTTTGTAAAAAATTAATTTAAAGAGGGTGAGTTTCATGAAATTTTTTACGACAATAGATATGTTTAACAGTGATGTTAATGTTCAGGACGGGTCTTTAGTAAAAATATCTAGTTCTAAGGGTTTTCGTATTAACCTTGAAGAGATGAGGGATGAGAATAAAAATGATTCCAGGTTTGATGAATTTGAATTTAGTCCTTTTGGTCCCCACTCAGAATATATTCAGAAACAAGGAGATATGAGGATAAAACTTGTTATCAAAAAGGCCAACTATGGTAATTATTTTATTGTTTTACTGGTAATTGAAGACAAAAAGGGAAAAGTTAAGGGAAAGCTTTATTTAACTCGTAACTCTAAATGGAAATTGAAGACAGAAGACATGGACCTGTCATTTATAGAGGATGCAGTTAAAATTCCCATTCCCATTATTTTTGATAATGATTTGGAAAAGCTATTGGAAAAGTTAAAAGAGCAAAAAGGTCAAAAGAAAGAATTAGTAAAAGAAAAATAAAAACTAAAAAAGAAAGCCGACAGGTTTATGTGAAAACATAGCTTGTCGGTTTTTTAATTCCTATTTTTCTGATTTTATTGGGAGTATGCAACTATGTTACGACCTTTTACAGAAGCCATCTAATTTGACTTCAGCCTCAATTTGGATTATATTCTTCCTACTTAGCAGATTCAGCCATATTTTCTTAATTTTGCGAGAAAATTATAGCAATGATTTGCTTTTAAATAAATTCAGTTTGTTCTTTAAAATTTTAATCTGAGGGAAGGTGAGAAAGATGACTAAAAGTAAAATAGATTTAAGTGATAGTCCAATCGTTACGACAATACAGGGGGCAGTTACAAAAATAAAATGGAAAAGTGGTAAAGTTACGATATTAAAAGAACCTTTCAATAAAAAGTGTCTTAATTGCGGGAATAGGATAAATAGAGTTGAAGATATTGTCCGATTGGAGGGTTATTGTAGAAAATGTTATCCTACACTGAAATTCAATGTTCCAGTAGTTGTAGCAGGTTTTTGCCAAGATTTTACCTGGGATTTTCCTGTAAAACAGACTGCATACAAAAAATATGAGGGAGCATATTCTAGAACTTTTGAGGCGATAAATTTTGGTATAGGGGATATTGTTCTTTATCATCCTAAACGCAATCCCAAAGAAAAAAAAATAAAAACTCCTATTGAGGGCAAAGTGTTAGATATTTATCGCTATACTAGCGGTGGTGCAGTAACATTTGGAGCAAGAATAGACTTTGGTAAGCTATATGGCGAAAAATTTCTCTGGGGTGATTTTCTAGAGCCACTTACTAATGAGTATGTCTCTTTTCCTGGTATCAAAGGAATGTCAGACATGACAGACATTAAATTAAGGTTTGATCCCATGGAAAGTCCACATAAAGCAGTTTTTAAAGACCCCATTGCTCGTGCCATTTGGATTGATTACAGACGCTCTCATATTATGGATGATTATGCACTTAATGTTCTAGTAGAAGATGCTCTTAAAATATCCAAACAGTTAAAAGAAATGTCTTTGCCAAGAAATAGGGTAGCTTTATTTTTTAAAAAGATGATGCGTCTTAATATCAGTGAAGAGGATGTGGTTTTTATGGTGCCTTATCTTACTGGAGAAAAAGTTGCCGTATACAAAGTAGAGTTATAAAAAGCAATCAGTAAATAAAGAAAAAGACAGGTCTTATTATTAGACTAAGAAATTAACTTTTTCGAATGCGGAAAACAAAATTTCTTAAATATAGTTTATGGCCTCCTTGTTGGAATAAAAACAAAAATTCTAACAAGTGAGGCCTATTTTTTTGCCTATTGTCTATGGTTTGTTGGCACAATACAACTATGTTACGACCTTTTACCAGACTTCGAAATAATTTTTTTATTTGGATTCATTTTATTATTTGAATTTGTTAAATATTATTATTGGTAACACTTTCAGGATTCTTCCACTTCCAAGCAGTCCAAACAATAAACAAAACGCACACAATTTCTATAATCGAGAAAAATACATAATAAACAGTCGGTATTCCGATAAATAGTGTCAAGATCTGAACAACAGCCATTATTGTACCTGCAATGATGTTTGCCCAACGATTTATTTTATACTTCAATATACGAGAAAGGAGAACCATAGCAATCGGAATTTCCATTAAAATGGATGCTCCTAATAAGAATCCTTGAGTAAGTTGCGGACCCAATTGTTTTACGGGATCCGTTAGTGTTAGAACATCACAATAAAGATAATTAAACATTACAAATACCCATAATAATGAGAGCTTCTCTTCGATATTTTTTAATTTATTCATATTATTTTGGGGAACATTATCTTCAACCATAAAATTATTGTATAGGGGAATCTGTTTTGTTGTCAATAATAGTTATTTTTCTAGATTTTGTTGGCACAATGCAACTATGTTACGACCTTTTACAGGGGATTTTATTGCAATTCAAAAGCAATAATTCCATAATTTTTAATCTTTTCTTCATAATTGGGGAAACTTTGCCAAATTTTCTTGGCTTTATCAGGTGAGGATACCCAAGGCATAATTTTTTTGAGTTTTAATGTTTTTAATAAAGAATCAATATCTTTAAAAAGATATTTTTTAGCCACTTTCTTTGTTAAATAATCCTTACCGCAGGTAAATTTCAGTATATCTCCTCGTTCTATTTTTCGGAATTTATCGGTTGCTGCCCTTGTTTCAATTGTTTTTATCCCTGACTTTATTGCTTCAAAGAAATTTCTATCTACCTCTCTAACCCTTAAGACATATTTTGACATGGGTTTATTTTACCAAATAAAAAGAAGATTTTCTGAGTTTGTTGGGAGCATGTAACTATGTTACGACCTTTTACCAGATTTATAAATGATTTACTTTTAATGAATAAAAAGGTGAAAAATTTCTTTTAAGGTTTATTAGTATAGATAAATAGAAGAAACTCCATTAATATCTCCAGAAGTGAGTGTATCTTTTTTAGTTTCCCCTTTAGATCCGTATCCATACATAGTGTTATTAACAAATTCCGAGGTGTATCTATCATCAAGACCCATCCAATGACCAAGTTCATGGGTTAAAATGTTTTGAACATCATATGATCTCTGATCGGTGCACATATTATTATCGGCGTTCCAAAACCATGGGAATTGTTGATTAATAATCGTATCAACTTCAGCTACTAAACCAGTTGATGGATAATACCAAGTATAAGTTATCGCTAGGGCGCTGTTTGAAGCTCTCCCCCAAGCAATAATATTTACCCCATCTAATCTTGATCTATTTATTGTTGTATCTAACGAGGTTCTTGCGATATTGATATTGAATCCTGGGGCATTTGTCCATTGATAAAAAGCTTTTTCAGCAATTATTGGTAAATTTTTAGAATCAACAGATGTAGGAACACTACTTATATTTAAAGTGTAATTCCAGTTTGAAGGTAATTTCCATTTTAACGCAGGAACCAAAGCTGTTGAATTAACATCGTCATTAGGGCAAGTTATAGTAGGTGTTGTAGGAGTAGGAATTGGTCTAATATCTTTTGGATGGTGAATAAAAACTTTAACTTTAAGATTGGGATGACCAGAAACATCATATGTGCCTTCCTTCTCTGGAGGAAAATTTGAATCTAGGTTATCATTTTTTGCAAAAACTTTTTGCGAATAAATAATAAATGTAAAAAAGAAAACAATGAAGATAATGAAAACGAGTTTCTTAAACATATTACAAATAAATATTACTATTTTTTATAAATAAAAGTCAATAATTTAAAACCTAAATTTGGAGTATGCAACTATGTTACGATCTTTTACAGAGGAATTTAGGCAACAAAAAAGCCGCCTTTAAAGCGACTTTCTTGAAAAAAACAAGGTAAGAAAGATTAATTTAAAAGTAGTGGGGATAATATCCGCATTGGTAAATTATTTTTCCCCACATCATTTTTTTAAACACTATTTTATAGTTTCTTTTAAATTATTAGATGCTTTATAAAGACATTCTATCTCTTCAGAAAGTTTTTTTGCTTTATTCTCATGTTCTATTCTTTTTGTTTCTTTCCTGCCAATTATCTGGGACAAATGGTGTATTTGTTCTAATATAGTTTCTTTAGCCAAATCGAAACCGGATAGACGCAACCATTTCCTTCTTAAGAATATAGCTTCAATAATTCCCCAGGCCAAAATGAAAAAACCAAATACTATAGGTAAATAAAAAAGAGTGCTGATATAAAACACTCCAAAGATACCTCCAATTATAAATACCAAGCCAAAAAAAATTAGAACTGATATAGCTAACCCCTTTTTCAATTTCATCACGCCCTTTTTATAAAGTTGATAAATCTTGCCTTGTTTAAAAATTAAAGAGCAAACAGAAGAAACAAATAGCTTTTAACTTGTTTTCTGAAATGTGGGTAAATCTTAATACAACCAAAGCTAGAAGTCAATTTTTTTAGGAAGCCTAGTTGGGAGACTAGGATTCGAACCTAGATACTCAGGTTCAGAGCCTGAGGTCCTGCCGTTAGACGATCTCCCAATATAAATCTTCCTTATTCTATCAGATTTATAGCTAGAAACAAAGCTTTTTTTGTGATAATCTGAATTAATGAAAGTGATGAAATGGTTGACTCCGACAGCCATTTTTTTGGCAGTTATAATTTTAGGTCTTTCCGGCCGCAGTTTTGTTAGGGAAAATTCTTGTGGTTGTGGTTTAATTTCTGCTGAAACTAATGGCGAATTTGAAAATGGGGTTCAAGAAGCCATTTTTAATAATAAAAAAGTTGATTATCAGTTGGCGGAATTAACTCCAGATTTAGACACTTTAAAAAAGGTATTGGGAGTTAATACTGACGAACGTTGGGTTGAAGTCGATTTATCCGACCAGAAGCTTTATGCCAAGGAAGGTAACCGGACAGTTTTTGATTTTTTAATTTCTTCAGGTAAATTTAATCCAACTCCAACCGGAGAATTTAGAATTTGGAGTAAATTAAAGTACACCAGAATGGAAGGTGGCAAGAAAGAAAATAATACCTATTATAATCTTCCTAATGTTCCTTATACTCAATACTTTTATAAAGGATATGGTATTCATGGTGCTTATTGGCATAATAATTTTGGAACACCAATGAGCCATGGTTGTGTTAATATGGCTATTCCTGACGCGGAAAAGCTTTTTTACTGGACTTCACCTACTTTTAGTTCTGAACGGGCGATTGCTTATTCTTCTAAGGAAAGCCCAGGGACAAGAGTTGTTATCCACCAATAAAAAGCCAGAGATAGCCCGGTTTTTCTCAGCTTGACACTTAGCAGTTAATATGTTAGACTGCTAAAAGAAAAGAAACAATAATTATGCCAATTCTTCTTGGACCAGATAAAGAAAAAATATTACCAATTGTTAGCATTCGTGAGGGTGTTATCTTTCCCCATACAGAAACAATTTTGAGTTTTGGTCGGCCGAAATCTATTGCGGCCGTAGAGGCAGCTTATAAAAATGATCAAATAGTAGCTTTCTTTAGTCAGAAAAATCCTCAAACAATTGACCCCGGACAAAGTGATCTTTATCAGATGGGGACTTTAGCTAAAATAGAACGACTGTTATATGTTGGTAAAAATGGTTTGAATGCTTGGGTTAAAGGTTTAAAAAGAGTGGAACTAAAATCAATTGAAACCGAAAAACCGTTTTTGGTTGGTAAAATTGTAGAATTGCCAGAGATTAATGAAGAATCAGAAGAAATCAAAACTTTAACTAAAAATGTTATGGAAAGTTTTCAGAAAACAATTAATCTTGGTAAGACGGTTGATTTCATGACGATTATGAAATTGATGGAAGGTAGCCCTTCCAATCAATTAGCGGATCAGATTGCCTATATTTTAGATTTAGAAACAGAGGAAAAACAAAAACTTTTAGAAACTTTTTCTGTCAGAGATCGTTTGATTAAAGCCGCTCAGTCTTTAACTAGTGAAATTAAAGTTTTAGAGTTGGAAAAAGAAATTGATTCTAAGGCTCAAAGTCGTTTTGATAAATCAATGAAAGAAGCGGTTTTAAGAGAAAGAAAAAGAGCTATTGAAGAAGAGCTGGGTGATTTAGGTGGGGAAGATAATGAGAATAAAGAATTGGAACAGAAAATTAGAAAAGCTAATATGCCGCCAGCGGTGGCTCAAAAAGCCCAGAAAGAGTTGAAAAGATTGGCTTCTTTAAATCCTGGTCATCCAGAGTTTAGTTTTATTAGAACTTATCTTGACTGGTTAGTGGAAATTCCTTGGAAGACCTCAACACCAAATAATACCTCTATTATTAAAGCCGCTAAGATTTTAGATGAAGATCATTATGGTTTGAAAAAAATCAAAGAAAGAATTATTGAATATTTAGCGGTAATGAAATTAAAAAGCGAAGAAAAATCTGATAAGGAAAAAAGTGGGAAAGCCGGAACCACAATTTTATGCTTTATGGGTCCTCCTGGAGTGGGTAAAACTTCTATTGGTAAGTCCATTGCTAAAGCACTGGGTCGTAAATTTCTAAGAATCAGCTTGGGTGGCGTGAGAGATGAAGCTGAAATTCGGGGACATCGTCGGACTTATGTTGGGGCGATGCCAGGTCGGATTATTCAGGGGATAAAAAATGTTGGAGTTAACAATCCAGTTTTTATGCTAGATGAAATTGATAAAATTGGGGCTGATTTTCGAGGTGATCCTTCCGCGGCTTTATTAGAAGCTTTAGACCCAGAGCAAAACAATGAATTTTCTGATCATTACTTAGAGGTTCCTTTTGATTTGTCTAAAGTTATGTTTATTACGACCGGTAATATGTTAGATACTATTCCACCGGCTCTACGGGATCGAATGGAAGTTATTCAATTTCCTGGTTATACCCAGGACGAGAAATTTCATATTGCCAAAAGGTTTTTATGGAAAAAAGAACTTTCCGCTAATGGTTTAGGCAGAAAGCCTTTAGATATTGATGATGAAGCAGTTTCCGAAATTATTAAAAGTTATACGCGAGAAGCCGGAGTCAGAGAATTAGAAAGATCTCTAGCGACTATTTGTCGAAAGATAGCCAGAAAAACAGCTGAAGGTCAGAAAGTTAAAAAAACTATCAATAAAAGTGATGTGGCTAAATATCTAGGACCAAGAAAATATTCAGAAACTTTAGCAGAGAAAAAAGATGAAGTGGGAATTTCTACAGGTTTGGCTTACACTCAAGCTGGTGGTGATATCCTTTTTATAGAAGTAGCTTTGATGCCAGGTAAAGGTAATTTAATGCTGACTGGTAAGCTGGGTAAAGTCATGCAGGAATCAGCTAAAGCCGCTTTTTCTTATGTTCGTTCCCGTTGGCAATCATTAGGTTTAACTAAAGATTTTTATAAAGATTTGGATGTTCATATTCATGTTCCAGAAGGAGCCATCCCTAAAGATGGACCATCAGCTGGAGCGGCGATTGCTTTGGCTTTAATATCGGCTTTTACTAAGAAATCAACTTATCGAGATTTAGGATTAACTGGGGAAATTACTTTACGTGGTCGAGTTTTGGAAATTGGTGGGGTAAAAGAAAAAGTTTTGGCAGCTCATCGGGCTGGTTTAAAAACAATTATTCTACCTAAAGATAATAAAAAAGATTTAGAAGAAATCCCAGAAAAAGTTAAAAAAGACATTAAATTCCATTTTGTTTCCCACATGGACGAAGTGGTAAAAATTGCCTTAAAAAAATCTTCAAATTAAAATTTAGTTAGCTGCCATTAATTTTTTCCGATCACAATTCTTTTTATTAATGGGTTAAGACGAGTCACAATTTCGTAATTAGTGGTTTTATCTAAATCAGCTATTTCTTCAGCTGAAATTTCTAATCTTCCACTTTTACCAATTAAAATTGCCTCGTTTCCAACTTTTACATTTTTAACATCGGTGACATCAACACTAATCATATCCATGGAAACTCGGCCAACAACTTTTGCTTTGCTGCCATTAATTAATACTTTACCAATACTTGAAAGTGATCTTGGAAATCCATGCCAGTAGCCGATTGGTAGAACGGCAATCTTTGAAGGACGATGAAGGGTCTCTGTTAAATCATAACCAACTTTACTACCTTTAGGTAAATTTTTAATTTGGCCAATAATGGTTTTCCATGACAGAACCGGTTTAAGTTTTATTTTTCTTTTAAAAGCTTTTTCAATTTCTTTTGATGGCCAAAGTCCATAAAATCCTATTCCAATTCTGACTAAATCAAAATGGCTTTGAGGAAAAATAATTGTTCCAGAGGTTGCAGCTGCATGTTTTATAGGGATTTTAAATCCAGCTGATTCTAAAAGATTAATAGCCTTTTTAAATTCTTCGATTTGGCAAGATGTTACCGAAGGAAATTTTGGATTTTTAGCTGAAGAAAAATGAGTGTAAACACCTTCAAGAATTATAGGTGAAGTTTTTGATTTTAAAATTTTTATAACCTCAGGGATTTCTGAGACAAAAAATCCCTGACGATGCATCCCTGTATCAATTTTTAAATGAACTTTTATTTTACCGTTATTTTTATTGATATTTTTTAGATTATTAAGAGTTTGAAGATCAGCAATTGTTATGGAGATATTGTTTTTAATGGCATTTTCTATTCTGTTTTGTAAAACATAGCCTAAAACTAAAATTGGTTTTTCTAAACCAGCTTTTCTTAAGCTTTCTGCTTCAACAATTGAATCAACGCCAATCCAATCAATCCCTAAATTTTCTGCTGAACGAGAAAAATCAATTAAACTATGGCCGTAGGCATTTGATTTCACAACAGCCATCAAAAGACATTTTTGGCCTACCAAATTTCTGAATAGGCTATAATTATTTTTTAAAGCCTGATAATTAATTTCAATCCAAGTTCTTAAATTATCTTTCTGAAGTTCTTTAGTTTTTATAGTTTTTTGTATTGTTTTTTATAATAAGTTTTATAGCTACCTTTTTTAATATTTTGCCACCAAAGATGATTATTTTCATACCATTCAACGGTTTTTTTAAGCCAATCTTCAAATTTATATTTTGGCGACCAGCCTAATTCTTTATTAATTTTTTTCCATTCAACCACATATTTAAAATCATGACCTGGTCTGTCCTTGACATGAACAACGCTAGATTTAAAATCTTTCCTCATAATTTTACATATTTTTTGAATAACCTCAAGATTGGTGATTTCTTTATTCATACCACCGACGCAATAGGTTTCACCTTTTTTGCCTTTTAAAATAACCATTTCTATAGCTCGACAATGATCTTCAACATAGAGCCAATCTCTAGATTGTTTGCCAGAGCCATAGATTGGAACAGGTTTGTCTTCAATCAAATTTGTGATGGCTAAAGAAATTAATTTTTCCGGGAAAAGATAGGGACCATAATTATTTGAACAGTTGGTGATAGTTACTGGTAGGCCTAAAGAAATATAGTAAGAACGAACTAAATGATCTGCAGCGGCTTTTGAAGCTGAATACGGATTACGAGGATTATATGGAGTTTTTTCGGTGAATTTCCAATGTTCATTTTCACCAATAGCACCAAAAACCTCATCAGTGGAGACATGATGAAAATGTTTAATTTTATGTCTTAAGCTGGTTTCTAATAAAACCTGAGTTCCTAAAAAATTTGTTTTTATAAAATTAGCTGAATTCAATAATGATCTATCAACATGAGTTTCGGCAGCGAAGTGGACAACTAAGTCAAATTTTTCTTTAGAGAATAGTTGATCAACTAATTTTACGTTGACAATATCTCCTTTAACGAAAGTAAAATTTTTATTTTTTTCTAAATCAATTAAGTTTTCTAAATTGCCAGCGTATGTCAGTTTATCCAAAACTACAATCTTATCTTTAGGGTGTTTTTTTACCCAATAGTGAACAAAATTTGAACCGATAAAACCAGCACCACCAGTTATTAATAATTTCATATTATTGCCAAATGATAAGTATCTTTAATCCGAATGCTAAAAATGATTATATCAAATTTTAATAAGATCAGTTATTTAATAGAATTTATTTTTTTGAAAAGGCCTTTTTAATAATCTCTTGAATTAGCGGTTCTTTCATCTTACGGTATTTTTTACCGTCTTCGTTTACTGATTCGGCTGCAATTTTTTTAAGATTAGCATATTTTTCTCTGTCCTCTTTATGATTTTTTAAGTAATCTCTAAACCTGATTGTTTCTTGCCAATCTATACTATTATAATATGTCAAATGTACATGATAGGAACGTAATTGCTCAAGAGGATCCGGTAAATCCATTCTATGGAAAAGTCTTTCAGGCGTACTGGCTGTTGGCCTGAACTCATAACCGATATTTTGTAACTCTTTAGAAACAATATTTGAATCTTTACGGTTACAGGCGATAACGATATCAATAATTCCTTTACCTGCTAATCCCGGAACAGCTGTGCTGCCTATATGTTCAATTTTAATTTTTTCTTTTATCCCGTTTTTTATTCTATTTTTTTCATTTTCAAACAAATCAATAAATAAACTATTGTAGGGTTTAAAAACGTATTTTTGCATATCATAAATATAGCAATAAATTTTAAAATCGTCTATGAAGGAAGACTATTTTTTAGAAAATAGTCTTTTCTATAAAGTGTTTATTTAATTTAAAGTTATAATTTATCTGAAAGTAGTTCTGATAAATATTTTTTAAATTCTAATTGTTCTGTAATACTATTGTCAGTTTCAATAGCAATAACTTTCCCAAATAAAAATTTTGGTAGGTTTTTTAGATAGTCAAAGTCTTTTAGGCTTTTGATTAAATGGATATCTACATTTTCTTTAGAAGAATAACCATTAATGTGGTTGCATTTAAAGTAATGATGATTTTTTTTGATAGTATAGAAGAACTCCTTAGATTGTTTTTTAAAAGCTGCTTGGAAATGAGATAAGTCAACGCAGAACCCACCGATTTTTTTAATATCTACTTCTTTTGGAATAAAATTGTCAAAATTCATTTCTAAATACAGATCTTTATAAAAACCAGACCATTTATCTAAGTGGGGGAAATGCCTTTCGTGAATTGTAAAATAGATTACGCCATAGTTCTTTTTTAGAAAATCAATTTCATCTTTATTCATCCCATGACGAAGATGAACAAAGGGGATTTTTTTAATTTTTGATCTTAAAAGAGCTGAGTAAATTTTTTCTCTCTGTTTTTGGGTAAATTCTTCTAAGAATAAAGCTACCTCAGTTAGTTTAAATTTTTCTATTTCTTTTAATTTAGACTGCCAGTCGATATCTTTTTTCCCGGTAATACTGACTAATAATCTTTCTGAAAAATTATTTTTCATCTTATTTAAATTCTATCATAGAAAGAAAGCTATTTTTTGTTTATATTTGCCCAGTGTAATATAATAGTCTAAATATGTGTTTTCGTTTTAAAGAAAAAACTTCTTTGTGCCTTATTAGCTTTCTTCAAGCTTTGGGTTTAGCTCTTTATTGTGGATTAGTCTCTATTCTATTTTGGAAAGGCAATGATTTATTTGGGAAAGATCCTAATTTTTTGGGTCCAGTTTTGTTCCTAACTGTTTTTGCCACTTCTGCTTTGGTTTCTGCTTTACTTGTTCTTGGTTATCCTTTTTTTCTATTTTGGCATAAGAAACAAACTGAAAAAGCTATAAAAATAGTTGGGTATACAGCTGTTTGGCTTCTGGGTTTTATTCTTCTGGCTTTACTTCTGGTTATAATTTTTTGAAATTTTGTGACCCCAAGGGTTGTAGTTCGGAACCAAGTTATTCCTGAACTTATTCAGTATTATAAACTTTTTGCTTCCCAGATTACTCGTTTCGGGTTTAAGCCTAGTTATACCTACGCTTAGGGAATAGAACCATAAGAAACGGGTAGAATGAATAAGTGACGTGACACTTGACAACCCTTTAGTAATGCTGTATAAGTAAGATAATAAATATATGGCAAAGACTTATTACTCGATCAATCAAGCGGCAGAATTCTTAGGTGTTCACCCCGGAACTCTTCGACGTTGGGATAAAACAAAGAAATTAGAACCGGAAATCGTAAATAAAAGAGGTGACCGTAGATATGATCTCGAAAAACTTTCCCGCTTCAAAACTATGGTGAAGCTGGGAACTGACGACAAGGAGGAGGCTAAAAATAAAATAGCAGAATCCCTTAAATCGCTAGAGAGACTTGCCGAAGAAGAAAAATACGAGTTCTCATTAGGAGATCATTTTCGGACAGCTCGAGACCTAGCTCATTTTATTTTAGAGGACGAAAAGGAAAGTGATAAATTCCAGAGTCTTATCAACCTATTTAGTTTTCAAATAAAAGGAGACGAGTTTAAATCTAAAATGTCAGGGACGGATAGCAATGGCAAATACTGGGAATTTCCCAGTTTACGAGATTTTTCAAAAAAAGACATTGACTATATAAGATCCATTTTTCCGAACTACTCACACCCCAGAATCAAGGCAAGGATTGCTCATTTTTTGTGGAAAATGGAAGGTGATCATAAAATGGCAGAGGAAGCCATTAACGAATACATTAAGGTAGTAGATTGGCTTAATGCCAAAGTAAAAAGTAACCCGGAAGAAGCCCCAGCATTCGAAATTGTTAGCGCTTTGGAAAGTGCTCATACACTTGCTAAAAAAATTAAAAGATCACTTGATAAGGTAAATAAATCTTTAGCGAATATAACCCTTAATTTTGAAAATCAAAGTTCTTCTCGTTGGGCAGTCGTACACAAGCTCTTAGAATTAGCATTACAGTACAAACTAGAATTCGGAAGGGATTTTTGGGAAAACGCAATTAAGATATGTAAAAAATTGGCGGACGAGCAAGAACAAAAAGGTAATTTATATTTTTCAAGAGACTTCCTTTCACTTGGAGAAAAGATAGAGCGAGACTATTTTAAGCTTGATAGTGAAAAATGGCGACAAAAAATTGCCTCTTCTTTTGAGGACGAGGCTAAAGCAAAAGAAGACGGCTTTGTTCAATCTGACCTTCTTACTAAAGCGATAGCGGAATACAAGAAACTTGGAAACCAAGAAAAAGTAAAAAACCTTCAAGGAGAGCTAGAGAAGGCTAAAAAAAATTTGAAGTTCCAAACATTTACTCAAACTATGGATTTGACTGATTGGGTAAAAAAAATCAGAGGTCAGTTTAAAGTTCTAGCCCAAAAGGAGAATAAGGAACAACTTTTGGTCAGGTTGACCGTGGATCAATCAATTCTTCCGAAATTTGAGGAAGTAAAAAACCAATCGGAAAAAATGGATAAGGAATTCCCGTTACAATCATTATTTTCACACTCCGTTTTTGATAGTTCTGGTAATATGCCGAGAAAATACGAAATCGAAGAAGAAAAAAAGCACTACTCCCTAATTCGACAGTATCATTTTTCTCTAATAACATATGAAACATTAGTTAAAGTGTTAATCGAAGAACTAATAGAGGCAGACAAGTTAGATTTTGAATCTCTCGCCAAATATATCTCTGATCATTTGTGGTATGGGAAAGTATACGAGGTACGCGATCCGGATACAAACATAGTTGACTTCAAGTCCAGAAAGTGGCTTGATCTACTCGGACCCGGACTAAAATCATATCTGAACTGTTTGAGACTGCTTAAAAACAAGAAATCAAATGAAGCGAGGGATAATTTAGTTTTGGCAATTGATTCTCTTACACCAAAAATAGAAGGGCTTATTAGGGAGTTCTATAAAACTATTGGGGAATCTACAGTGAAGGTCAAGACGAGAGGTAATAGTCAAACAACCGAGGAAAAAACCTTAGACGAGCTTCTTAGAGAACCGCAAGCCGAAAAAATTTTTGGGAACGATTTATTGCTTCTAATGAAATATGTTCTGATTGAGTTGGGAGGATATAACCTCAGAAATAATGTCTCACACGTACTTATGTTTAGGGAAAACTATCTTTTGAATTACGGCCATTGGATATTCATTATTTTACTTAGAATTGGTGCTTATCAATTCGGTATTTCAACCGAACCAAATACAAAAAAATAAAGTTATCTTATTTATTGTAAAATGAAGTAGGGCCTATGAAATTAAAAAGAATAAACAATATATCGGCAATTTTGTGGGCTATATCCTGTTTATTTTTTGCCTTCATAATTCTCTTTACCACCAAAGGAATGACGCACGACCCGAACTTTTCAGGCGGTCCAGAAACACCTTGGTTACTTCCAATGCTAGTATCTATTGGATTTGGCGTTATTTCGTTTGGTCTAATGATATTAACCTGGATTATATCTATGGTGAGAAAAGACAAATCGGAATATAAGGCACCTTTAGGTTTATCTACAAAGAAGGCCGTTTTTTCGGTCGTGTTTCTGGGAATTGTGGGGGCAGTATTTTTAGTTGGTTATAGAAACGCCAATTCAGGATATAAAAAGGCAAACTATACAGGGCAACAACTTTTTGATTCTATGAACGAATATCGAATTGCGAACGGTAAACCAGAATTAAAATTAGATCCATATATCTGTGACAATCTTGTCGCTAGATATTTGAAAGTTAAAAGCGGTGACGTAGGTCACGAAGGATTTGAGGAATGGGTAAAGAATGAAGAAATTGACAAAAAGTTCGCACCCATAGCCGAACTTTACATTAAGGATACCTTTACGACTAAAGACGCTATAGACTTTTGGGCTGGTTCGCCAGGGCATAGGTTGTCCTTACTGGGTGATTTTAGTGTAGGTTGTGCTTATGCTAACGAGGGTATTGGTGTTGTTGTTTTGGGTAATCCTATCCAAACAAGTAATTAGCTTCAAACTAATATGGGTGGTCCAAAAGGTATTAATTGGGAACAGGCACTAGAATTTTATTTAACCCCGGATTCCGAAGGAAGGATTCCTTCATATCAAGACGTAGCCGATAAATTCGGTGTTAGTAAAAGCGAAGTCGGTTTGCGTGCCAAGAACGAAAACTGGCTTCAACGTAGACGAAACCTATACGATTTAGCCGAAGAAACCTTTGTCGGAAATCGGGTAGAACTAATAAATCAAACAGTCGCGAATCATATTAAGACGTGGCGAAAGATTCAAGATCTGGCTAGTAACTTATTGGATAAGTTAGATCAATTGCTAGTAGAAAACGAATACAAGGCTTCAAATGCTAAAGAACTAGCTATTCTAACCGGAATACTAAAGACGGCCATAGAAGGCGAAAGAACCGCCCTAGGGCTTCCTAATACAGTTCTAGTGAGTCGTACGGGATCGCTAAGGGAATCGTCACCTGAATTATCCCCAGAAACCATTCAAGAAATCGATAGACTTTTCGAAATAAATTATTCAAATCATTTGACAGTAAATTAAAGTTAACAATAGTAAATAAAAGCCATAGTTCGATACAATTGACACACGATTTAATAATCGGATAATAAATATAGAAGACTAAATCTTTAACATAGAATCGGCATTTGAATAGCAAGGAATAGAATCGGACCTTCGTTTTTACGAAGGCTTTCAAAAATTCTATTCCTATGAACGTAACCCAAATTAGAAAGAAATTAGGTAAGTTAGTAGCCGAGCTTCCGGACGAAGTAATTTCGCAAGACTTAAAAACCGCCGAAGTCCTTAAATGTTTGTTTTTTCAAACTTTACTACAAGCAAAGAAACAAGCAGATATTTATAATAAAACTAACAATGGAAAAACCTAGAGCAGTTATTTATATCCGGGTATCTGATCCAAGCCAGATCGAAAATAACAGTTTAGAAACGCAGTTAAAAACGTGTCAGGGTTATGCCGAAAGAAGCGGACTCGAAGTAGCAAAGACTTTTTCAGAAGAAGGTGTATCGGCTAAAACTACCTACAATAGACCGGAAATGCGTAGTCTTCTTGAATACTGTACCAATAAGAAAAATAACATTTCCAAAGTAATCGTCTACAAAATGGATCGATTTTCTAGAAATACAGAAGACGCGTTAGTTACAATATCGGTCTTAGCCAAGAAAGGCGTAGGTTTAATATCTGCCACGGAAGCAACCCAAGCAGACCCAATGGGAACGGCAATGCGAACTATCCTAATTGCTTTAGCACAATTAGATAATGAACTAAAAGGCGCAAGAGTTAAGGACAATATGTTAACTATGTTTAGGAATGGTGTCTGGCCATTTAAGTGTCCAAAAGGATATTTTCGACCCGGCAAAGATAGACACGAAAAACGGGGACAAGCTCCGCAAATTGATAGTAAGACAAGCCCGATTATTAAATCTCTATTTGATAAAGCGTCTAATGGCTTTTATTCAAAAAAAGCGTTAGCGGATTATATTAATAGTTTGGGGTATAAAAAGTTCTTTGGCAAAGAAGCAGACGGTGAAACAGTAAAAGAAATTTTAGCTAATACTTTTTATTACGGCTATATGTATGGCCCAAAATGGAAAGAATATCATTGGGGGAATCACGTTAAATTAGTAGAACAAGGAGTTTGGGATTTAGCGTACTACAATGTATTAGGAAAGAAACGTATGTTAAAACACCAAGACAGTAGTATTTTCCCGCTTAAAGGTCTTCTTAAATGTGCGAATTGTAATCACGAAATGACTTCCAGTAATCCCAAGGGTCGTTCAAAGAATTATTTGTGTTATGAATGTCATAAAGGAACGTGTTCGAAACAGGAACGAATAGGAATAGATCAAGCCCACGACCAGTTTAAGGCGATTCTAGCCTTCCTAAAACCCTCTAAACGAGTTATCACGATATTTAAGGAACTAGTTTTCGACGAATGGGATAAAAACGTCGAGGAATTAAATCGTGAAGCTAAACTTAAAAACGAACAGATTGAAAGACTTGAAAGTGAATTAACAGGGATAGCATTAAGCAATTCAAAAGGAATCCTAAATGACGACGAAGCCAAAACACGAGTAGATAGAATAAGAAATGAAATAACAGTCTTACGCGTCGAGCGATCAGATATAAAGTTTGATCAATACGATACCGAGGCGGTAAAAGGATTCACTGAATCATTTTTAACAAACTTGGATAAGTTATGGTTAGCCTTAGATTTACCCCAGAAACAAGCCTTACAAAGTCAGATTTTTCCAAACGGGGTAGTTTGCCAAGATAAGAAAATTCGAACCGCTAATTTATCCCGTTCTTTCAAGCTAATCCAAGCCTTGAAGAACCAAAATTCCGATTTTGTGACCCCACCCGGATTTGAACCGGAGTTACCAGGATGAGAACCTGGTGTCCTAGGCCTCTAGACGATGGGGCCAAATAATTTGACCACTTTGTATTATAGCTAATAATTGCCTATTTTGCCACTTTTTTATAGGACATTGACAGACTTTGGCTAGAAGAGTAATATTCAAAACATTATTCAGATTATGGATAATTTAATGGACAATCAACAAGAAAAAATTCCTCTAACTAAAATTGGTTTAGAGAAACTTAAAAAAGAATATGAAGTGTTAGGGAAGGTTAAAAGACCTTCTGTTTTGGAGCGGTTAAATGCTTCTCGAAAAATCGGAGAGTTTGATGAAGATAGTGATTTTAGTCAAGCTAAACAAGAACTTTCTTTTATTGATGGCCGAATGAGTGAACTGGAAGAGATTATTGGTAATGTTATTTTGATTGATGAGGGTCATGATCATTGCCAAGAGATTAAATTAGGCTGCCAGATAACTGTTAAAAACGGTGGTCAGGAAAAAGTTTTTCATTTAGTTGGAGAATGGGAAGCTAGTCCAGCTGAAGCTAAAATTTCTCATCAATCACCTTTGGGCCAGTCACTTTTAGGTAAAAAAATCGGGGAAAAAGTTGAAGTAGTTGCTCCGGCTGGAACCGTTGTCTATACAATTCTTAAAATCGATTGAGAAGCTAAAGTGATTGTGATAAACTTCTTGTAAATGGCACAACCAATTAATCAACTTAAAGAAGTCCGTCTTCAAAAACTGGCAGAAATCAAAAAATTAAAAATTAATCCTTATCCAGCTCGTTGTCAGCGGGAGCAATTAATTGGTCAAGCCTTAGAGATGATGGATAAGAAAGTAGCGGTTGTTGGCCGGATTATGGCGATACGAGGTCATGGGGCCATTCAATTTTTAGATTTGGTTGATGAATCCGGTAAAATCCAATTGGTTTTTAAGAAAGAAAATCTGCAGGATTTAAATCTTAAACTTCAATCTTCGCTTGATTTAGGGGATTTTTTAGCAGTTCAAGGTGAAGTTTTTAAAACCCAATCTGGAGAAATATCTATTTTAGTTAAAGATTTTCAAATGCTTTCTAAATCCCTACGACCTTTACCTTCTGCTTGGTATGGTTTGAAAGATGTTGAAGAAAGATATCGGAGTCGTCATCTAGATTTATTAATTAATCCAGAAGTTAAAAAAGTTTTTAAGATAAGAAGCCAGATTGTTTCTGCGATTAGAAATTTTCTTGAGGAACGCGATTTCTTGGAAGTGGAAACCCCAACTTTGCAAGATATCTATGGCGGAGCTTCAGCTAGACCCTTTAAAACACATCATAATACCCTAGATCATGATTTTTTCCTAAAGATTTCTGATGAGCTTTATTTAAAAAGACTTTTAGTTGGTGGTTTTGAGAAAGTTTATGAAATTGATAAGGACTTTCGTAATGAAGGTATCGATCGTTCGCATACGCCCGAGTTTACGATGATGGAATGCTATTGGGCTTATGCAGATTATCAAATGATCATGAAGTTAACTGAAGAACTTTATGCTTTTGTTGCTAAAAAAGTTTTAGGAACAACTAAAGTTAAGTATGGTGATCAAGATATCGACTTTAAAACTCCATGGCAAAGAATCACCATGAAAGAAGCTTTGAAGAAATATGTCAATATTGATGTTGATAAGTTAAAAGATGAGGAAATAAAGGATTTGTTAAAAAAGAATAAATTGGTTTCTGAAGATAGGCCAGCTTTAACTGGAGTAGCGGCTGGTTTTAATCGTGGAATTGCTATCGCGACCTTATTCGAATTGGTAGAGCCTCATTTAATTCAACCAACTTTTGTTTATGATTTTCCTAAAGAAACAACTGCCTTGTGTAAACCAAAAGAAGATGATGAGGATTTAATTGAAAGATTTGAGCCTTATGTGGCTGGTATGGAAATCGGTAATGCCTACAGTGAACTGAATGATCCTTTAAAGCAAAAAGAATTTTTTGAACAACAAGTTAAAGCCGCTAAGTCCGGTGATCAGGAAGCTCACCCTATGGACAATAATTTCTTAGAGGCTATAGAATATGGTATGCCACCAACTGGTGGATTAGGGTTAGGCATTGATCGGATGGTAATGCTTTTGACTAATAGCCAAAACGTTCGAGAAGTAATTCTATTTCCAACATTAAGGCCAGAAAAGAAATAAAAAAATGATCGATATTAATTTATTGAGAGAAAATCCAGATAAAATTAAAAAAGCTGTTCAATCAAAAAACGGTGATCCAGAAATCGTAGACAGAGTTTTAAAAGTTGATAAGGCTCGCCGCGATTTAATTGGTAAAATCGAAGAATTCAGAGCAGAAAGAAATAAGCTAACTCAATATGATGTGGAAAAAGGCAGAAAAATTAAAGAGGAGTTAAGAAAAATAGAACCGGATTTAAATGCCGTTGAAGAAGAGTTAAAAAATCTTTTATTTGATATTCCTAACCCTCCGGCTGATGATGTTCATTTTGGTAAAGATGAATCGGAGAATATTGAACTTAGAAAATGGGGGAAAGTAAAAAAATTTCCTTTTCAACCAAAGGCTAGTTTTGAACTGGGCGAAATTTTAGATATTATCGATACTAAAAGAGGTAGTAAAGTTTCCGGAACGCGTTTTGGGTATCTTAAAAATGAAGCAGTTATTTTAGAATTTGCTTTGATCAATTTTGCTTTTGAAAAACTTCTCAAGGAAAATTTTACTCCTATTATTCCTCCAGCCATGATTTCTTTAGATTCAATGAAAGGTATGGGTTATTTGGAAAATGGCGGCCAAGAGAATATGTATGTTTTAGATAAAGATAAAATGGTTTTAGTTGGTACTGCCGAACAATCGATTGGCCCAATGCATAAAGATGAAATTTTATCGGAAAAAGAATTACCTAAGCGTTATGTTGGTTTTTCTTCTTGTTTCCGGAGGGAAGCAGGGAGCTATGGTAAAGACACTAAGGGGATTTTTAGAGTTCATCAATTTAACAAAATAGAAATGTTTTCTTTTGCTAAGCCTGAAGAATCTGATAAAGAGCATGAATATCTCTTAGCTTTGGAAGAAAAGTTTATGCAAGAGTTGGAATTACCTTATCATGTGGTAAAAATGTGCAGTGGTGATTTAGGTCAGCCAGCCGCTAGAAAATATGATATTGAAGCCTGGTTCCCCTCAGAAAATCGTTATCGAGAAACTCATTCAGTGAGTACTTGTACTGATTATCAAGCTAGAAGATTAAACACAAAATTTAGAGATAAAGATGGCAAGATGGAATTTGTTCATATGTTGAATGGAACTGCTTTTTCCGAAAGACCGATTTTAGCTATTTTAGAAAACTATCAGCAAAAAGATGGGTCAGTGGAAATTCCTAAAGTTCTTCAAAAATATACTGGTTTCAAGAAAATTTCTTTGAAATAGTATTTTATGATTGAAAAAATATCCCAAGAAGAAAATAGTCAAGAAATAAAATTAAACTTCGGTAAAACAGAAGCTCTAATCTCCAAACAAGGGGCTTATTTAAGGAAAATTAGTTTTAATAATCAAGAAATTCTTTTCCCCGATGGTTATTATCAGATTGAAAATCAATCGAAAAGAAGAGGAGGAATGCCAGTTCTTTTTCCTTGGGCTGGATCTTTAGAAGGCGGAAAACAACATGGTTTTGCTAGGGATTTATTATGGCAAGATTTAAGTAGTCATTTAAATTCAAATGAGAATGAAGCTTTATTATTTTTAGAATCTAATTCTCAAACTAAGGCAGTTTTCCCTTATCAGTTTAGAAATGAACTCCATTTTTCTTTATCAGAAAATGGTATTTCTTGTCAGCTAACTGTTTTTAATCAAGATAAAAAAGAAATGCCAGTAGCTCCTGGTTTTCATCCTTATTTTAAAATTCCTAAAGAAAAATTAACTTCAGTAAAAACTAATCTTAAAAACTTTGGTTTAAATGATTATCAATTTACGGATACTTTATTTTTTCCAATGAAAGAAGAAATAAAAATTAATCTTGGTGGAAATTATGAAATTAAAATGAAATTATCCGGTGATTTTTTACGAGCATCTAAACCTCAAATAGCTGCTTGGACTGATGATGAGCGTTATTTTTGCATCGAACCTTGGTCAGCTCCTTTAGGTGGTTTTTTAAAAGATCAAGAAAAAATTATTATTCCTCCAGGTGAAGATAGAAAGTTTATTATGACTTTAAGCTTTACTTCTTCATCTTAATAAGCCTTAAAAAGACCATTTTGTGATAAAATAAAAGATCAGGAGAGCTTTATTTTTATTAATGTAATATTATGTTTAAATTTCTAGGTAATCTTATTGATTTTAATGAGAAAGAGATTAAAAAACTCCGGCCTTTAGTGGAACAGATTAATGCCTTAGAGCCGCAAATGAAAAAGCTCAAAGACAAAGATTTTCCAGCTAAAACTAAGTCTTTTCAACAAAGGCTAGCTAAAGGAGAATCTTTGGATGATTTATTGCCAGAAGGTTTTGCTCTTATTAGAGAAGCTATTTTTAGAACTGTGGGCGAACGAGCTTTTGATGTTCAGTTAATGGCAGCGGCCACTTTACATCAGGGACGAATTGCTGAGCAGAAAACTGGAGAGGGGAAAACTTTATCAGCGGCCATTGCCGCTTATCTTAATGGGCTTTCAGGTCAAGGAGTACATGTGGTGACGGTTAATGATTATTTGGCCAAACGGGATACTGGCTGGTATGGTCAGGCTTTAAGTTTTACTGGTCTTTCTTTAGGTTGTATTGTTCATGAAGAAGCTTTTTTACTTGATTATGATTATGAAGATAAAGCACAAGAAGAAGAACGTTTGCGCCATTTAAAACCAGTGGAAAGAAAAGAGGCTTATGAAGCGGACATAACTTATGGTACTAATAATGAATACGGCTTTGATTATTTACGAGATAACATGGCTCAGCGTTTGGAAAATCAAGTCCAGCGAGGTCATGCTTTTGCTATTGTGGACGAAGTTGATTCCATTTTAATTGATGAGGCTCGAACTCCATTGATTATTTCTGCACCGGATGCTGAACCAACTCAAAAATATTATGAATTTGCCTCTTTGATTAAAAGTCTTTCCGCGGATACTGATTATGTTATTGATGAAAAATTAAAAACTGCTAATTTAACTGAACATGGAGTTCGCAAAGTAGAAAAAATATTAAAGGTTGATAATCTTTATGAAAAAGATTTTGATACGATTCATCATATTGAAAATGCCCTAAAAGCCAGAACTTTATTTTTGAAAGAACGAGATTATATCGTTAAGGAAAATCAGGTTATTATTGTTGATGAATTTACTGGACGTTTAATGATGGGTCGGCGTTGGTCGGATGGTTTACATCAGGCAGTGGAAGCTAAAGAAAATGTGACGATTCAACAAGAATCAATTACTTTAGCGACGATTTCTTTCCAGAATTATTTTAGGATGTATAAAAAGTTAGCTGGTATGACGGGAACAGCAGCTACAGAGTCAGAAGAATTTCGTCGTATTTATAATTTAGATACGATTATCATTCCTACTCATTTACCGATGATTAGGAATGATTCTGCTGACATTGTTTATAAAACGCCACGAGCTAAATATGCTGCTATTGTTGGAGAAGTAGAAGAGTTTTACAAAAAAGGTCAACCAGTTTTGGTTGGGACAACTTCTATTGAAAAAAATGAAATTGTTGCCAGATTTTTAAAGAAAAAAGGTATTCCTCATAATGTTTTAAATGCTAAGTTTCATGAACAAGAAGCCAAGATTTTAGCTGAAGCTGGTCATAAAAAAGCTGTAACGGTAGCTACCAACATGGCTGGTCGGGGTGTTGATATTATCTTGGGTGGCTCTAAAGAAAATCGTGATCCTAAAGTTTGGCAAAAAGAACACGATGAAGTTTTAAAACTGGGTGGCCTACATGTTATTGGGACAGAGCGACATGAATCACGCCGGATTGATAATCAGTTACGGGGTCGGGCTGGTCGTCAGGGAGATCCTGGTTCTTCTCGCTTTTTTGTTTCTTTAGAAGATGATGTCATGCGACTTTTCGGTGGGGAACAAATTGCTAATTTAATGAATATGTTAAAAATCCCTGAGGATCAGCCAATTGAACATGCTTTAGTTTCTAAAGCTATTCAACAAGCTCAGGTAAAAGTTGAAGGTTTTAACTTTGAAGCTCGGAAAAGAGTGGTTGAATATGATGATGTCATGAATAAACAGCGGGAGATTATTTATGGTAAAAGACAACAGATTTTAACTGATAATAAAAAAGAAGATCTTAAACTTAAAGAAGAAATTCAGGATAAAATAAATTTCTATCTCCAGAGCTTAGTTAATTCTTTTTGGTTAGAGGAAAAAGGTGAAGAAGAAATTGGCCAGATTGTTAATAGTTTTTGTGAAATTTTACCAGTTGATCCTGGTTCTCAGGAACAGATTAAAAAACAGATTAGTAATTTAGAAGATGCTCAAAAAGTTATTGATTTTTTGAGTCAAATTATCAAAGAAGCCTATGAATCTCGAGAGAATCAAGTTGGCGGGGAGATTATGAGAGAAATCGAAAAGTTTGTTTGGTTGCAAAGTATTGATCGGTTATGGGTTAGTCATTTAGATGCCATGGATAATTTAAGAGAAGGAGTTGGTTTGCGAGGCTATGGTCAACAGGATCCTTTAGTTGAATACAAAAAAGAAGGTTTTGCTTCTTTTGAGAAATTAATCGGAATGATTGAAGATGAAGTTATTCGTCGACTTTTCCGGGTTCAGGTAGCTGATCAGCCAACTATGCCTCAAAAAATCCAAACTAATATTGATACTCGAGATGGAATGGGCTTAAGGAACAAAGCAGCTAGCTCAGTAAAGCCAGCAATCAGTTCCAAGAGTAGTCTTGGAAGAAATGATCCTTGCTGGTGTGGCAGTGGTAAGAAATGGAAAAAATGTTGCTATCCTAAAACAGGTTAATACTTGATTTAACACCCGCTATCTTCTATTATATTCTAATATTATCCAATATTATCTAATATGTCAGAATCTAATTTAGAAGACTATCTTTTACCTCGACGTCGAGAAATATTAGAAATAATTAAAGAGCACCCTTATTGTTCTTTTGATTTTATCTCCAGAAGATTTATGACAATTAATCAGAAAACCTTGCATTATGATTTAAGTCAGCTTCAAAAAAAAGGTTTTATTATTAAAGCAGGAGTTACAAAGGGAGTAAAATATAGAAAGAAATAAAATTTCTTCTATGTCTAGAAAAATATTATTAATCTTTATTGGAATCTTTATTATTTTTGCTTCTTTAATTTTACTTTCAAATAAAAAATTTAAAGCTAATAATCAGTTTCATAAACTCAGCGATTTTTTAATTGGTAAAAAAATAGAAAAAAATACTTTAGCCCCTCTTTCATTAGAAAGTATTTTTAATGAAAATCATCAATGGTTGGCAACGATTAGTGCCCAAAGAAAGATAACTCTTTTAGTAACTGGTGATGTCATGCTTGGGCGTTCAGTTAATTTTCAATCTTGGCAAAAAAAAGATTGGCGTTGGCCATTTTTAAAAACAGCCGATTTTCTTAAAAGAGCTGACTTAACTTTTATTAATCTAGAAAGTCCGTTAGTAGCTGATTGTTCATTAACTCAAGAAGGTATGATTTTTTGTGGCGACTTAAAAAATATTGAAGGTCTAGTTTTTGCTGGAGTCGATATTGCTAGTTTAGCTAATAATCATACGATGAATTATCAACAGATAGGCTTAGAATCAACAATAAAAATATTAAATTTAAATGGTATTTTACCAATAGGGATAAATGGTTCAGCTATTAGAGAAACAAAAGGAATTAAATTCGCTTTTTTAGGATACAATGACATTTCTCCCCAAGTAGGTATTTCTAATGTTAGCGAAGAGAAAATAAAAAAAGAAATTATTGAGGCTAAAGGAAAAGCCGACATAATTATTGTTTCTTTTCATTGGGGGCAAGAGTATGTTGATAAGCCTAGTCAGCGACAAAAGTCTTTAGGTTACTTAGCTATTGATAATGGAGCTGACTTAGTGATTGGGAATCATCCTCATTGGATTCAGCCTGTAGAAATTTATAAAGGAAAATTAATTACTTATTCTCATGGTAATTTTATCTTTGATCAAATGTGGTCACAAGAAACCAGGCAGGGTATTGTTGGTCAATATACCTTTATAGATAAACAGCTAGCTGATGTTCAATATTTTCCCGTAGTAATTAATGATTATGGTCAACCAGTTTGGATGGAAGGTCAAGAAAAACAAAGAATTATTAACGATCTTAAGTCGAAAAGCTTCTAATTATTTTCTATCTTCTTTTTCAGATTTTTGTTATTCTTAAATATGGAAAATTTTAGCCAAGAGGCTAAAGAACTATTAAATCTTCTTGATAAAAAAGAAAAAATGGTAGCTATGTTGGCGCCATCTTTCCCAATTGTTTTTGAATATCCGCAAATTGTTGATAATCTCAAAAAATTAGGTTTTGCTCATATTTTTGAAGTTTCTCGAGGGGCAATCGAAACTAATTGCCAAGTTTTAGATAAATTAGGCAAAGATGGCAAAAAACGTCTGATTGCTGGTCCTTGTCCGACAGTGGTTAGGCTAATCAGAAATAAGTATCCTCATTTAATTCCTTTTTTAGCCGAAGCTGATTCGCCGATGACAGCGTCAGCTAAATTGGTTTTACAAAAATTTCCTAATCATCGTCCGATTTTTATCGGACCCTGTTTAACTAAGAAATTAGAAGCCAAAGAAGATCATCCTGATCTAAATATTCTAGCTTTAACTTATTTTGACTTACAACAGATTTTTGATTTTAAAAAGATTAAAAATAAAAAGATTAATGTTTTGGAAGGATTTGATTTTGTTGGTTCCAAAACCAGACTTTATCCTATTTCTGGAGGTTTATCTCAATCCTCTAATTTAAATCAATCATTAACAGATGAAGAGCTAGATGTTGTTTCCGGACCAGTTAACTGTCAAAAAGCCCTAGAAGACTTTCCGACTAATCGATTAAAACTCTTAGATATTCTTTTTTGTGATGGTGGTTGTATCAACGGTCCGGGGATTAAAAGCGATCTTTCTTTAGAAGAAAGAAGGGTTAGGGTTATTCAACATTGGGCAAAAATTATTAAATAGAAAAATGAAAGAAACGAAAGAATTTAAAGTTGTTGATTTAATTAAAAAATTAAAGTCTCAAGCCAATCCTAAAAATGTAGCTGGTATGGCCCGTTTTGGTATTAGTTCTAAAAATACTTTGGGAATTAGTATTCCTTTTTTAAGGAAGATGGCTAAAGAAATTGGTAAAAATCATAAACTGGCTTTGGAGCTTTGGAATTCTGGTATTCATGAAGCCAAGATTTTAGCTGGTTTAATTGATGAAAGTGAAAAAGTTACTGAAAGACAGATAGAGCAATGGGCTAAAGATTTTGATTCTTGGGATGTTTGTGATTTGGTTTGTAGTAATTTATTTGATAAAACTTCTTTTGCTTGGCAAAAAGTGATTGAATTTAGTAAAAGAAAAGAGGAATTTGTTAAAAGAACTGGTTTTACTTTAATAGCTTGTCTAGCGGTTCATGATAAAAAAGCCCAAGACAAAGATTTTATTAAGCTATTACCAATTATTAAAAGAGAAGTTACTGATGAGAGAAATTTTGTTCGCAAAGCCGTTAATTGGGCTTTAAGGCAAATCGGTAAAAGAAATAAAAATTTAAACAAAGAAGCGATTAAAACAGCTAAAGAGATTTTAAAAATAGAAAACAAAGCTGCTAAATGGATTGCTTCAGATGCAATTAGAGAACTAGAAAGTGAACAGATTCAAAAAAGATTAAGATAAAAAAATTAAAGACGAATTCTTTTAGAATCTTCTTCAACTTCTTTAAAGATTTCCTTTATTTTACTATAAACAAGAATTTTTTTAGCTATCTTATTGTATTTCATAATATTTTTTCTAACTTCTTCCTTTTCTTCTCCAAGAAGTACGGCCAGTTGAGGATAAGTATCTTTCATTGTATAGCTCATTTTTAAAAAAACTGATAAAACCTGTTTAGACCGGTAAGTAATATAACTTTTATCTAAGATTTTACCTTTTAAAAGATTATTATAAATATTAAAATAGGAGATAAAATCCATAATTCCTGATGTCATTTTTCCCGTAAAATTTTTCCTAATTGTTTCTTTAAACATCCTTTCTCGATCTTCTTCTGTCATAATGAAAATTGGTTTTTGTTTAGAATTTAATTCTTCTATTAATTTATCAATTTCTTTTTTAGCTTTCACTACTTGCCATTTTCCTTCAGCCGCTCTAATAACAACATCCTTTAGTTCTCCTTCTTTAACTCCTTTCTCATTTAACCGACCGATTTGACAAACGGTTCCATAGCTGAGATCTTTCCTTTCTGCCATTTCTCGAATATATGATGGGAGCAAAAAGAATCTCAGCGAATTTCTGACTGTTTGTTCATCTCTACCAACTCTTTTGGCATGGAGACTCATATGATATTTTTCACCAAAAATGCTCTGCATATGTATAAAAAATGCAGCGTCTTTGGGAGCACGTTCTGTTGGGTCAATTTCTTTATGAATATTTTCTGAGAACTGGATAGCCATAAAATCTTCCCATGAAAGATCATTATAGACTTGGCATTCAATTTTTTTGCCAGGGAAACGCTCTTTTAGATTATAGCCATTATTTTCTAGATGTTTGATAGCTCTAAGACGTCTTTCACCAGAAATTAAAACGTAATAATAATCTTCACCTGTTTGTTTATCCTTAAAGGGCTTAAGATTTTCTATTTTATCGCCTGACTTAAAAAATCCGTTATTTATATAAATGTGGTTTTCGCATTCTTCTTTATTAAGACGGGATACAAGAAGGGAGTTAAAGAGGCCATGTTCTTTAATATTATCTGCAAAAGAAGGAATATCTTTAAATTCTATTCTTGTTTGAGCTATCGTATTAAGAAGATCGATATCAATAAATTTTCTTTCTTGATATTTTGTTTTTTCAACTTCTATACTATTTCCTTTTTCAACCATAAAAAATTAATTAATAGAATATAATAAACGACAGGGCTTCTTAAATGGCAGGAGAATTATATTTAATATATAATAAGAAGAAAGCTAAGTAAAGGAGTTATTTTCTATATGGCAAAAGACAGACTAAAAAGACTTTTAATTGTTTTACTAATAACTGTTTTTTTTCTGATAGGAGGAAAAGTTTTTGCTGATTGGCAGAATAAAAGAAAAGCTTCTGGTCAACCAATTTCTTTACCACTTAAAGACATTAGTGTTCAGATTAATAATCTTGGTGAAGAAGTTTTAGGTAATGCTATTAGTATTATTCCTGGTTCAAGCGATTTGAAAGAAAAAATATTAGAGAAGCCAACACCGACAGTAGCAAAAGAAAGCCCTTCAAGTTCTGGCCAAGAAGGATCTCAAACAATTGTGACAAAAGAGACAGTTTCTAATACTGAGGTAATTATTCAAATGTTAAAAGATTTACCAGCAGAGCAGCTAGATAAAATTAAAAAACAGGTTTTTAAGGATTTTTGTCAGCAAATTTTAGAGGAGTAGTTTTATGGAAGAAATAAAAAAAAGAATCGAACTAATCAAACAAAAAATTAATCCAGAAGAAATTAAACGTCAAATTAAAGAGATTGAGGTTCTTTCTGGTGACCCTAATTTTTGGCAAAATCATCTTCAGGCTGGTGAACAAATGAAAAAAATGGGTGATTTGCAAAAAGAATTGAATGAGATTGAAGAACTGGAAGCGCTTTTATTAACAGAAGAGAAAGAAGGATTAGAAAAAAAATTAGCTAAATTAGAATTGAAAACTTTTTTAGCTGATAAAAATGATTCTTTACCAGCTATTTTTGCTATTCATGCTGGCCAGGGTGGGGTTGAAGCTATGGACTGGGCCGCGATGCTGAAAAGAATGTATACTCGTTTCTTTGAAAAAAAAGGTTGGCCATGTCAGATTGTGGATGAGACTTTGGGGGATGAAGCTGGAGTAAAAAGCGTGGTGATGACGGTTGATGCCCCTTATGCTTATGGTTATCTTAAATATGAAGCTGGTACCCATCGTTTGGTTCGTCAATCGCCTTTTAATGCCAATCAATTACGACAAACTTCTTTTGCTTTAGTTGAAGTTTTACCACAAATTAAAGAAACAGAGGGAATTGAGATTAAAGAAGATGAATTGGAGTGGCAGTTTTATCGAGCTTCAGGTCATGGTGGTCAGAATGTCCAAAAAGTTTCGACAGCTGTTCGTTTAACTCATAAACCAACTGGGATTGTGATTACCTGTCAAACTGAGCGTTACCAGGAGCAGAATCGTAAAATTGCCCTAGATTTATTACGGTCTAAGCTATGGTTTTTAGCTGAAGAGAAAAAAGCTAAAGAAACCAAAGCTTTTAAAGGTGGGAAAACCATGGGGGCTTGGGGAACACAAATCCGCTCCTATGTGCTTCATCCTTATAAGATGGTTAAGGATTTAAGAACTGAATATGAGACTAATAATCCAGAAGCAGTTTTAGATGGTGATTTAGAAGGTTTTATTGAAGCAGAACTTAAGCAAACTAATTTGTAGAAGCTAAGATATAAAGTATGTTATGATAAAAGAAGATTAAATATAAATTTTTAAAAAAATCAAAAGGAGGTGATTATGGAAGAACAAAATGTAGTTCAACAATTTCCACAAAATAGCAAGAAAACAGGCTTAAAAGAGATCATCGTCCCAGTTTTAGTTATTTTAGTCATTATTGGTGTGGGGACTTTAACCGGTTACTTTATTTCCAAAAAAGGGAATAAAGCAGCAACTGGACCAACCGAAACTAAAAATCTGATAGGTGGAGCCCAACAGGTTAGTAGCTCGAATGAAGTGGGTATTAAAGATGAGAAAGCTTTCAAGGACACTTCTCAGGGAAAAATTGAAGTTAACGATAATAAGAATGTTACTGAAGGTAGCTATAAGCTAACTCGTCCTGGTGGTCCCAGTCAAACAGCTTATTTAACCAGTTCTGTTTTGGATTTAGAGCAGTTTAAGGGTAAATGCGTTCAAATTTGGGGTGAAACTTTTGCGGGGCAAAAAGCTGGTTGGTTGATGGATGTCGGCCGAGTTAAAATTCTTGATTCCTGTCCTGAAGGTTTGTAAACCAAAAGAATTTTATAAAGAATGCTTAAATTTGAAAATGTCACCAAGAATTTTGGTACTGTAACTGCCCTTAAAGGGGTGGATTTTGCTATCGAAGAAGGAGAATTTGTTTTTATCATTGGACCTTCTGGGGCTGGTAAAAGCACATTAATCAAACTCATCCTTAAAGAATGTTTACCCACAGAAGGTTCTATTAGATTAAAAGGGACAAATCTTCAAGAAATACCCAAAAAGAAATTACCTGAATATCGAAAAAAAATTGGCATGGTTTTTCAGGACTTTAAACTTCTTTTTGATCGGACAGTTTTTGAAAATGTGGCTTTAGCTCTTCGTGTTTTAGGAGAAAAAGAAGATACTATAGATAGTAGGGTTGAAAGTGTTCTTGATCTGGTGGGTTTAAAGGAAAAAATTGATTTTTTTCCTTCCCAACTTTCCGGTGGTGAATTACAACGAATTTGTATGGCTAGAGCCATTGTGGGTGAATCAGAGTTAATTATTGCTGATGAGCCAACTGGTAATCTAGATATTGGTACGGCTCGACAAATTGTTGATCTTTTGAAAAAGATTAATGAAACTGGTAAAACAGTAATTATGGCGACTCATAACTTTGAAATTGTTAACCTTTTGAACAAAAGAGTTATTGAATTAGATAAAGGTAAAATTGTTTCTGATCAAAAGAAAGGAAAATATCATTTAGCATGAAAAACCATTGGCGGACTACTTGGACTCATATGCGTCGCTCTCCTTATCAATCTTTAGCCGCGGTATTAATTATGTTTTTAACTTTCTTTATTTCCACGGTTTTTGTTTTAACTGCTGGTGGCTTTCAAGTTGTTTTGCGTTATTTTGAAACCCGACCTCAAGTTACCGCTTTTTTGAAAGATGAGACAACTTCTTCTCAGATAGAAACCTTACAAGCCAGATTAGCTCAAAGCGGAATAACTAAAGAAATTAAATATATTTCCAAAGAAGAAGCTTTAGCTATTTATCAAGAGCAAAATAAAAATGATCCTTTGTTACTGGAAATGGTAACGGCTAATATTCTGCCGGCTTCTTTAGAGGTAGCTACCAATGATCTAAGTCATCTTAATGAAGTCGCTCAAATTTTAAAAAGTGAACCGGTTGTTGAGGAAGTTGTTTTTCAGGAAGATGTGGTTAAAGCTCTTCAAAAATGGACAGTTAATATTAGAAAAATCGGCATTGGCCTAATGGGAGCTTTTGCCTTAGTCTCTTTTCTAGTTATTTTAGTAATTATCGGGATGAAAATTACTTTACGTCGAGAGGAAATAGAAATTCTTCAATTGCTAGGAGCTTCGCCCTGGTATATCCGTTCACCTTTTATTTTTGAAGGTATTTTTTACGGAAGTATTGGTGCTTTTGCTGCTTGGGGGATTAGCTATCTTTTATTACTTTACTCAACCCCTTTTATTATTCAATTTTTTCAAGGGATTACTCTTCTGCCAATTTCTCCTCTTTTTATGTTAACGATCTTGGGTTTTGAAATTTTGGCTGGTATCGTTATCGGTGCGCTTGGCAGCTTGCTGGCAGTAAAGCGCTATCTTAAATAACAGCATGAAATATCTTCTGAAGTTTTTGCCAGTTTTTCTGGTATTTTTAATCATTTTTTTGTTTTTTAACCAAAAGACCTCTTTTGCTATCACTCAGGAAGAGTGTACTCAAAGAGCCGCTAAAAACGAGCTTAATGCTTTGGGACTTGAAGATTTAAAAACCTGTACTGATATCTTTGACCAATCTTTAAAATCAACAACCAGTCAGCGACGTAATCTTGAAAGCGAAGTTAAACGATTTAACACGGCCTTAATGATTACCACGGCTAATATTTCCACGACTACTAAAGAAATAGGTAATTTAGAAAAGGAAATTGATTCTTTAGCTGGCAAAATCGGCAAGCTTGATCTCTCTTTAGATGAGGTTTCTAAACTTTTAGCTGAGAGGATTGCTGAGACTTATAAGAAAGGTAAAATTGATTATTTAAATCTTTTTTTCTCTTCTAAAAATTTCCCTGAGTTTGTTAGTCGTTTTAAATATTTAAAGGTTATTCAACTTCATGATCGAAATCTAATGTTGCAAATGGAAACTGCGAGAACTAATTTCGAAGATCAGAAAACTTTAAAAGAAAAAAAGCAGCAAGAGTTGGAAACCGCTAAAAAGAAATTGGAATCACAAAAAGTTCTTTTAATTCAACAAAAAGAAGACAAAGATCGTTTACTTAAAGAAACCCAGGGAAAAGAAGCTCAGTATCAAAAAATGCTGGCAGCTAGCCAGGCGGAAATAGAAGCTATCCAGGGGATTATTGCTGGTACTGGTCAGGAAACCGAAGTTGGAAAAGTTGGACAGGGGGAAACGATTGCTAGTATTATTTTAGGGTCTTCTCCTTGTTCAACTGGAACTCACCTTCATTTTCAGGTGGCAGAAGGCAGCAGTGTTAAAAATCCCCTTTCTTATTTAAGAAATATTAGTGTGAGCAATGATTCTGGCGGTGATTCTTTTAATGCTACTGGTAGTTGGGATTGGCCTTTAAATGAACCGATTAAATTTAATCAGGGTTTTGGGGCGAATACCAGTGCGATTCGGGCGAGGTTAGTTTGGTATGATTCTCATACTGGTATTGATATTAGTTCTTCAGATAGAGTGGTTAAAGCAGTTAAAACAGGGACATTGTTCAGAGGCGCTATTGCTTGTGGCGGTGGTAAGCTTCGCTATGTCCGTGTTCGTCATGATGAAGGCAATTTAGACAGTTATTATCTTCATGTTAATTATTGACGATTGGGTTTATAATAAAAATATGATCAATTCAGAAATAGTTATTGGTTAAACTATAAAAAAATAATAAAGAATTTTTATGAATGACCCACTCGATTTTTAATTATTTAAAATAAATTAATCTAAATATTTTAAGTATGTAGGCCGGATAGACATCCGGTTTTTTGATGCTTAAAAAATTATTTATAATTTTAACTTTTCTTTTATTTTTTTCTTTTGTGACAAAAGAAGTTTTGGCAGCAACTGTTAGTTCACCAACTAACATACTTTCAGAGACAACTATTAATCAAGCATTTGATATTCAGGGAGAAATTACTGGAGTTCAAGCCGGACAATTTTATTATGTAAAATGTCGTTTGGGCTTGTCTTCTTCAAGTTTAAACGAAGGCCAGACTTATAATTCTGCAACTGGTTCTTGGTTGTCAGATACCAGTTCTTGGGCAGAAATGCCATATTTTGAAATGACTAATAATAGTCTTAATTTTTCTTTTCCTTGTCGGATAAAGCAAGGAGCAGGACCAGGGGATAAAATTGTTTTTTTAAGGGCTTGTTTAAAACAAAATGACGGGAGTTGTAGTGGTAGTTTTCAGTCAACTTCAGGTGTTATTTTGAAAGCTTTAGCTGAAGTAGCACCAACTTCAACACCAACACCTTTACTTACACCAACGCCTACTCCTACAATTCAAATTTTGGTACTAACGCCAACACCAACCAGTAAATTACCAACACCAACCCCAAAACCAGTAGCCACTTATAAAATTAATGAAATTAAAGATGAAGACGGGGAGATTTTGAACAGCGTTAAAGTTTATATTGACGATGTTTACCTTCATCATTACGCACCAGAGGTGATTAGTTTTTGTGATGGCTGTTGGTGTGATAGTTATGTTAGTTGCGGTTTTGGCCAGCACACTATTAAGTTAGAGAAAACTGGTTATGATAATTGGCAGGAAAGTAAAACAATTAATAGCGGGGAAACTTATGAGGTTAATCCAGTTATGATTTTTTCTGGGCCAGCTTCAACTTCAACACCAACCCCAAAACCAACTGTTATTTTAACTCCAACACCAACTCTAAAAATTATTGCTACTTCAACGCCGAAATCAATTTTAAAAACAGCCAGTGAATCCGGAACGATTTTAGGTGAAGAAATCGAGGCAACACCGGCTTTTTATCCTTTAGAAGAAACAGCTGCAGAAGCTTCAGGTTCAATGGATAACTCTACTAAAAGCAATTTTTGGCCTAAATTATTTTTTGCCTCAGCTCTACTTTTTCTTTTTTTCGCTTCCTTCTGGGTATGGTATAATTTTCGTACAAGGGATTAATTTTAAATGGCAAAATTAAAATTGATAGTTTATCGTTGGCTGCCGGTTTTTTTATGGTGTTTTTTGATCTTTTACCTTTCTTCTATCCCTAATCTAAAAACCAGTCAGAATCCTTTTTGGGATGAAATTTTAAGAAAAACCTGTCATTTCTTAGAATATTTAATTCTTTATATGCTCTTTTCAAGAGCAATTAATTTTCAACAAAAGAAAAAGAATTTTTGGCTACCTTTCTTGTTTACAATGTTTTATGCTTTTTCCGACGAAATTCATCAGTCTTTTGTTCCTACTAGAACTTTTCGTTATAAGGATATTTTTATTGACAATTCTGGCAACTTTATTGGAGGTTTAATTGTATGGAAATTATCACAAAAAGCGCCCAAGAAACTCAGGCTCTTGGTGCAAAAATTGGACTTGATTTAAAAGAGGGTAATTTAAAAAGCAGGGTTTTTTGTTTATACGGAGACTTAGGGGCTGGAAAAACAACTTTTATTCAGGGATTAGCTAAAGGTTTAGGAATAAAAAAAAGAATTACTTCACCAACTTTTGTTTTTGTTAGAAAATATACCTTGGAAAAAAATAAAAGTAATTTAACGAGCCTTTTCCATATTGATTTATATCGAATAGAAAATTTTAAAGATTCTAAAGGATTAGGGTTAGAAGAAATGATGGATGATAAACAAGCACTAGTGGTTATTGAATGGCCAGAAAAGATTAAAGAAATCTTGCCAAAAGAAAAACAAGAAATTCGTTTTAGCTATGATTCCGAAAACCAACGAAGAATTAATTGCTTTAGCTATTAAAACCTTTAAACAAGGTGGGATTGTTGTTTTTCCAACAGAAACCGCTTTTGGCATCGGTTGTCGTTTGGATTCTCCTCAATCTATTGAAAGACTTTTTAAAATTAGAAAAAGACCATTAAATCAAGCTACTCCAGTTTTAGTTGATTCTTTAGAAATGGCTAAAGATTATCTTTTGCCATTAAAAGAAGATGTTAAAGATTTAATGACAAAGAATTGGCCAGGAGCCTTAACAATTATTTATCCCTGTTTGTTGGATAAAGTTCCTTCTTTGGTTAGAGGTGGCGGAGAAACTCTTGGAGTTCGGGCTCCTAATCATCAGACTATTCTGGAAATAATCAAAGCGGTTGGTGTGCCGATTTTAGGTCCTTCGGCTAACTTTCATGGATCACCCACTCCTTATTGTTTTGAAGATTTAGATAAAGAATTCTTAAAACTGGTTGATTTGTTTTTGCCAGGGGAATGTCAGGTTGGTTTAGCTTCAACCGTAGTTGATTGTTCTTCATCTGGCTGGAAGATTATTCGTCAAGGTTCAGTTAAGGTATAATATTAAAATGAAATTATTTATTGATACCTCTGATGGTAAAAAAACAATTGTGAAACTAGAAGAAATGGTTTTGGAAAAAACTTCAGAGTCTCATGATTCGCAACAGGCTTTAATTTTAATTGAAGAAATTTTGAAAAAGAATAAAAAGACTCTTCAAGATTTAACCGAAATCGAAGTTAATGAGGGTCCAGGATCTTTTACTGGTTTAAGAATTGGAATAGCAGTCGCTAATACTTTAAGTTTTGTTCTTGACATTTCAGTTAATGGTAAGCGACAATTGGTATTACCAAAATATGAATAATAATAAAATTTTAGTAGTTGGCGGAGCTGGTTATATAGGCAGTTTTATTGTTAGGGCTTTAAAAGACGAAGGCTTTATTCCGGTTATTTTTGACAGTTTGGAAACTGGTCATCAAGAGGCCATTGAAGGCTGTAAAATATATCAGGGTAATCTCCAAAAAGATACTGAACTTCTAGATAAAGTTTTTAAAACTGAAAAACCAGTTGGTGTGATTCATTTTGCCGCTTATATTGAGGTGGGCGAATCTGTTGAAAACCCACAGAAATATTTCTTTAATAATGTTTTTGGAACTTTAAATTTATTAAAAGCCATGATTAATAATCAAGTTTTAAAAATTGTTTTTTCTTCTACAGCAGCTACTTATGGAGAACCGGTAAAAATACCAATTGATGAAGATGATCCGAAAAAGCCAACTAATCCTTATGGGGAAACAAAATTGACTGTCGAGAAAATTCTTAGTTGGTATTCTCAAGCTTATGGTTTAAAAGCGATTGCTTTGCGTTATTTTAATGCCTGTGGGGCAGCTTTGGATGGTAATTATGGTCAAGATTATCCAAGGCCAACTCATTTAATTAATATAGCTTGTCGCATAGCTATGGATGAGAAAAAATCTTTTCAGATTAATGGTAATGATTTTCCAACCCCGGATGGTACCTGTCTCCGGGATTATATTCATGTTTTGGATTTGGCTTCAGCTCATATTGCAGCTTTTAAATCTTTAATGGAAGACCAAACTGGTTTTCGGGTCTACAATGTCGGAACTGGAGAGGGCTATTCGGTTATGGAGGTTGTAAAAATGGTAAAGGAAATTTCCGGAGTTAATTTTGCTTCGCCAGCTGGTCCTAGAAGACCAGGAGATCCAGCTAGATTAGTTGCTAAAATAGATAAAATTAAAAAAGAGCTAGGTTGGGAGCCAAAATATTCAGACTTAAAGACTATCGTTGAAAGCGCTTGGAAATGGCATAAGAGTCATCCTCAAGGTTATTCCAAATAGAAATTACCCCTTGACAAGGTTTTCCATTTTTTCTAATCTGAATTATAGATTAGCCGGATATATCGGCTTTTTTTGTAAAAACTTTTTGGAGCTTTAAGGCGGTGTGGAAGTTTGAAAGGTTAAGACTATCCGGCTTGCCCAAGACTTTTGCACCGCCCGAGCTTCTTTCCAAATCTTTTTCCAGGTGCTATGATCAATTTATATAAAAGATCCTTGTTTAACAGGTATCTTTTTCTAATATGTCCAAAATGAATCTGCTTGGGTGGGCAAGGCATTTGTTTGTCCCTCATCATTCTAATAATTGTAAAGCCAAAATTCTTCACCCTTCAGCGCTTTCAGTTCTAGTTGGTTTTTTTCTTGTCTATCAGTTTTTTATTAATTTTTACCTTTTGGTTTCGCCTTCGGTTTTGGGTTTTGCTTCCAATATTACACCCAACAGAGTTCTTGAGCTGACTAATCAAAAAAGGGGTGAGAAAGGTCTGGCACCTTTGACCATTAATGGTCAGTTAAATGAATCAGCTCAAAGAAAAGCCGGAGATATGTTTGCCTTTAATTATTGGGCTCATATTTCACCATCAGGACGTAATCCTTGGTCTTTTTTTCAAGAAGTTGGCTATAAATATATTTATGCTGGTGAAAATTTAGCCCGTGATTTTATGAATTCTGAAGCTGTGGTTGAAGCCTGGATGAATTCGCCGACTCATCGAGATAACATTTTAAATGGTAATTACAAAGAAATCGGTTTGTCAGTTGTTAACGGCACTTTAAATGGGGTGGAAACAACTTTGGTGGTTCAGCATTTTGGGACTTCAAGTAGTACTGGTGGAACTGTGGCTAAAAAAGCCGCAGTAATAACTACTACTAAGCAACCTTCTTTAGCTAAGCCAACGCCTTTGCCTTCAATGGCTTTAGTTGTTGCCAACCCATCTACTGAAGCGGAAGCTAAAAAGGAAAGCCTAGCATTAATGGAAGAAACTCCATTAACTAAAGTTGTTTTAGCTCAAGCTAAAGGTGAAGTTGATAGTCCACCTTTACTTTCTCCTTTTCTTTTAACCAAAACGATTACTATTTTCTTGTTGGGATTAATTTTAGGAGCTTTATTCTTGGATATTATCTTGGTTTATCAGAAAAAAATTATCAGGCTTTCTAGCCGGAATATTGCCCATTTAATTTTTGTTGGCGGTTTACTGTTAATAATTATTTTAACTACCCCAGGAGCCATCTTATGAAAGACTTAAAACACTATTTATCGTTATTGGCGATTTTATCAATTGGTTTTGGTTTGTTCTGGATTTTTAATTTTAACCGCCAGATCCAAATTATGATTACCATTGGTTTGGGGATTACTTATATTATCTGGGGTGTTATTCACCATTTAATCAGAAAAGAAATTTATTGGCGAATTGTCTGGGAATATATTATTGTTGCTGCTTTGGCTTGTATTTTTGTCATCTTTATCCTCTTAAGAAGCTAATTAGTGATATAATTCATTTTAGTCATTTTTAATATTCTTATTTTATAAAAATTATTTCCATTTAAATATGACCGGTAGCAAATTTTTTTTACCAACAAAAACGAATTCTTTTACTAGCCCTAGTCAGGGGAAAATTCCCATGGAAAAAATGGTCAACGAATTGGTTTCCTTTATGAATGATCAGGAGGATTATTTTTATCAGCTAGTGATTGGTACTGATTCTAAATCTGGTAAACCTGATGGTAAAAAACCAATCGATTTTGTGACGGCCGTTGTTATTCATCGTAAAGGTAAGGGTGGCCGTTATTTTTGGCAGAAGAACAAAGTAGAAAAAATTGGCAGTTTACGGGATAAAATTTATACCGAAACTTTAATTTCCATTCAGCTAGCAGAACAATTAGTCCCTGAGTTTACTAAAAGACTTAATGGTGAACGCTATAAATTGGAAATTCATATTGATGTTGGTTGTGTTGGTCCTACTAGGGAAATGATTAAAGAAGTTGTCGGGATGGTTAATGGTAATGGTTTTACGGCTAAGACTAAACCAGAAGCTTATGGTGCGTCAGTAATTGCTGACAAACATACTTAACTTTTAATTATTTCAGCAAATCAGGTCGGTTTTTTTTAGTAATCTCCAAAGATTTTTCTTCCTGCCATTTTTTTATTTTTTGATGATTCCCAGAAAGTAAAACTTCGGGAACTTTATTTCCATTAAAATCAGCTGGTTTGGTGTATTGCGGATATTCAAGAAGTTTTTTTGAATCCTGATTTTCAAGATCAGAAGAAAAAGATTCAAATTGAGTAGCTTCTTCTTTTTTAAGAACACCAGGAATTAATCTAGCAATTGCATCAACAATAACCATAACCGGCAGCTCACCACCAGTTAAAACATAATCACCAATAGAAATCGACTCATCAATTAAATTTTCTTTAACTCGTTCATCAATGGCTTCATAATGCCCACAAATAAAGGTAATTTGTTTTAACCCAGATAATTGTTTGGCTATGGTTTGATTAAAAACTTTACCTCGAGGATCAGTTAAAATAACTTTCGTTTCTTTTTTGTCGGATAAATTATTTTGTTTTTTAATATCTTCAAGAGCTTTTTGAATCGGTTTAATCATTAAAACCATACCAGCCCCGCCACCAAACGGATGATCGTCAACCGTGCCTCTTTTATCTTCAGCCCAATCTCTTAACTGGTGGATTTTAATTTCCAAGAGTTTCTTTTCTTTAGCTCTTTTAACAATTGAATAATCAAAAGGCCCTTGAAACATTTCTGGGAAAAGAGTGATGATATCAATTTTTATCATACTTGATTTTACCACAGAATCTGTGGCATATTAACTTCTATGAACTTAACTTTCATCGGAGCAGGTTTCGTAGGTTTGGTCAGCGCGGCTGTTTTTGCTGATTTTAAAAACCAAGTTTGGATAATTGATAATGATCAGAAAAAAATTGATGATTTATCTTTAGGCAAAATTCCTTTTTATGAACCGGGGTTAAAAGAGTTAGTTCTTAAAAATTTTAAATCAGGTAAATTAAAATTTACCACTGATTATTCTCAAGCACTTCAAGAAGCGGATATTATTTTTGTCTGTGTTGGAACTCCAAATAAAAACGGCGAGATTGATTTAAGTTATTTAAAATCTTCAGTAACCTCTGTTGCTAAAAATTTAAAAAGACCAGCCATTGTTGTTATTAAAAGTACAGTTCCTCCAGGGATAAACAAAGAAATGGCTAAGTTAATAGCTGGAATTACAAAAGTTAAATTTGAAATGGCTTCTATTCCAGAATTTCTTAAAGAAGGTAAAGCTGTTGAAGATACGCTTAAACCTTATCGGGTAGTGATTGGAGCTGAAAATGAAACAACAATTAAAAAATTACTGGAACTTCATAAAGTTTTTCCAGGAGAAAGATTAATTTGTGATATGACCAGTGCTCAGCTGATTAAATATGCTTCTAATTGTTTTTTGTCCACGAAAATTTCTTTTGCTAATTCCATGGCGATGCTCTGTGATTTATTTGGTGGGGATATTAAAAAAGTTTGTCAGGGTATGGGGTTGGACAAGCGTATTGGTCCTGATTTTCTTAACGCTGGGATTGGTTACGGCGGTTCCTGTTTTCCTAAGGATGTTAAGGCTTTAATCAAACAGTCAGCTAAGAAAAATTATAATTTTAAAATTTTAAAAGCTGTTGAAGAAGTTAACGATGATCAGATTAATTATTTTATTGAAAAAATTGAACAAGCTTGTAGAGGTAAATTAAAAAACAAAGTTTTAACGGTTTTAGGTTTAGCTTTTAAACCAGAAACATCGGACATGAGGGAATCAAGGGCTATTTATATTATTGAGGCCTTAAAGAAAAAAGGAGCTAAAATTCAGGCCTGTGATCCAATTGCTGTTGAAGAAGCTCAAAAAATTATTTCTGGAGTTGAATACTTTGATAATCCTTACGAAGCTTTAAAAGGATCTGAGGCTTTGCTTTTGGTAACTGAATGGAATGAATATCAAAAGCTTGATTTTAAGAAGGTTAAAAAGTTAATGAAAAAACCAGTGGTGATTGATGGTCGTAATGTTTATAATAAAGAAGATTTAGAAAAACTGGGTTTTGTTTATAAAGGAATTGGCAGATGAAAATTTTAATTGCCGGCGGTGCCGGTTTTATCGGATCTCATTTATGCGAAAGACTTTTAAAAGAAGGTCATGAAATTTTTTGTGTTGATAATCTACTAACTAGTAAAAAAGAAAATATTACTCCTTTTTTAAAAAACAAAAATTTCCATTTTTTCAAACATGATATCGTTAAAACTTTACCAAAAAAAATTAATCAAGAAAATTTTGGGGCAATTTTCCATTTAGCTAGTCCAGCCAGTCCTAATCCTCAAAGCCCTTTTAGTTATGTTAAATATCCACTAGAAACTTTATTAGTAAATTCAACTGGAACATATAATCTTTTACAGTTGGCTCAGGAAAAGAAAGCCAAATTTCTTTTTACCTCAACTTCGGAAATTTATGGTGATCCGTCGGTAAGCCCTCAGCCAGAAAGCTATTGGGGAAATGTTAATCCTAATGGTTTGCGCTCCTGCTATGATGAAGCGAAAAGATTTGGAGAAGCAGTGACTTCTTTATATGTCCGTAAATTCAATGTTGATGCTCGGATTGTCCGCCTATTTAATACTTATGGTACAAAGATGGATAAAAATGATGGTCGAGTGATTGTTAATTTTGTTAATCAATGTCTTGAAGGGAAACCCTTAACTGTTTATGGTAAAGGTCAGCAAACCAGAAGTTTTTGTTATGTTGATGATACAGTTGAGGGGATTATATTAGCGATGTTTTGTCCCAAGACCAAAGGTGAAGTTTTTAATATCGGTAATCCAGAGGAACATACTATTTTAGAAACAGCTCAAATAATTCAAAAAATGATTACCTGTAAATCAGAAATAATTTTTGAGCCTTTACCAGAAGACGATCCGACTAATCGCTGCCCAGACATTAAAAAGGCTAAATCAGTTCTTAACTGGCAGCCAAAAATTTCTCTAAAGGATGGTTTGACCAAGACGATTAATTACTTTAAAGGTTAGTTTTTTAAACTTGTTTTTTAAAAAAAATTAATGTTATAGTAATCATATAAGCTAAAATGTCAAAAGTCGTTATCATCATTCCTACCTACAACGAAAAAGAAAATATCGGTCGGATGATCGATGTTTTAGAGTCAGAAATTTTCCCCAAGATAAAAACCGCTCAGATGGAAGTTTTAGTGGTGGATGATAAATCTCCAGATGGAACTGCAGATATTGTTAAAGAAAAAATGAAGAGTTTCAAAAATGTGACTCTTAATTTGGGTAACAAACAAGGTTTAGGAGCTGCTTACAAAAGAGGTATGGATTACGCCATGAAAGAAATGAAAGCTGATGCGGTTATTGAATTTGACGCTGATTTTCAACATGATCCCAAACATATTATCGATTTAGTAGAAAAATTTGATGAAGGTTTTGATTATGTTATCGGTTCCCGTTTTGTTGAAGGCGGATCGATTCCTAAAGATTGGGGAATTGAACGCAAGTTTTTAACTATTTATGGTGGTTTGTTTTCTCGGACTGTTCTTTTCTTTCCCAATATTAATAAGGTCAAAGATGTTTCTACTGGTCTGAAATTAACCAGAGTTAAAGGTGTTTTAGACAAAGTTGATTTTTCTAAAGTTGCTAATGATTTTTGTTACAAAACCCAGATTCTATATCAGATTGTGAATATGGGAGCAAAAGTAACCGAGATTCCTTTGCAATTTAAAACTAGAGAAAAAGGGGAAACGAAAATGGGCTTTAGTACTATTATTGGAACTTTTAAAGCCATTATTTTACTTCGTTTAACTGATCCGAAAATGTTAAGATTCATCAAATTTGGTACTGTTGGCTTTTTAGGCTTTGTCGTTAACTTCTTTTTCCTAAGATTATTTAGAAGTTTGGGATTTGCAGAAATTTTAGCTTGGCTTCTTTCTACGGAATTGGCCATAGTTAATAACTATATTCTTAATAACGTCTGGACTTTCAGTAAGGAAAAAATCGGTGGAGTCAAAAAAACAATATTCAAGTTTTTACAATTTAATTTAACCTCAGCCGGCGCTTTGGTTATTCAATCAGTTGTTGGTCCTTTGGGAGTTAAGCTGGTTGGAGTAAGATATGATTTCTTGGTTCTAATGGTGGTTGTTGCCTGTTTAGTACTTCCTTATAACTATTTCATGTATAACGTCGTTATTTGGAAAACAACAAAGTTGCCTTTCGGTAAAAAAACTTCTAAATAATAAAGTAAAAAACTTCTAGGTTTTTAGAAATTACTTCAATTATCTCTTATTCTTTTTTGATATGTGTGGGTTTAGAGGAAGGGTTGCCAATCAGCCATTGGTAGGGTGTTGCCTGTCATGAAGTTTAAAGCATAAAGGAAAATAGGGATAATGATGATTGCTAGGGCAATTTTAAATTCCTTTTTAACTAAGAATGGTTCAAAGGCAATAATCAAGAAAGGAGCTAAGGGTAAGCTATAACGGCTGATATCCCGATGGGCAATGAAAAGAGTACTATAGAAAAAAACAGCGGCGAAAACTGCTAGATCTATTTTTTTCTGTTTAACAAGATAAATAACCCCTAAAATGCCTATAAGGTAATTGAAAATTACATCCTCTAACCAGAAAGTTCCCACCCAATGGGCGTTGGCGTTAAAGACTTGAAAGGGTGGCCAGAAAAGATGGATATTATCACCAGAATGAAAATAAGCCCAAAAATCACCATAGCTGAAACGGTAATAGCTAAAAAGAGCTACTAAAGCTAAAGGAATTAATAATAAGGGATAGGCTTTTTGGCAAAGATTGCCAAAAGTTGGCCAGAATCTTTTTCTTAACTGGCTCCAGTTAGCCATTAAAAGATAAAGAGTATAACCAACAAAAAGTAAAATACCAGGAGATTTAGTTAATTGAGCTAAAGCGCCAAACAATCCAGCCAGCCAAAAGAAACCAGCTCTATTCTCTCCTAAAGCCTTTTTAAAGAAATAAAAAGAGCTAAGAATCATTAAGATAAAAAGCGGTTCTGGGGAGCCGACAGAGCGGACGACTAAAAAACGAGCGGGAAGAAAAAGAAAAATCATTGTTAGCCAAAAAGGATAACGGGAATATTTAAATTCTTTAATAAAAAAATAAAAAACCATCCCAGCTAAAGCTGAGACTAAAAGATTAATAGAAAGCATCGACCAGAGATAACCGCAAAAAGGAGCTAAGGCTTTTATTAAAAGAGGATACAAGGGAAAGTGAGCTGCGTAATAAATAACTGAAAGGTTAAAAGAATAAACAGGATTAATCAGCTGAGGCAGATAAAGTGATTTAGCAATAACTACATAATAAAGACCGTCAAAATTTCTCATAACAGTGGCCATACCATCTGCTGGTAAAGAAATATTCCAGAAACTAGCTAGTCTTAAAAAAAATGGTAGCCAGAGAATAAAAGTTGAGAATAAAGAAACAATTGCTATTAAGAGTAAATCACGCCCTGATTTTTTCATTAACTTAATAATAGCATAGCAGCCGTTTTTTAAAAAATTCTTTTATGCTATACTTTTGGATATGAAGCTTGTTGATCAAATTTCTGTTTTTTTCCCTGCCTACAATGAAGAGAAATGTTTAGGGAATACAGTTGAAAAAGTTAATAAAATTCTTCAAAAAGTAGCTGATGATTATGAAATTATCATTGTTAATGATGGTTCGAAAGATAAAACTGGTCAAATTGCTGATAAACTAGCTTCCGAAAATAAAAAAATCAAAGTTATTCATCATCCGGTTAACCGCGGTTATGGAGCGGCCGTAACAACAGGGACTTATGCGGCTCGTTATCCCTGGATTGTTTTATTTGATGCTGATGGCCAATTTGATTTTGCTGAAATTACTAAATTTTTTGAAAAACAGAAAGAAACTAAGACAGATATTGTTTGGGGTTATACTTCAGATAGAAAAGTTCCTTTTGCTAGAAAAATTAATACTTTTTTATGGTGGTGTGTGATTTTTCTAGTTTTTGGTTTAAAGGTAAAATGGATTGATTGTGGTTTTAGACTTTTTAGAAAAGAAGTAGTTCAGAAAATTCCTAAACTGGAATCGGAAAGAGGCGCTTTTATTAGTAGTGAGTTTTTAATCAAGGCAAAAAAATTTGGTTTTAAAATAGCTGAAGTTAATGTTCATCATTATCCAGATATTGGTGGTGGATCAACTGGAGCTGATCTTAAAGTAATTATTAAAAGTTTTAGTGACCTTTTTAAGTTATGGGAAAAATTACGCTAAATAAATTAAAAAAGAATAAGTTCTTAGCTAAAAATGGCTATTTAATAGCTTTAATTTTTATTTTTGTCGTGGCGGTGATTCTTCGTTTCTGGCGTTTACCGGAATACATGACTTTCTTAGGAGATGAAGGCCGAGATGCTTTGGCGGTGAAAAGAATGATTATTGATCATAAATTCCGTTTGATCGGGCCAGTAACTTCTATCGGCAATATGTACTTAGGACCTTTATACTATTATTTAATGCTGCCAGCGATGGCTTTGGCTTTTTTGTCACCAGTTGGTCCGGCGGTGATGGTGGCTTTATTAGGTGTTATCACAACTTTATTAATTTATTTTTTTGGTCGTGAATGGATTGGTAAAAAAGGAGCCTTGCTAGCCGCTTTCTTATATGCCATTTCTCCAGTGGTGATTATTTATTCTCGTTCTTCTTGGAATCCCAATGTTATGCCCTTTTTCGCTTTAATTTCTATTTATGGTATTTGGCGAGTTTGGCAAAAAAAAGAATTTTGGTGGTTAACAATTTTAGGGATAACTCTTTCTTTTGCTATCCAATCCCATTGGTTAGGTTTATTACTTTTCCCGACTGTTGGGTTGTTTTGGTTGATGACTTTAGTTGAGTTGATAAGAGCTAAAACCTCAATTAAAAAATTTGTCTTACAAACTTTATCATTGCTATTAATTTTTATGGTTTTAACAGTGGCCCCCTTAGTTTGGTTTGATTTACGCCATGGCGCTCTTAACTCTCAAGCTTTTTTGAAATTTTTTACAGATCGTCAGGGAACTGTTAATTTTAAAATTTATAAAGCTTTCCCTGGCATTTGGGTTTTAACTAAAGAAATTTTTACTCGTCTTTTAACTGGCAAAAACGAGTTTTGGGGACAGTGGGTAACGATTATTATTACTGGGGTAGTTATTTTTAATCTTATCCGGGAAACAATTTTAGCTAATTGGCGAAAATTTATTATTCGTAACGCCAGTCTATTTTTAATTCTGGTTTGGTTTTTAGTTGGGCTTTTAGGCCTAGGTAATTACAAACAACATATTTATGATCATTACTTTGGGTTTTTCTTCCCAGTGCCCTTTTTATTGGCTGGTTGGATTTTAGGGGAAACTTGGCAAGGGAAAAAAATTGGAAAAATCTTTACGGTTTTGGTAATTGGTCTTTTAGTTGTTCTGGCTTTTAAAGAATCACCTTTACGTTTTTCTCCTAATCGTCAATTGCAAAGAACAGAAATCATTGCCAATTTTGTTTTAAGCAAAACCGATAATAAACCTTTTAATCTGGCTTTGATTGCCGGTAATAACTATGACGATGCTTATTCTTTCTTTATGGAAAAGCAGGGTAGAGCACCTTTAAAGATTGAACCATCACAAGCGGACAAGACAATCACTGACCAGCTTTTTGTCATTTGTGAGCAGATGCCTTGTCAGCCTGTTTATAATCCTAAGGCAGAAATAACAATGTTTGGTTGGACAAAAGTCCAAGAGCAATGGCAAGTTGAAGGAATAGATGTTTATAAGCTTATTCATAATCCTCAAGAGCCAGCTAAAAAATGAAAAAAGAAATAGTTAAGGAAATAAAAAACCACAAGCTTATTTACATTCTTCTTTTATTAATCTTAATTGGTTCCGCTTTTTTTCGTGTTTATCGGATAGATGCTCTTTTGGGTTTTTATTATGACCAGGGTCGGGATGCTTTAAAAATTCAAGAAATGATGTCTCTGAAAGATTTGCCGTTTATTGGGCCAACAACCGGCATTGCCGGTTTATTCTTGGGGCCTTTTTGGTTTTATTTATTATTACCTCTTTATTTCATCGGTCAAGGTAATCCAGCAGTGGCTTCTTCCTTAATCAGTTTTTTGGATGTGGGGACAGTTTTTTTACTTTATTGGTTTTGTCGGGAATTTTATACTAAGAAAGTTAAAAACGGTGATGACAATACTGGTCGGATTATTGGTTTATTAGCGGCTCTATTTTGGGGTTTCTCTTACTTGTTAATACTTTCTGCCCGTTGGTTTTCTAATCCTTCGCCGTTACCTTTATTTACCATTTTATTACTTTATGGTCTTGTCAAATTCTTTGTTGAAAAAAAGGACAAATATTTAATTTTAATTTCTATTTGTTTGGCTATTTCTCTACAGCTGGAAATGGCCAGTGCCTTTTTCTTTATTCCCTCGATTATCTTGATATGGATAATCTTTAGGCCGAAAATTGAAAACAAAAAAAATCTTTTCTGGGCAATAGGAATTTTTATAGCCTTTTTAATTCCTCAAATTCTTTTTGAAATAAAAAATAAATTTTTAATGACCAAAAACTTTCTTAGTTTTAATAAAGGAGAAATTAATACTGACACAAAGACTTGGGTTTTACCGACAGGGGAATTTATTAAAGAAAGAACGCTAGCTTATTTCAATATTCTTTTTTCTAAGCTAGAAACTAGCCCCAAAATAGGATCTAAATTCTTAGTTTGGCTTTGGTTAATTTTTGTGGCTTTTGCCACCTGGTTATCATTTAAGGGTAAAGATAAAAAAGATAAAACAACCTTAATCTTAGTAATCTTTCTTTTTATTCCTCTTTTCCTTTTGTTTTTCTTCGCCGGTAATTATGGTCAGCTTTATGATTATTATTTAACTGGATTTTATCCGGCTTTTATTCTTCTTTTTGCCCTTTTTACCAGTTTCTTTCTTAAGAAAATAATTTATCGGCCAATCTTAGCGCTGATTGTTGTCTGGTTTTTATCCGGCAATATTCTTTTTATTAAAAATTACTTATCAGTTAGGGTGGATGATCCGGGTCATTTAACTTTAGCCAATCAGCTACAGTCAATTGACTGGATTTATAAGGATGCTGGAGAGGAAAAATTTAATGTCGATGTTTATGTTCCACCAGTTATTCCTTATGCTTATCAATATTTATTTTCTTGGTATGGGCCCAAAAAATACAACAAACAACCTTTAGAAGAAAATGTTAAACTTTTATATATTCTTTATGAAATTGATCCGCCTTATCCTCAAAGATTAGATGCTTGGTTGGCTCGGCAAGATACGATTGGGAAAACAATAAAATTAGAGAAATTTGGTGGAATCACAGTTGAAAGGAGATTAAGAATAAAATAATGAAAACTTTTTTATCAGTAGTCATGCCCTGTTACAACGAAGAGAGAAATCTCAAAAGGGGTGTTTTGGATGAAGTGGAAAACTATCTTAAGAAACAAGATTATCAAAGTGAAGTGATTATTTCTGATGATGGTTCAACTGATAACAGTTTAGATTTTATTAAAAATTATCTTAAGTCTCATCCGCGTTTTAAGTTGCTACCTAACAAACACGCTGGTAAGCCTTTTGCTGTTAGGGCTGGTGTTCAAAAAGCCGAAGGGGAAATAATCCTTTTTACAGATATGGATCAGTCAGCCCCATTAAAAGAGGTTGAAAAACTCTTACCTTTCTTTAAAAAAGATTTTGATGTAGTTATTGGTTCTCGGGGTCAAAAAAGAGAAGGGTTTTCTTTATTAAGATTAGTTGGTTCAAATGCTTTTCGAATCATCAGACAGATTCTTTTACTAAAGAATATTGTTGATACTCAATGTGGTTTTAAAGCTTTTAAAAAAGCAGTTGCCATGGATCTTTTTTCTCGACTTTTGATTTTTAAAGAAGTTAAAAAAACCAAAGGTTGGAAAGTTGGAGCCTTTGATGTTGAACTACTCTTTATTGCTCAGAAAAAAGGCTACAAAACCGCTGAAGTGGTCATTGCTTGGGAAGATAAAGATGCTGGTAAACAAAAAAAATATTTAAAGGAGTCAAAAGAAATGTTAACGGAAATTTTAAGAGTTAAGCTGAATGATCTAAAGAAAAAATATGATTGATAAGGGTAAAAAAGAAAAAGGAAAGAGAAAAACTTGGCAATGGTTTATTATTGCTGGTTTGGCTGTTTTAACCTGCTTTTTTTTAGTTAGACTTTTTAATTTAACTATTCTGCCGATTTTTGCTGATGAGGCTATTTATATTCGTTGGTCGCAAGTGATGAGAGCTGAACCAACTTTAAGATTTTTGCCTTTATCTGATGGCAAGCAGCCTTTGTTTATGTGGATGACCATTCCTTTTTTGAAAGTTTTTTCTGATCCTTTAGTAGCTGGAAGAATGTTGTCGGTTTTAGCTGGTTTAGGTTCTTTGATTGGTCTTTGGTTTTTAAGCAAAGAACTTTTTAAAAATAAATGGGTTTCTTTAGCAGTGGTTTTCTCTTACAGTCTGACACCCTTTTTTGTTTTTTTTGACCGACAAGCTTTGGCTGATTCTTTGTTGGCCATGTTTTTTATCTGGCTAGCTTATTTTGGTTTATTGCTTGTTCGGACTTTTCGTCTTGATCTTGCTTTGATTAGTGGCATGGTTTTGGGATTGGCTTTAATAACTAAATCACCAGCTATTTTTATTGCCCTTTTAATGCCGGTTGGCTTGTTGATGGGAAAAGGTCTTGAGTTGAAAAAGAATTTTTGGCGAATTATAGGTTTGGGAGCAGTTATTTATTCTTTAGGCTTTGGTATTTATAATTTTCTTCTACGTTTAGGTCCTAATTTTCAGATGATTGCTATTCGCAACAAGGATTACTTATTTACCTTCAAGGAGATTTTATCTCATCCACTAGATCCTTTTAAGCCTCATTTAGGTGATTTGGCTAATTGGTTGCCTAATCTTTTAACTTGGCCGATTTTGCTTTTAGTAATTATTGGTGTGATTATTGCCTTGAAAGAAAAAACTAAAGAAAGCATTTTTCTGCTTGCTTGGTTTATAGTACCGATTTTAGCTCAGTCATTTTTTGCTAAAGTTTTTACTCCTCGTTATATTTTATTTACTCTTTGGCCATTAATAATCTTTGCGGGGTTTGCTTTTAATTGGTTGTTTAATCAGTTCTCTTATTTAAAGAAAAGATTGAATAATAATTTGAGGTTGGGGATTATTGTTGTTTTTGTTTTTCTAGTTTTTTCTCCATCAATTAAATATAATTGGCTGCTTTTAACTAGTCCAGAAAGAGCGCCTTTACCTTATAATCTACGCTCTGGTCATTTAGAAGAATGGACTGCTGGCCAGGGAATAAAAGAAAGTGCTTTATTTTTACAGGAACAAGCTAAAAATCAAAATATCTTAGTAGGGACAGAAGGTTATTTTGGGACTTTGCCTGATGGTTTGCAACTTTACCTGGAGGGAAATTCCAAAAACATTCGGGTTATTGGTGTTGGCTGGCCGGTTTCCAAAGTTCATCAAAGTCTGATAAACTCTTTAGTTGATAACGAAGTTTATCTTTTAGTTAATAAGAGCCGTTTAAATTTATTACCAGAAGCAAATGGCTTAAAATTAATTAAAGAATATCCCAAGGCGGTTTGGCCTGATGGTCATCGTGATAAACTCTTACTTTTTCAGCTTGATAAAAATTATTGGGAATCTCAACCAAAAGAAAATCTTAAGTAAAAATAAAAATTAAATAAAATAAAAATGAAAAAAATTATAAATAATTTTAAGGAAAAGATAGGAATGAAAAAAAGAAACTTACCTTGGATTTTTCTTTTAGTGATTTTAATGGCTCTGCCGACTTTTTGGCGAATTTTAGGTGCAGGTTATTTTCCTATGCATGATGATTTACAGATCGGGCGTCTTTATCAAATGGATTTATGTTTTAGAGATGGACAAATTCCTTGCCGTTGGGTACCAGACATGGGTTATGGTTATGGTTACCCACTTTTTAATTATTATCCACCATTACCTTTTTATTTAGGGGAGATTTTTCATTTAACAGGTTTGAGTTTTATCGTGGTGGTTAAAATTTTATTTATTTTAAGTTTAGTTTTCTCTGGATTTTTTGCCTATCTTTTAGGTAAAGAACTTTGGGGAAAGTACGGTGGTTTTGTTACTGCGTCTTTTTATCTTTATGCTCCTTATCATGCGGTTGATGTTTATGTACGGGGAGCCATGAATGAATTCTATGGTTTGGTTTTCTTTCCAGCTGTTTTTTGGGCAGTTTTAAAAATAGTTAAAGAAGGTAAAAAATTCAATTCTCTTTGGTTATCTTTTCTTTTTGCTTTACTTTTACTTTCCCATAATCTCATGGCTTTTTTTACTGCACCTTTGTTAGCAATTTGGACGTTGTTTCTTATCTGGTATTTCAAGAAATCTTTTAAGGTTATCTGGCAAATTTTCTTCTCCGGTCTTTATGGAGTTGGTTTGGCCGCTTTCTTTACCCTTCCAGTTTTCTTCGAAAGAAAATTAGTAAGTATTGAAACGATGTTTATGGGCTACTTTAATTATTTAGCCCATTTTGCCACGATTAAACAACTTTTCTTTAGTCGTTTTTGGGGTTATGGGGCTTCGACTTGGGGACCAGAAGATGGGATGCCTTTTCCTGTTGGTCAACTTCATTGGGGACTAGGAATAATCGCCGTTATTGTTTTTGTTTATTTCTTTTTCCGTCAGAGGAAAAAAAGCAAAGATAATTTAGCTTTTAAAAATATGGCTTTAGTTATTTTACTTTTTGTTTTGTTTTTAGGAACAGCCTTTTTAGCTCATGAACGTTCAACTTTTGCCTGGAAAATATTACCAGTTTTGGCAAGTATGCAATTTCCTTGGCGATTTATTGCTTTTGCTTCTTTTTTTGTTTCTCTTCTTGCTGGTAGCTTTTTTATCTTTATTAAAAACGAAAAGAAAGCTCTTTTCTTATCTTTGATAATGATCATTGGCGTTATTGCTTTTAACGTTAATTTCTTTAAACCAGAAAAGATTTTAAAAACCACTGATATAGAAAAGCTTTTTTCTGCTAAGGGTTGGAATAAATTACAAACAGATGCTATTTTTGATTACTTGCCGAAGGCCGCTAAATTTCCACCAGCCGGACCAGCTCCATATGAGCCTTTTTTCTTCAGAGGTGAGGGTGGAGAGATTAAAAATTTTCAAAAGGGCACTAATTGGCAAACGTTTGACGTCAGGGTCGATAACGAGAGTCTGATTAGATTGCCTCTTTATGATTTTCCTAATTGGCAGGTTTTAGTGAATGGTAAAAAAACTCTTATTGAAAATAAGAATGAATTAGGCTTGATTACTTTTCGTTTAGAACCAGGGATTTATAAAGTTGAAGCGAGATTAAAAAACACACCAATAAGAACTATGGCTAATTTAATTTCTTTTTTCTCTTGGTTAGCTTTATTCATTTTTCTTTTTAAAAAAAGAATAATTAAACTTTTTTCTCCAAAGGCGAAAATATCTAAAAAGAAGAAAAAATAAGAAAAGCTTCAGTTGTTTCTTTCTAATGAGTTAATTTTGCTAAAAATATGTTAAAATTTACATCATGCTAAGTAATGATTTAGGCGAGGAAATTGATCTTAAGTCGGTTAAGAACAGGGCAGTTAAGGGTATAGTTTTTCTTTCTGGTCGCATGTTTCTGCTCCAAATCGTTTCCTTCTTGGGTTTTTTCTTGTTAACAGTTTTTCTAGATAAAGCGGAAATCGGCTTATTTTTTGCTATTTCTGAGTTAGTGGCGATTTTAGGTTATTTCTCCGATGTTGGTTTAGCAGCCGCTTTAATACAAAGTAAAGAAAAACCAACCGTTAAAGAAATCCGTAGTACTTTTACCATCCAACAGATTTTAGTGGTTGGTCTAATGGTGATAGTTTTATTTTTAACGCCATGGTTGAGGAATTTTTATAATATAGGTAATAATGGTGTTTTTCTTTTATGGGCTTTAGTTTTTAGTTTCTTCTTGGCTTCTTTGAAAACTATTCCTTCAGTTTTATTGGAAAGAAAATTAAGGTTTGATCTTCTGGTGGTGGTAGAAATTATAGAATCGCTTCTATTTTATGGTCTAGCGGTTATTTTGGCCTGGAAGGGTTTTGGTATTTTAAGTTATGCTTGGGCGGTTTTAGCAAGAGGAATATTTGGGGTCGTCTTTATTTATCTTTTTTCTCCTTGGCAGATTGGTTTAGCTTTTGAAAAGCAATCTTTAAGAAAGCTTTTACGCTTTGGTGTTCCTTATCAGGCCAATACCTTTTTAGCGGTTTTAAAAGACCGACTAATGAATGTTTTCCTTTGGAAAATTGTTGGGGCTACCGGTGTTGGAATTTTAGGCTGGGCCCAAAAATGGGCGCAAATGCCTTTAAGATTTGTTATGGATTCGGTGATGAAAGTGACTTTTCCAGCTTACTCCCGAATGCAGGAGCATAAAGAAGAGCTATCTAGAGCGGTTGAAAAAACTTTGTTTTTCTTAAGTCTTACCATTTTCCCTTTATTAGTGGGTATCGGAATTTTAGCTAGACCTTTAGTTTTTTTAATTCCTAAATATGCTAAATGGGAAGTAGCTTTATTAGCTTTATATCTTTTTATCATTAATAGTTTTTTTGCGGCTTTAACCACACCTTTAACTAATGCTCTAACAGCCATTGGTAAAATTAAAGTTGTTTTTAAACTGATGATTATGTGGACGGCTTTAACTTGGATAGTTTACCCAGTTATGGCGATTAAATACGGTTTTAACGGGGTTGCTGGGGCTGCAGCGATTGTTTCTGCCAGTTCGGTGTTAGCTCTTTGGATTGCCAAAAAACATCTTAATTTTAGATTCTTTGCCTCAGTGGCTAAACCAGTTTTTGCTAGTTTATTAATGGCGATTTTTCTTTGGTTTTTAACACCTTTTTTAAGCCAAACTTTCTTAGGTCTTTTGACTTTAATTTTTTTGGGAGCCTTAGTTTATTTTGCTTTAATCTACCTGATGGTTGGAAAGTCTTTTCTGGAAGACTTTAAAAAACTTTTTTATGCCTTCAAAAATCGCTAGATTATTAACCGGTGTTATTATCAGCTGCTTTCTTTTCTTCTTTTTCTTTTCTCAAAATATTTTAGCCAAAGAAAGTTTTGTTAATATTGTCAATCCGGTTAGGGGGAATGATTTTTGGAGTTTAGAAAACCAAAAGCCTTTAGAAGCCGTTGACCAGCAATTGAAAATTATTAAAGAAAATAATTTTTCTGCCACCTGGCTTTTAAGACCGGATGTGATTTTTAATCAGGACTTAAACAGTTTCTTTAAAAATTTAGATTCAAATCAAGAACTGGGTATTTTTTTGGAAGTAACTCCTGTCTGGGCGGATGAAGCTGATATCGATTATCATCAGACTCTTTCTTGGCATTATGCTAATAGTGTTTTTCTTTCCGGGTACAAAGTTGAAGAGCGAAAACTTTTAATTGATGCTGCTTTTGATAAATTTAAAGAAACTTTTGGTTATTTTCCTTCATCAGTTGGAGCTTGGCATATTGATGCCAGCTCTTTAGCTTATATGGAGAAAAAATATGGAGTTAAATCTGCTTTAATTTGTTCTGACCAAATTTTAACTGATGATTACCAAATTTGGGGAAGTTGGTGGAGTGTTCCTTATTATCCTTCTCGTTACAATGTTTTAATTCCAGCTCAAACAATTAAAAATAAATTGAATTTGGTTATTTTTCAATGGGCAGCAAGGGATCCAATTAACGGTTATGGTTCCGGAGTTAAAGAAAGCACTTTTTCTGTTCAGGCTAATGATTATCTCCTACATAACCTTGATACTAACTATTTTTCTAAATTAACTGATTTTTATCTTCCTCCGAAAGAAGGAGATTTTGGTCAGTTGACCATTGGTTTGGAGAATGATTATTCTTGGCAAATTTATGGTCAAGAATATGGGAATCAATTAAAAGTGATTAAAGATAAAGGTTATAAAACCTTTAAAATGAGTGAATTCTCTCAATGGTATCAACAACAATTTCCTAAACTTTCACCTTCAGTTGAAATTGGTGGTCAGGACATTCTTGGAGGTGATAAAAAAACTAGCTGGTTAATGTCTATTCTAGGTAGAATTAATATTTTGGAGGAAAATGGTCGGAAAACAATTCGTGATTGGCGAGGATACAATGAAAAATTTGCTGAGCCTTATTTACAAGTTGCTAACAAAAATAATAACCTAAAAATTAGTTTATCAGCAAAAATTGATACGGTTCGTTTTCCGGATCAAGCAGAATCTTTAAAAGAAAGTCCTGAAAAATTAATTCAAAAAATTAATCTTCCTTTTCAAGCACCCATGCTTATTTTTATTTTAATGGTGGTTATTTTTCTAGCTTTCTTAATTGGCGGTTGGCGATTAAATAAATGGCTGGTAGTCATCATGTTTTTTGGAGTTGCTTCACAATCTTTAACGATGATTAAAAGTGGACTTTTATCATCTTTTGGTATGAGCTTTTGGGGACCAAACGGCCATGACGGAATTTGGCATTTAGCGTTAATCAATGAATTGACTCGTCACTTTCCTCCACAGAATATGGTTTTTGCCCACTTTAATCTATTAAACTATCATTGGCTTTTTGATTTAGTGGTAGCTTTAATTCATAAAATTACATTTCTACCAACTCTTAATCTTTATTTTCAAATTATTCCTATTATTTCTTCTGGACTTTTAGGAATTTTAACTTTCATTTTAGTTAAAAAGATATCAAAAAATAATTTATCGGGTTTGATGGCCGTCTTTTTCGCTTTTTTTGGCGGTAGTTTTGGTTGGTTAATCACTTTAGCTCGTCGCGAGGGAATTGGTGGAGAATCTTTATTCTGGGCGAATCAATCGATTTCTTTTTTAATTAATCCACCTTTTATTTTTTCTTTATTATTGATTCTTAGTGGTCTGATTCTTTTTTATCAGTATTCAGAAGATTCTCAAAAAAAGAAATCCTTAATTAAAATTCTTATTTTGGGATTAATTTTTGGTTCGATAATCGGTTTTAAGGCCTATGGGGGTTTAATTATTCTTGCTGGTTTGGCTTTTGCCTCTTTTTGGGAAATAGTTTTTGAGAAAAAAACCAAAACATTAATTATCTTTTTGGTAACTCTGGGGATTAGTTCGGCTATTTTTCTGCCAAATAATCAAGGAGCTTCATCACTTTTTGTTTGGTCTCCTTTATGGTTTCCAAGAACCATGCTGACTTTTACCGATAGATTGGGTTGGTTAAAATTAAGTGATGCTCGTCAGGTTTATGCTACAACTCATCAGTGGTTAAAATGGTTTTTAGCTGAAGGCTTAGCTTTATCCATCTTTTTAATTGGCAATTTAGGAATTCGCTTTCTTGGAGGTTTTAAATTAATTATTTGGTTAAGGAATTTTCGTCGAATTAAGATTTGGGAAAAAACACTTTTAGGTTGTCTTTTGGCTAGTGTAATAGCTCCTTTGCTTTTTATTCAAAAAGGTAATCCTTGGAATAGTTTACAATTCTTTTACTATTTTCTTTTTTTCAGCGGTCTTTTAACCGCTTTTTGGTTGGGAGAGTTCTTAAAGAAAAAAACAAATTCAGTAAAAATAATAATTTTATTGTTTATTGTCGGCATAACTTTACCGACAACTTGGGGAACTTTAAAACATTATTTGCCTTTACGGGCTCCAGCTAGAATTAGCTTTGAAGAACTTGAAGCTTTGGATTTTTTAAGAAAACAGTCAGAAGGCATTGTTTTAACTTACCCACATGATTATCAGCTAAGAACAGAAGCTGAAGCGCCAAAGCCTCTTTATATTTATGAAACATCAGCTTATGTTTCTGCTTTTGCTAATAAGCAGACTTTTTTAGAAGATGAAATGAATTTAGAAATTATGCAAGTTAACTGGCGACCAAGAAGAGTTTTGGAAGAAACTTTCTTTCAAACCAATGATGAGGGATGGGCCAAAACATTTTTAGAAGAAAATAAGATTAAATATCTTTATTTAGTTGATAATCAAAAGTTCATGGTTGGGGAGTCTCAAGCTGGCTTAAAGAAGATTTTTGACAACGGAAGTGTTAGAATTTATGAGGTTCATGGTAAAATCTAGTTATGAATAAAATCTCAGTTATTGTTAATACCTGGAATGAAGAGAAAAATATCAAGCGATGTTTAGATTCTGCTAAATGGGCAGATGAAATCATTGTCGTTGATATGTTTTCAACTGATAGGACCGTGGCCATTGCCAAAAAAACAGATGCTAAAATCTTTTCTCATAAATATACTTCTTATGTAGAACCAGCCAGAAATTTCGCTATTAAGAAAACAACTGGTGATTGGATTTTGATTTTAGATGCTGATGAAGAAATCTCTCCAGAATTGGCTCAAAAACTTAAGCATTTAACGGAGAATAAAGAAGGCTTAACTTATTTCCGTTTACCCCGTAAAAATATTATTTTCGGTAAATGGATAAAACATTCACGCTGGTGGCCAGATTATAATATCCGCTTTTTCAAAAAAGGGGCTGTTTGTTGGTCAGAAAAAATTCACAGTGTTCCCTTAACTAGAGGTGAAGGTTTTGATCTAGAGCCGAAAGAAGCCAATGCCATTCTCCATTATCACTATCAGACAGTTTCTCAGTATTTGGAAAGACTTAATCGTTATTCTGATATTCAAGCAAAAGAGCTTCTAGAAAATGGTTATGAATTTAAATGGCAGGATTTATTAAGTAAACCAATGAGTGAGTTTTTGAGCCGTTTCTTTGCTGGAGAAGGCTATAAGGATGGGCTTCATGGTTTATCTTTATCTTTACTTCAGTCTTTTTCAGAATTAGCTAAGTATTTAAAAATTTGGGAAAAGGAAGGTTTTAAATTTCAAGAATTACCTTTAAGCAATTTTGCCATAGAAATGAAGAAATTAGGTAAAGAATTATCATATTGGTGGACCACAATTTTTATTAATGAAACAGGTAATCTTTTTAAAAAGATTCCTCTAAAGATAAAAAGAAGATTAAACAAATGAAGAGAGTCGGAATTGTTATTCTTCATTTCTCCCATAAAGATTTAACAAGCCAATGTTTAGATTCAGTTGTTAAACTCCAGATTACTAGTTTTAAACTGCAAACTATTGTTGTTAATAATAACCTTAAGGAAAATCTTGATAGCCTAAAGGATAAATTCCCCAAAATAACTTTTTTAGAAAGTCCTAAAAATTTAGGTTTTGCCGGCGGTAATAATATAGGAATTAAAAAAGCTTTAAAAAATAAAAATGATTTTATTTTAATTATTAATAACGATACAATTTTAGATAAAAATCTTTTAGTTTCTTTAGTAAAAACTGCTGAGGTTAAAAAACAGTCTGGAATTATAGCTCCTAAGATTTATTTTGCTCCTGATCATGAATTTCATCATGATCGTTATCAACCTCAGGAAAGAGGAAAAGTCCTTTGGTATGCTGGGGGTTTAATTGACTGGCAAAATATTATTTGTTCTCATCGGGGTGTTGATGAAGTTGATCACGGCCAATACGATATGTTATCGGAAACTGATTTTGCTTCTGGCTGTGCCATTTTGATTAAAAAAGAAGTTTTTAAGAAAATTGGCTTCTTTGATGAAAAATATTTTCTTTATCTAGAAGATGTTGATTTTTGTCAAAGAGCTAAAGAAGCCGGCTTTAAAATTTTTTATGAGCCTAAGGCCAAGCTCTGGCATATTAATGCTGGTTCAAGTGCAGTTGGTAGTGAACTTCAAGATTATTATCTTGGTCGCAATCGCCTGATTTTTGGCTTAAAGTATGCTTCCTTTAAAACTAAGCTTTGTTTAGTAAAAGAAAGTTTGTTTTTATTGTGGAAAGGTCGTACTTGGCAAAAAACAGCAGTTAAAGATTTTTATTTAAGAAAATTTGGTCAGGGTAGCTGGTTAGCTGCTTCCTAAAGTGTTAGAATTAAAAAAGATGTCAGAGAAAGAAAGCCAGTTTAAAAACCGCAATTTTTTTGAGGCTTTAAAAAATGCCTGGAATGGTTGCTGGTACGCTTTTACCACTCAAAATAACTTCATTGCCCATCTACTTTTATCTTTAGTGGTTATTCTTTCAGCTTTATGGCTGAAAGTTTCTTATGAGCGGTTTTTATTTCTAATCTTAGCGGTTTTTTTGGGTTTAACCGTGGAGATGGTTAATACCATGGTTGAGAAATTAGTTGATTTAATTACCGAAGAATATCATGTTAATGCCAAAATAGTTAAAGACATCTCCGCTGGTATTATGCTCATTCTTGCTACTGGTATGGCGGTCATCGGCTTTTTAATTCTTTTTCCTCCTTTGTGGCATAAGCTATTCTAGGCAATATGACTGATTTTAAAAATTGGCTAAAGCTAGAGAAAAACGAACTTAAAAGTGATTTTTATCATTATCCAAAAAGGAGAATTCTTATTCTTCTTTTTGGGGCTTTTCTTCTTTTTTGGGCTCTTTTTAAGCTTTGGGCAAAAACTTCTTCTCAGACTGTTATCTATTGGGATAATCTGATTGTTAATTTAATGGACCAAAATAGAAATCCCTTTTTGGATAGGTTTTTTGTGGGAGTAACTAATTTTGGCTCTATTTACTTTATTATTTTTGCCTTTTTGGTTCTGACTATTTTTTTAATTAGGAGAAGAGCTAGAAAAGCAACCGTGGCTGTTTTTTTAACTTTAATCGGTAGTGGAGCTTTGATTTTTATTTTCAAAGATTTTTTCAGCAGAGAAAGACCTTTTGGTTGTCCTTTTGAAAGAGATTGTTTTTCTTTTCCTTCAGGTCATGCCGCCATTGCCTTTTATTTTTATGGCATGCTTTTTGATTTAACCACAAGATTTATTAAAATGAGAAAAAGATATGCCTTTATTTTAGGAGCGAGTTTAGTAATTTTAGTTTCTTTAATTGCTTTAAGCCGAGTTTATTTAGGTTACCATTTTTTAACGGATGTTATGGGTGGTTTTTTATTGGGAGGAGCTTTACTCTTAATTGTGGCCATTATGGTAGATTTTCTTTATCAAAAATAAAATGAATAAAAAATTATCGATTGTTGTTATCGGCAGAAACGAAGAAAAATTAATTGGTGACTGCTTTAAGTCAGCTGCTTTTGCCGATGAGCTGATTCTTTTAGACGGCGAATCAACTGATAAAACAGTTAAGATTGCTAAAGATTATCAAGCCAGAGTTATTCCTCAAGCTGTTAAAGAAAAAGATTGGGCAGCTTGGCATAATCAGGGTAAAGAAGAGGCTCAGGGAGAATGGCTATTCTATTTAGATGCTGATGAAAGAATTACCCCAGAGTTAGAAAGAGAAATTAAAGATATTATGAAAGAGGGGTCAGAGGAACTTTCGGCTTTTGCGGTGCCTCGGTTAAATGTTTTACTGGGTAAGGAAATGTTTTTTGGTGGTTGGTATCCTGATTACCAAATTAGGCTTTTTCATAAGGATAAACTTGATAAGTGGGTTGGAAAACTCCATGAAAGACCTGTTTATGAAGGCCAGCTGGGTTATTTAAAACAACCGATAAAACATTTAACCCATCGTGATTTAACCTCAATGGTAGAAAAGACTAATTATTGGTCTTTAATTGAGGCAAAACTTCTTTATGAAGCCCATCATCCACCGATGGCTCCTTGGCGCTTTTTCAGAATTATGTTAACGGAGTTTTGGGAAAGAGGGATTAAAAAACAAGGTTGGCGTGATGGGATAGTAGGCTGGATAGAAATTATTTATCAAATGTTTTCCAGGTTTATGACTTACGCTAAACTTTGGGAATTACAACAAAAATGGCAAAACAAAAAATAGCTGGGATTTACGATCCTTATATAGATACTCTGGGTGGTGGTGAACGCTACTTGATGACTGTGGCCTCATCTTTACTGGAAAATGGCTTTGGAGTTAATGTCTTTTGGGATAATAAGGCCGATAAGAAGAGATTGGAAGAAAGATTGGGTATAAATCTTGAACGAGTAAATTTTGTCGACAATATTTTCAAAAAAGCATCATTTTTAGATAAGAATAAATCTTTAGCAAAATATGATTTAATTTTTTATCTTTCTGACGGTAGCTTGCCTTTTTTATTCGGCAAAAAAAATATTATTCATTTTCAGGTTCCTTTTCATAATGTTAATGGTAAAAGTTTAGCTAATAAAATTAAATTTAGCCGTATTAATAGGGTTGTTTGTAATTCCTTTTTTACTAAAGGCTTTATTGATAAGGAATTTGGCATTAATTCTATTGTTGTTTATCCGCCAGTAGATGTTAGTTCTTTCAAACCTCTTAAAAAGGAAAATATTATTATCAATGTTGGGAGGTTCACGGATTTACTTCATAATAAAAGACAGGATGTTTTAATAGAGTCTTTTAAAAGATTGTTTAAGGAAAATCCTAAAGTTAAAGATTGGAAGCTGATTTTAGCTGGTGGAGCTGAGGAAGGTAAAGAGTTGGTAGCTCGTTTAAAAAAGATGAGCAGCGGTTATCCAATTGAGATTATTACTAATCCTCGATTTGATTATTTAAAGCAGCTTTATGGTCAGGCTAAATTATTTTGGACAGCGGCTGGTTTTGGCTTTGATGAGATGAAAGAGCCAGAAAAAATGGAACATTTTGGTATTACCACCGTTGAGGCTATGGCTGCTGGTTGTGTACCATTAGTTATTAATAAAGGTGGCCAAAAAGAAATTGTCAAAGATGGTGAAAATGGTTTATTATGGGAGAAAGAAACAGATTTAGTAGCCAAAACATTAAGTTTGATGGGGAATGAGAAAAAGTGGCAGAAATTATCAAAAGAAGCTCAGAAAAGATCTGAGGATTTTTCCGAAAAAGTATTTTTTCAAAGAATTAAAGAAATTATTAAATAAAAATAACAATGAAACTAAAATCTTTCTTCATTAAATGGATTTTAATCGGACTGGCTCTAAGGTTGCTTTTGATGCCTTTTACTGTTCATTCAGATATGACAGCTTTAGATTTAGGAGGATTAGTTGTTTCTCAAAAAGCAGGGATTTTAAACTTCTATGATTATTTGCCATCTTTAGGCAATTCTCACCCTTGGGTGCAAATGTATGGAGCTGGTCTTTTCAATTATCCGCCTCTAGCTTATTTAACTCCGGGATTATTTATGACGGTTTTATCACCTTTTTACAATCCTACTATTAACAATGTTTTTATTATCGGTATGGATAAGCTTTATCAAACAACTGATCTTTTTAGTCTTTTGTTTTTACTAAAGCTTCCTTATCTACTTTTTGATTTTCTTTTAGCTTTTTTGATGTTTAAAATATTTAAAGAAAAAGGACCATTAGCTTTTAAGCTTTGGATGCTTAATCCTTTAACTTTGTATGCAACTTTTGCCATGGGTCAGTTTGATTTAATTCCGACCTTAACGGTAGTTGCAGCTTTGTTCTTTGCCAGGAAAAATAAAAATGTGCTGGCGGTTTGTTTTTAGGGATAGGCGGAGCTTACAAAATGTTCCCTTTACTTTTTCTGCCAATTTTTGCTTTAGTTCTTGGTAGAGATTTTTGGCGGAAAATTTGGTTGTTTTTATTAGGCTTGGGGAGTTATCTGGTAATTATTGCTCCTTATATCCTTTTTTCTCCAGGTTATAGACAAAGTGCCTTTTTGGCCAATCAAACAGAGAAAATGTTTTATATGAAATTACCGGTATCTGGGGCTGAATATTTGCCAGTTTTTGTTATTGGTTATTTATCTTTGATATTTTTTGCTTTGATAAAAGCCAAACAAAAAGATATTCTTTGGAAACTAGGTTTGGCTTTAATGCTTTTGTTTTTCTCAGTTACTCATTATCATCCGCAGTGGTTTTTATGGATAATGCCATTTTTAGTCTGGGTCTGGGTTACCTATGGCTCCAAATTTAGATTTCATTTAATTATTCTTTTTAGCTGTTGGTTATTAATCACTTTATTCTTTGAAAATTCACTTAGTTTTGGTTTATTAGCTCCAGTTTTTCCTAATTTAACAAAAATTGGAAGTTTAACCGATTGGATTAAGCCTTATTATGATGTTTTCTTAATTAAGAGTCTTATCAGAAGCCTTTTTGCCGTTACTAGTTTGTTTTTAATCTTCCCTCTGCTTTCTGAAAGGAAAGACTAATGAAAAAGTTTCTTTATAATAGCTGGCCAATCTTTGCTATTTTGGTTTTGGTTTTTATTTTCTTCTGGAAATTTTTTTTAAAAGGTTTAATCCCAACACCAGCAGATATTACTGTTGGTGTTTATTTTCCATGGCTTGATTATCATTGGGGGTTTTCAACCGGAGTACCAGTTAAAAACCCTTTACCTTCAGATATTCCTTCACTTTTATATCCTTGGCGTTTAGCAGTGATCGATAGTTTAAAAAATCATACCTGGCCTTTATGGAATCCTTTTTCTTTTGGTGGTATGCCGCTTTTATCTAATTTCCAATCAGCGACTTTTTTATGGTCTAATATTTTCTTTTTCTTTCTGCCTTTTACTAAAGCTTGGGGTTGGGGAGTAGTTATTCAGCCATTTTTAACAATTCTTTTTACTTTCATTTTTTTGCGTCATTTAAAACTTAATAAAATTTCTTCTTTGCTGGGAGGAATTGTTTTTGCCTTTTGTGCCTTTTCATTAGTTTGGTTGGAATACAATGTTCATGGCCATGCAGCTATGTGGTTGCCATTATTATTATTGGTAGCGGATAAAATCATTGAAAGCAGAAAATTTAAATGGGTTTTAGCTGGTGGTTTGTTTTTAGCTCTTTCGATTTTTGCTGGTTATCCTCAAATTGTTTTTTATTCTATGACTGCGGTTGGTTTTTATGCTCTTTTTCGGTTATGGGAATCTTGGCATAAAGAAAAAAGTTTTAAAAAGATTATTTTTTCTTTTATCTTATTAATCTTATTTGTTCTTCTTGGAGCTTTACTTTCTGCTATCCAATGGTTGCCTGGTTATGAAGCCTTAAAGTTTTCTGTGAGAGAAATTGATCCAATTGCTTCTTTTTCTTCTGGCGGTTTTTTACCTTATCAAAATTTAGTGACTTTTATTTCGCCTGATTTCTTTGGTAATCCTGCCACTTATAATTTTTGGGGTAAAGCTTGGTATGATAATTTTGCCCTATATGTGGGGATTTTACCTTTGTTTCTGGCGTTTTTGGCTATTTTTAGTCGTAAAAAAGAAGCCTGGTTTTTTACTTTTCTAGCGATTTTTGCTTTACTTTTGGCTTTACCGACTCCTATAGGTAAATGGTTTGCAGACACTGGTCTTTATGGAGTGAAATCAATTTCTGCCCGTATTATTTTTCTTTTGGATTTTAGCCTAGCTGTTTTAGCAGCTTTTGGTTTAAACGCTTTTTTTCAAACAAAAGCTAAAAAGTTTTATTTAACTTTATTTTTATTTTTAATAATTCTGATCTCTTTATGGGGATTTGTTTTTTTGGCTTCAAGATTTTTCCCTCAAGCTACTTGGTTAGTTAACTTAGCAATCACCAAAAGAAATTTAATTGTTCCAACTGGTATTTTTATTGTTTTTTCTTTAGTTTTGGGTTTTTGGTTTTTGCTGAAAAAAAGACAAACCCCAATTTTTATATTTTTAATATCAGCATTTATTCTTTTAATAACTATTGCTGATCTTTTTCGTTTTGGCTAGAAATATATTTCTTTTACTAAACCAGAGTTAGCTTTTCCAACAACACCAGTTATTGAATTTTTACAGAAACAGGAAAAGCCTTTTAGAACAGAATTTGGTGAAGTTATTCCTCAAAATATGTGGATGCCTTATGGTTTAGAGTCAGCCGCTGGTTATGATGCCATGGCTCCTTTACGTTATAATCAGTTTTTAGGAGCGGTTCGAACTGGAAAATCGGATACTCCTTATGGTCGGGTGGCCCAAGTTGAAAATTATGATTCTAAACTTTTTGACCTTTTAAATATTAAATATATCCTAGCGGTTAAATATGACGAAAAAGGTATTAGAGTTCCAGAAGGTAAGCCAAGACCTGTTTTCCAAAATAAAAAATTTAAACTAGTCTTTGAAGACAAAAGCGTTCAGGTTTATGAAAATAAAAATGTTTTACCGAGAGCCTTTTTAGTTCATGATTTTATAGTTGAGTCAAATGATCAAAAAATAATTGATCAAATAAATGAACCAAAATTTGACCTTACAAAAAAGATTGTTTTAGAAGAAAAGCCCAATTTTATTATTTCGCAAAAAGAAAATAAGCGGGATAAAGTTGAATGGTTAGAGTACAATCCTGAAAGAATAAAATTAGCTGTTAAGTCAGATCAATCAGGATTTTTATTTTTAGCTAACAGCAATTATCCTGGTTGGTCAGCTTTTATAGATAACAAAGAAACTAAAATTTACCGGGCTGATTTTACTTTTTCAGCCATAGAAATTTCTGAAGGGGAACATTTGGTTGAGTTTATTTATAGGCCCGAATCATTTAAAATAGGCTTATACTTAAGTGGAGCAACTTTATTATTAATTTTAACTGGATGGATAATTTTTTATAAAAGAAAAAAGATCTAATGAAATTTTCAATTATTATTCCTAATTGGAACGGAGAGCATCTTCTAAAGAAGAATTTGCCGTCAGTTTTAGCAACTAATGCTGATGAAATAATTATAGTTGATAATGGTTCTACGGATAACAGCGTAGAATTTATTAAACAGTTAAAAAATTCGATAATCAGAATAATCGAGCTTAAAAAAAATTACGGTTTTTCTTATGCCTGTAACCTGGGGGCAAAAGAGGCAAAAAGTGAAGTCGTTATTTTATTAAACAACGATGTAGTGCCGGAAAAAGATTTTTTAAAGCCGCTAGATAAAGATTTTCAAGATAAAAAAGTTTTTGCCGTTTCTTTAAATGAACCACAGTGGAGTTGGGCTCAAGGAAAATGGGTTAAAGGTTTTGTTGAACATCAAGCTGGTGGAAAAGTGAATGAAATTCATATCTCCTTTTGGGCTTCTGGAGGCAGTGCTGCTTTTAGAAAAGATATTTGGTTAGAATTAGGCGGTTTAGATAAAGTTTTTGCCCCCTTTTATTGGGAAGATACCGATCTTTCTTATCGTGCTTGGAAAAGAGGCTATCAAATTTTATGGGAGCCAAAAGCCATCGTTCATCATCAACATGAAGGAACTATTGGTTCAAGCTTTTCTAAAAAATATATTGATTTTATTTCTCAAAGAAACCAAATCATTTTTATCTGGAAAAATATAACTAATTTTAAAATGTTATTTGAACATAAGATGGCTTTAGGGAAAAGATTATTGACTAAGCCTGGTTATTGGCGACCCTATTTAGCGGCTCTTTTAAAATTGCCTTTGATTTTACCTCGCTTCTTAAAAGAATTTAGTCAGAAAAAATTATCCGATAAAGAAATATTTGAAAAATTTATTTAAATTAACCAATAGAAAATTAATTTCAATACTCATTCTTCTTTTTATAGGAAGAATTATTTTAACTTTTTTATTTAGTCATTCAGATGCGGTTTCTTTTTATTATTGGGGAAAACATCTTTGGGAAAATGGATTCTTAGAATTTTTAGGAAAGGGTGTCCCAAATGCTATGGATGCCTATTATCCGCCTTTAGCTTATTATCTTCTTTTCTTAACGCGAGGGCTTTACGTTTTAGTTCATAAAGTTTTTTGGCAGATAAATTTAATAATCCCTGCTTTTCCTTCAAATTTTATTTTCTGGCTTGAAACAGAAAAAGTAGGTTTTGCTATTAATAAATTGCCAGGAATTATTTCTGATTTTGGTATTGCTTTTTTAATTTATCTTATTGTTAAGAAGATAGGACAAATAAAATTAGCTATTCCTGTTGCTCTTGCTTATTTAGCTACACCTGCAGTTTGGTATAACTCAAGTCTTTGGGGACAGAATGATAGTTTCTGCTATTTTTTTGTTTTATTATCTTTTTGGCTCTTATTAAGAAACAAAATACTTCTTTCTATGATCGTTTTTAGTCTTGCTATCTTTACTAAGCAAATAGTAATAATTGCTTTACCAGTTTTTTCAATTTTTCTTTTTAAAAAGGCAAAATTGAAAGAGATCCTTTTAGGAATTTTATTATTTATGGCAATTGCCTTTATTCTTTATTTTCCTTTTCAACCAGTGAACACTCTTCCTTGGGCCCTTAATCATTATATTAAAAGTTTCCAAGGGGAAATTAATTATATGGTGGCTAACGCTTTTAACTTTTGGGCATTATTATTTGGTTTTGACAATCGCCCAGATACAAGTTTCTTTTTTGGTCTCCCGCTTTTTATTTGGGGAAGATCACTTTTTATTATTTTTGCAGGATTAATTTTATTTAAATTATTGAAACTAAAAAAGGATAGTTGTTTTTTTATAGCCTCTTTTCTTTTAACTTTTGCCGCTTTTTTATTCATGCCAAAAATGCATGAGCGCTATTTTTATCCCGCTCTTGTTTTTGGCGCAGTTATTGGTGGATTTAATAAAAAATGGTACGGTCTTTTTTGGTTAATTTCCATAATTCATTTTTTAAATCTTTATCATTTTTGGTGGTTTCCTAGAATATCTTTTTTAATAGCAATGTTATCTAATTTACTAATAGTTAAGAGTATAATTATAGTTAGTTTAGCGATCTTTATTTATTTTTTATTTCAATTTTTAAGATCAAAAAATGATTCTTTCTATTATCATCGTTAGCTATAATACAAAAGACTTTCTGAAAAGATGCATGGATTCAATCTTTACTGAGGGAGGGATTAATGATTTGGAGATTATTGTAATAGACAATAATTCTACAGATGGAACAAGAGAAATGCTTAAAAAGTTTCAATCTGATCATTCAGAAGTCATAACTGTTTTTAATGAAAAAAATGTTGGGTTTGCTACGGCAGTTAACCAAGGTGTTAAAAAATCAAAGAGTGATTATCTCTTACTTCTAAATTCAGATATCGTTATTAAGCAACAATCTCTTGAAAAGATGATTAGTTTTGCCAAAGAATATCCAGAAGCTGGAATTATTGGTGGCCGTCTTTTAAATCTTGATAATTCTTCTCAAGCTTCTATTTATCATTTTCCTACCATAGGGCGTGCTATAAAAGAATATTGGTTTAGGCAAAAAGGGTCTTTTGAGAAATATACTCCTTTAATGAAGAAAGATTATGTTAGTGTGGATGTTGTTACTGGGGCAGTGATGCTAATTCCCAGAAAAACAATTGAAAAAATTGGCTTGTTGGATGAACGTTATTTTATGTATTTTGAAGATTTAGATTATTGTCGTCGTGTTAATAAAGCTGGTTATAAAATTTATTATTTACCTGAAGCGGAATTTATTCATGCTCATGGGGCTAGTGGTAAGAGTATTCCTGGACAAACTTGGAAGTGGTTGGTAAGAAGTAGCCAAATCTATCATGGTCGGTTAAAATATTATTTAATTAGTCTAATTATCTGGACTGGTCAAAAATGGCAAAAATTATGGCATTAGCTATGAAGAGAAAAACATTAATTTTTCTTTTGTTAATAATTATTCTTGGAACTTTTTTGCGTCTTTATAAACTGGATAAATTTCCTGCTTCTTTGTTTGGTGATGAGATTGATGTTGGTTATCAGGCTTATTCCATTTTAAAAACCGGTAAGGACTATATGGGACAGTCTTGGCCAGTTTCTTTTCATTCTTTAGCTGATTGGCGGACACCATTATTCTTATATGCTGATGTTCCTTTTGTGGCCATTTTTGGCTTAAATGAATGGGGAGTAAGATTGCCAGCCGCTTTATTTGGAATTTTAACTCTACCTTTTTTATTTTTGCTAACAAAAAAACTTTTCCAAAATGAAAAAATTGCCTTGGCAGCAACTTTCTTTTTAGCTATTTCTCCCTGGCATTTACAATATAGTCGGGCGGCTTTTGAAGTTACTCAAATGCTTTTTTTAATTGTGGCTGGTTTTTATTTTTTTCTAAGAGGATTAGAAAAGTGGCCATATCTTATTGCTTCGGCGATTTTTTTGGCTTTGACACCTTATTCCTATAATACAGCTAAGTTTTTCCTGCCCTTTTTTGGTTTGCTTTTAATTATTTGTTTTTGGCAAAAAATCAGGAAAATTCCTCTTAAAAAACTGGTTATTGCTGCGGCTATTTTTCTTTTAATACTGGCACCAATGGCAAAAGATATCTTTTTTGGAAAAGCGGCTGAACGTTTTTCTATCCTTTCAATTTTTACTGATCCGACTGTCGTTCCTCAAATTGGCTTTGAACGACAAACCGATATGAAAGTAGCTATGGGAGAAGTCCCGGTTGGGACATCTCCTTCCATCTCTTCAAGAGTTTTTCATAATAAATATTTATCCTGGGGCCTAACTTTAATGAATAATTATTTTCGTTCTTTTTCTACAGAGTTTTTGTTTATTAAAGGTGATATTAATTTTCGTCATTCAATTCAAGGTGGTTTTGGTCAGCTTTGGTGGTTCGACATGGTTCTTTTGGGTTTTGGCTTATTCTTTCTTCTTGCCAAAATTAAAGATAAGAAGATAAAAAAATTCATTATCTGGTGGCTACTTTTATCTCCATTACCTTCAGTTTTAACTAGAGAAGGGGGTATTCATGCCACAAGGTTAATTTTAATGCTACCACCTCTGCTTCTAATAATTTCTTTGGGCTTTTATCAATTATTAACAACTTTAATGTTAAGAAAACAAAAATTGTTATGGTTATTTTTGGGTTTAATTTTCGTTGGCCAATTTTCCATTTATTGGCATCGTTATTACGTTCATTATCCTTTGGAATCTGAAGAATGGTGGCATTATGGCTTTAAACAAATAGCTAGTTATGCCAAACAAAACGAAGATAAATATGATTATGTTGTTTTTAGTGATAGTAGTGAACCTTCCTTAATTTTTTCTCTTTTTTGGTTAAAAGTTGATCCTCGTCTTGTCCAGGAAAATAAGTTAGTTTGGACTGATATTAGCGATGCTGTTGGAGCTTATCATTTACCTCAGACTAAATATTATTTTGGTCATATAAAAGAAGAAAGAATTCGGGTTAATGGTCTTGAAGGAACTTTAAAAACTAATATTTTATATCTAGCACCACAAGTAGAAACAAGGAAAGATTTTCGTTTGGAGCCAGTTCCTGGTTCAATTAATCTCTTGGAAACAATTTATTATCCCAGCGGTCGGATGGCTGATTATATATTAACTGGTAAATGATAATTTCCTTATTTTAAGTTAAGACAAAAGTAGGGGTTTCTTTATGAAGAAGTTTTTACCGATCATTCTTATTTTTATTTTAGGTTTTATTTTAAGAACTATTAACATTGGTCGTTTTCCAGCAGGTTTTTCTGCTGATGAAGCTTCACAAGGTTATACTGCCTATTCTATTTTAAAAACCGGCAAGGATGAATGGGGTAAATTTTTACCTTTAAATCCACGGTCTTTTGGTGATTATAAACCACCTCTTTATACTTATTTAACTATTCCTAGCATCGCGGCTTTTGACTTAAATGAATTTGCTGTTCGTTTGCCTTCAGCCATTTTTGGGAGTTTGGCTATTGTGGCGGTTTTTCTTTTAGCTCAAGAACTTTTTGGTATTGCCACTATTTCTTTACTGGCAGCTTTATTCTTAGCTGTTTGTCCATGGCATCTATCTTTTTCTCGGGTGGCTATTGAGGCTAACCTAACTGTTTTTTTCTTTCCCATGGGCTTTTACTTTTTTCTTAAAGGACTGAGAAAAACTGGATATTTGTCATTAGCGGCTTTATTCTGGGGATTAAATCTTTATAGCTATCACAGCGCTCGAGTTTTTACTTTAATTTTTGCTCTTTTACTTGTTGTCTGGAATTGGAGAAAAATTTCTTTTTCAGATAAAAAAGTTTGGTTGTCTATAATCTTAACTTTGATTTTTGTCCTGCCAGTTTTATTAAGTATTTTTGGTGGAGGAGCGGGAAAACGTTTTGGCGATGTTTCTCTTTTTAATCCGACTGATAAAGGCAGGGAAATTGAACAGCGACAGAAAGAGTCTTTATTAATAGAACCATTGCCAATTTTATTTAATAATAAAATTACTTGGATAGCTGAAAAATTTACTCAAAATTATTTTTCTTATTTTTCTTTAAATTTTCTTTTTACTGAAGGTAGTCCTGACAATTCTTATTCTAATCTTTCTGGCCGGGGATTATTACATCTATGGGAATTACCTCTTTTACTAGCAACTGTTTGGTTTTTTTATAAACGCCGAGAGAAAAGACGTTGGATATTATTAGCTTGGTTACTTTTGGCTGGTGTGCCGGCAGCTCTTTCTAAGGAGTCGTTTCATGCCAATCGAGCCATTACCTTTTTACCATTATGGTCAGTTTTATCGGCTTATGGTGCTTACTTTTCTTGGGAATTTTTATCAAAGAGTTTCCCACGCTTTAAAAAGACTATTCTTTTATTAAGCTTAGTGGTGTTGCTAACTTCTTTATTTTTCTTTTTTGAAGAATATTCTTATCATGCTCCTAAGAAATTGGCTAAGGGTTTGAGTTACGGGTATCAAGAGACAATCGCCAATTTAAGCCAGATTGAAAATAACTATGATAAAATTATTATGACGAAAAGATTTTCTGAACCTCAGACTTTCGTGGCTTTCTATAAAAAATATAATCCTGGACAATTTCAATTGGAATCCAAAGATTTTTTACGTTACGAGAAAGATGGTTTGATATTTTTAGATCAATTGGGAGTTTATAACTTAGGCAAATATGAATTTCGCGATATTAACTGGGGTGCTGATAAAAATCTGAAAAAAACTTTAATTGTCGGAGGTCCGGAGGATTTTACTCTTGAAAAGATAACCCCGATAAGGACGATCTATTATCCTAATGGTAAAGAAGCCTTTTTAATTATTGATGCTGAGAATTACAATAAATGAGAAATATTAATAATAAAGTTAGTTTTATTTCAATCTTACGGAAAAGAAGCTTAGTTATTTTATTTTTAATACTAGGTTTAGCGACTTTCTTGCGTTTTTATCATTTGACCAGCAATCCGCCATCTCTAAATTGGGATGAGATTTCTCATGGTTATAATGCTTATTCCATATTAAAGACCGGAGCTGATGAATGGGGAGTTAGTTGGCCATCAATTTTTCGGGCTTATGGCGATTATAAATTGCCGGTTTATATTTATTTAACTAGTTTAAGTATTGAAGCTTTTGGCTTAAATGATTTTGCTGTTCGTTTTCCTTCAGCTTTAGCTGGAGTACTAGCAGTTCTTTTTACTTATCTTTTGTTTAAAAAATTATTTAAAAGAGAAAGTACTTCTTTATTGGCTGCTTTTTTCTTATCAATTTCTCCTTGGCATATCTTTCTTTCTCGACCGGCCTTTGAAGCCAACCTAGCTAGTTTTTTAGTCATAGCC
>Ga0247842_10000347_pt1 | contig 100590 bp, 93 predicted proteins | sample LaCruzMarch2015__3_FD_192411 | JGI IMG/M metagenome (GOLD analysis project Ga0247842, IMG submission 192411) | Freshwater microbial communities from meromictic Lake La Cruz, Castile-La Mancha, Spain - LaCruzMarch2015_19m | ecosystem: Environmental > Aquatic > Freshwater > Lake | place: Spain... | reverse complement strand
GATATCAGAAGAACGCATAGCAGAAATTGAGCGCTGGCTGAATAATCGGCCCAGAAAGTGCTTGGGCTTTAGGACACCGGCAGAAGTCTTTGATGGTTTTGTTGCACTAGCACCTTGAATGTGCCCATCCGTAAAAGCGCCCCGAACGCGGCCGACTTTTTGATATTATATCTGAGATGGAAGAAAAAATACTTATTATAGAGGATGAAAAGGATATAGCCAAACTGCTGGACTATAACCTTAAAAAAGAGGGTTACCGCACCGTGCTCGCGCATGAGGGATCCGCCTCCGCGCTGCTGGCCGCCAAAGAGCGCCCGCATCTGATAATCCTGGACCTGATGCTGCCGGGCCTGGACGGACTGGAGGTCTGCCGCCGCCTGAAAATGGACGCGAAAACCGCCTCCATACCCATAATAATGCTTACAGCCAAGGGCGAAGTGTCGGATAAAGTTGTGGGCCTTGAAATGGGCGCCGACGATTATGTGACAAAACCTTTCAGCGTTAAAGAACTTATATCGCGGGTAAAAGCGGTACTGCGGCGCGCGGCCGTATGCGGAGAAGCCCTTGAAATTTACCGCGCGGGCGATCTTGAACTGGACTGCTCACGCGTGCTGGCGCTCGTAAAAGGCAAGCCGGCTGACCTGACCGCGCGCGAGTTTGAACTTTTAAAGGCGCTGATGACGGCCGGGGGGAAAATGCTGTCACGCGAGGTTCTGCTGGAAAAGGCGTGGGGAATGGACGCCGCCCTTGAGGTGGAGACCCGCACCGTGGATGTGCACATAGGCACACTGCGTAAAAAGCTGGGGCCCCAGGGCCGCCGCATAGTAACGGTAAAAAATTACGGCTACAGGTTTGAGTCGGAAAATAAATGAATTTAATTTCAACTCTTAAATTATTTGTCGGCCGGCAGTTCGGAGAGATAATAACTGGTTCAAAACGCTTCGCCTCCGGAGACTTCGGTTACCGCATCCCCGTCGGCTCTTCAGGCGAATTGAGAAAGCTTTCAGAAACTCTTAATTACATGGCGGGCGAGATAAGCGTGAAAATGCGCGAAGCCGAATTGCGCCGCCTGGAGCTGGAAGCGGCTTTCCGCGACATGTCCGAGGCAATATTGGTAACCGATGGCGCGGGAATTATAACGCGCATAAACCCTCGCGCGCGCCGGCTTATGGGCGTTAGAGGCTTTGAACCCGAAGGAATGCGCCTGTCCGCGATGCCGGCCGGGCCCGAGCTGTCTTCGGCGGCCATTAAGGCTCTTTCCAGCGGCCAGCCCGTCTCCTTTGATATCGAGCCCGCGGCCGCCCCCGGCACCGTACTGGCTGTCAGCGCTTCACCGATAATCGAGGAGGGGACAGTGCGCGGTTGCGTGCTGGTCGCCAGGGATATAACCGGGCCGCGCAAGCTTGAAGCGATGCGGCGGGATTTTGTGGCCAATGTTTCACACGAGCTTAAAACCCCGCTCACCGCGATTATCGGCTGCGCCGAGACGCTGCTTAACGGGGCGCTTGAAGACCGCGAGCACGGCCCCGTCTTCGCCCGCAGCATACACGATCAGGCGGCGCGCCTGGATAATCTGGTTAACGATCTGCTTAAAATTTCATACGCCGAATCCGGACGCGCCTCCATTGAAAAAGTTCCAGTTGATCTGAAGGCGCTGGTGGACGACACCGCGCGGGGCCTGGCCGCCATACTGGTTAAAAAAAAGGTTGCCATTATAAACCTGATCTCGGCCGAACTGAGCGTTAACGCCGACAGAGATAAACTTTCGCAAGTTTTCATCAACCTGCTGGATAACGCCGCCAAGTACAACCGGGATAATGGCGAGATAAAAATTTCCGCCGCCGCGGAAGCCGGTGGAATCAGGGTGCTGGTGGAAGATACCGGCCACGGCATACCGCCCGGGCATCTGCCCAGGATATTTGAGCGGTTCTACCGCGTTGACAAAGCCCGCTCCCGCGAGCTTGGCGGAACCGGCTTAGGCCTTTCCATAGTAAAGCACCTGATTGAACTGCACGGCGGCACGGTCGGCGTGGAAAGCGCCGAAGGCCGGGGCTCAACATTCTGGTTCACCATTCCGAAATAGCGGAACAGCGCGGTAGGACAGCGCGGCAGTACGGCAGCGAGACAGTGCGACAGCACGATTAGCCGACCCCAATCTTATTTACACACATTTTACACGAGCTTTAAACGCCCTTAATGCGCTTTTCCTAAAGTATAGGAGTAAAATCCATACGAGGAGAAAATATGGCCATTAATTTCGTACCGAAAGAATTAAAGTTCTTCGATTACCTTACTCTGCAGGCCGAGAATCTGATGAAGGCCGCCGGCTTCTTTAAAGCGGCGCTGAAGGACGGGGTGCTGGACGAGGCGGAAGTGCAAAAGATACATGACCTGGAGCATGAGGGCGACACGCTCGCTCACGAGATAACCGACATGCTCAACCGCACTTTTATAACCCCCATAGACCGGGAAGATATCTACAGCCTCGCCAACAGCCTGGACGACGTACTGGACCTTATAAACGCCATGGCCGGCCGCGTGAAGCTTTACAAACTGGACGCGCGCGACGAATATTTCGCCCAGTTCATAGATCTTATAGACCAGGCTGCCGCCGCGCTCGCCAACGCCGTAAAGCACATGCACGACACCAAGCGCCAGCGCAGAGTTCTGGATCACTGCATAGAGGTCAACCGCATCGAGAATCTCGGCGACTCGGTAAGGGAGAAGGCGATAAGCCATCTTTTTGAGACCGAGAAGGACCCCATCATGGTAATTAAGTGGAAGGAAATATACGAGACGGCCGAAGGCACGCTGGACAACTGCGAGCATGTGGCGAAAGTTATCGAGTCAATACTGGTGAAAAATGGATAGCACGCTTATAGCGATAATCTTCCTGGTGGCGCTGGCGCTGTTCTTCGATTTTCTGAACGGCTTCCACGACGCCGCCAACTCTATAGCCACTATAGTGGCCACCCGCGTGCTTCCTCCCAGGTACGCGGTGCTCTGGGCGGCGTTCTTCAACTTTGTGGCCTTCGCGGTCTTCGGCCTGCATGTGGCGGGAACCATAGGTAAAGGCATAGTTGATATCGCCCAGGTGGATGCTTACATAATCTTCGGTACGCTGATGGGCGCCTGCTCATGGAATATCATAACATGGTATTTCGGCATACCTTCCAGTTCCTCGCACGCGCTGGTGGGCGGGCTCATCGGCGCCGCGCTGGTAAAAGCCGGCACCGGCGCGCTGGTGATGCACGGCATAATAAAAACTCTGGCGTTTATAGTTATTTCTCCGCTGGTAGGAATGCTGCTGGGGATGACGCTGGGAACGGTAATATATAATCTCTTCGCGCGCTCCACTCCGGCGAAGGTTGACCACTTATTCCGCAAGGGGCAGCTCTTGTCCGCGGCGGCTTACAGTCTGGGGCACGGCGGCAACGACGCGCAGAAGACCATGGGCATAATAGCGGGCCTGCTATTCAGCGCGGGATACCTTGGTCCGGAATTCAACGTGCCGCTCTGGCTGGTGTTGACCTGCCACGCCGCGATAGCCCTTGGAACGATGTCCGGCGGCTGGCGCATAGTTAAGACTATGGGCAACAAACTGTCCAAGCTGCGGCCCGTCGACGGCTTCTGCGCGGAGTTCGGCGCTTCTATGGTGCTGTTCGGCGCCTCCGCCATGGGCGTGCCGATAAGCACCACCCATACCATAACCGGAGCCATTGTAGGCGTGGGAACCATCAAGAACATCCGGGCGGTTAAATGGGGGATAGCGGGACAGATAGTCTGGGCCTGGATAATAACCATCCCGGCGGCTGCCCTGATCTCCGCCATCTGCTATAAGTTAGCGGTCCTGGCTTTCAAAGGTTAACTTGGTCCCAAATCCTCCGCTAAGAGCGTTCCCCATAGTGGAAAAGATTTCACCAAATGGGTGAATGGTTTGTTATTCGTTTATCACCCAATGGTTCGCGGGTCCTGCCGGGGGCCTGGAACGCGAAAACAGGGTGGACTTTGCCGCAGTTTGCTTGGCTAACGGACACTGCATGCGTCGGGCACACTTCCGGAGCGGACCCAGTGTCGCCGGGCTCCACCCAGTCGCCGCGCTATGCAAGCGGCTCCTTCCGGTACGGTTTCGCTAACCCAGATCCCCCGTCACCCACTCCAAAAATGTATCTGTCTTGATTCTACATTTACCTTATCGGAGGATTTGGATTGGTTTCCTGTAAATCACAGGATACTGGAACGGAGGCGGAATTTTTTCAATATGCGTTCCAGTATGAGATTCGGCCATTTGCGTTTTTGCGTTACAAGAAAGACCGACTCGTAAAGACCGAAGGACTTGCCGTCACCAAGAATGGTCAGCGCTTTTTCCGAGGTTCCGGCCGAAGCCGTATAGGCGTTGATGGGCGCGATCCCGTGCCCGGAGATGGCTAAGCGGCGCGCCAGTTCCACATCCTGCACTTCCGCCACCACATTAACCTTAACGTTCCACTGCGTGAGAAGATCCTGAATATGGTGATAGGCCTGCCTGGGCAAAGAGGGGAGAATAAGAGGCGCGCCGTTGAGATCCTGCGGTATCCGCCTGTAGCGCCGGGCCACGCTGTTTGACGCCGCGAACACGATCGGGATCTTGCCGACCAGATGATTATCAATAACATCGTGCTCCGGAGTGCGGATGCTTACATCCGTCAGTATCACATCCAGCCTTTGCTCGCGCAATTCTAAAACAAGATCGTCTATGCTGCCCTCTCTCGCGTCGATATGCGCGTCGGGAAATTCCTTTAAAATAAACTCAAGCAGCGCGTGTCCGTAAGCGTGCGGGGTTCCGCTCAGGACTCCAAGCTGTATCTCCAGCCTTCCGCTGACAGGCCGGTCTTTAAGGGTGTCCTGCAGCTCCTGGCCCATCCTGAAGATGTTTTGCGCGTAGTCCAGCACCATCCGCCCGTCGTCAGTCAGATGCAGACGCTGGTTTTTCCGGTCAAAAAGTCTCCGTCCCAGCGCTTTTTCCAGCTGGCTAAGCTGGGCGCTCAGCGTGGATTGCGCCAAAAGAAGCTTCTTACAGGCCTTGCTGATGGTGCCCTCTCTGGCGATCACGTAAAAATAATACAGATGGTGATAATTTATAGCAATCATAGTTTTAATAGATGATATTATACTAAATTATCTATTTTACAGATTCGCGCGCACGGTGCTATACTTGTCTTTATCATAGCGGGCCGGCTGCAACTTTCGCGCCGCGGGACCATTTTCGTTCCGGCAGATCCGCGGCGCGCGAAAGGATGGAATAAACAATGACTCCCCAATGGAAGAGCCGCATCAGTATGGTTATTTTGCTGCTGATCCTTGCGTCGTTTATTCTGACAGGTTTTTTTTGACGCCGCACGGGTAAATAAGCCGCATATAAGTCTATAAGGAAAACACAATGCCTGACATAAACGATCTGCTTGCCTCTGTACAGGGGCTCACCGGAGAGCAAGCCGCGCGGCGGCTTGCCGAAGAGGGCCACAACGAACTTCCCGCCCAAAAAAAGCAGACCATCCTGAATATGATAGTACATGTGCTTAAAGAGCCCATGCTTCTGCTGCTGCTCGCCTCCGGTCTGATCTATCTGGCCCTGGGCGACGTAAAGGACGCCATGATGCTGATGACTTTCGTCATCGTGGTCATAGGCATCACTTTCTATCAGGAACGAAAAACCGAGAACGCATTGGACGCTCTGCGCTGTCTCGCCAGCCCCCGCGCGCTGGTGATACGGGACGGCGCTCAGGTTCGAATTTCCGGCCGCGACGTGGTGCGCGAAGATGTCATATATCTGCAGGAGGGCGACCGCGTGCCGGCTGACGCCGTAGTGCTGGCGTCCGTCAATCTTTCGGCTGACGAATCTCTTTTAACCGGGGAATCGATCGCCGTGCGTAAAGCGTCATGGGACGGTAAAGCGGAAACCGCCCGCCCCGGAGGCGACGATCTGCCTTTCGTATATTCGGGAACGCTTGTGGTGCAGGGCCGCGGCCTGGTAAAAGCCACCTCCACCGGCATCCGCACGGAAATGGGCAAAATAGGCAAAGCCCTTGATACCATCACGCTTGAGGAAACGCCCCTGAACAGGGAGACGGGCAAGATCGTAAAAAACTTCGCTATCGCCGGCGCGATAATGTGCGCCGTGGTAATAGTAGTGTTCGGTTTGACCCGCGGCAGCTGGCTTAACGGCTTCCTGGCCGGCCTGACGCTGAGCATGGCCATGCTGCCCGAAGAATTTCCCGTGGTGCTGGTAATCTTCCTGACCATCGGCGCCTGGCGCATTTCAAAAAAGAATGTGCTCACGCGGCGTATGCAGGCCGTTGAAACCATGGGCGCCACAACCGTGCTCTGCACCGATAAGACCGGGACGCTCACGCTGAATACCATGCGCCTTTGTGAGATCTGGACGGACAGGAGGTTCCATAAACTGGAGGAAAACGATCCCTCCATACCCGAAAAATTTCACGATCTCACAGAATACGCCATCCTGGCCAGCCAGGAGGACCCTTTTGACCCGATAGAGAAAGAATTAAAGCGAGTCGGCTTGGCCTGCCTGGCCGGCAGCGAGCATCTGCACACAGACTGGAAAGTTGTGCGCGAATATCCGCTGTCCCGGGAGCTGCTTTCACTCTCTCATGTGTGGCAGGCTCCTGACCATAAGCATTACATAATAGCCTCCAAAGGCGCACCCGAGGCTATCATAGATCTTTGCCACCTGTCCCAGGAGAAGAAAGACGAAGTCATGGGAGCGGTGCTGGAACTTTCAGACCGGGGCTTGCGGGTGCTTGGCGTGGCTAAAGCCGTTTTCGAGGAGGAAGCGCTGCCGGACAAGCAGCATGACTTCAACTTTGAATTTACGGGCCTGATTGGATTTATGGATCCGGTGCGGCCGCAGGTGTTAGAATCGGTCCGCGAGGCGCACCGCGCCGGCATACGCGTGATAATGATAACCGGCGACTACCCGGGCACCGCCTCATTTATCGCCCGTCAGATAGGACTGCGCAACCCCGACAAGCCCATCACGGGCCCCGAACTGGCCGCGATGCCTCCGGAAATACTAAAGGAGCGCATCAAGGAGACCTGCGTGTTCGCCCGCGTAGTTCCCGAGCAGAAATTGGCCATCGTCAACGCGCTGAAGGCCAACGGAGAAATAGTGGCAATGACCGGCGACGGAGTTAACGACGCCCCGGCCCTCAAGGCGGCCCACATCGGCATCTCAATGGGGGAACGCGGCACGGATGTCGCGCGCGAAGCCTCAGCCATAGTCCTGATGAACGACGACTTTTCCAGCATCGTGCACGCCATAAGGCTAGGGCGCCGCATTTTTGACAATCTCCGCAAAGCGATCGCATATATCCTTTCAGTGCATGTGCCCATAGCGGGCATGTCCCTGCTGCCGGTGCTTTTTGGACTGCCCATAGTGCTTATGCCCGGGCATATAGCATTCCTGGAGCTGATAATAGATCCGGCCTGCTCGATAGTATTTGAGGCTGACCGCGAAGAACATGACATAATGGAACGCCCGCCCCGCCGCATAGGCGAACCGCTGTTCTCCCGAAAAATGGTGATACTCAGTCTGCTGCAGGGCCTTAGCGTTTTGGCAGTCGTATTCGCCCTGTTCATAGTGTCGCTTAAATTCGGCAGGACCCCGGACGAGGCCCGCGCGCTTTCTTTTGCGGCGCTGGTTTTCGCCAATATCCTGCTGATCCTGACGAACCTTTCATGGAAAGATCATTTCCTCAAAATAATGAGCGGGGCGCATAAAACTTTCTGGTGGGTTTCAGGGGGCGCGCTGGCCGTGCTGATATTTGTCCTCTATGTGCCCTTCTTTAAGAATATTTTTCACTTCGGAACGCTGCACGCCAGCGATCTTCTGCTGGCTTTTATCGGCGGCGTGGTCAGCCTGTTCTGGTTCGAGATGCTCAAAATACTGGAGTTAGGCAGGCCCAAGATCCAGCCGAACCCAGCCGTAAGGCAGGGGATATAAAATTCAGCGGTCGGCAGCATTTTCAATCTGGAGGATTCAGATGAGCAAAATTATTTCGCGGGCCGGGTTTACTCTACTGATAGATATCGCGGCGCTGGCTTGTTTTATTTCTCTCGCAGCGAGCGGGTTCATCCTGGCGGAGATGCTGGAGGGGGGCGCGGCGTTTTCCGGGGCAAAGGCCGGGGTTTGGGGGGAAATCCATGAGGGGTTATTCAAGATCTTTGTGGTGATAATGGCGGCGCATCTGGTACTGCACCGAAAAATGCTCGTTTCCAGGATCAGAAGCCTATTCTCCGGTGAAATAAAATAATCCGTATTCAATATGGAAAAAAACATAAAACTAACCAGCGTGTTCGCGAATGTCATAGTGGCGAGCCAGTGGCTGCAGGCGCCGCTCTATTTCGGACTGATCGTGGCGCAGGGCATCTATGTTTATCAATTTTGCGTGGAGCTATACCATCTCATATGCGGCCTTGGCGGATTTAAGGCGCAGGATATAATGCTGATGGTACTTGGCCTTATAGATGTTGTCATGATATCCAACCTTTTGATAATGGTAATTATAGGAGGCTACCACACCTTTGTAGCCAAGATCCATTTCAGCGAGCAGAACCCGCCGGACTGGCTGGACCACGTGAACGCCAGCACCATGAAAGTTAAGCTCTCGATGGCGCTTATCGGGATCAGCTCAATACATCTGCTGAAATCATTTATTGAAATAGAGAAGCTTCAAAAAGCGGATGTCTACACGCAGATGGGCATTCATTTTCTTTTCATAATTTCCGCGATAGGCCTCGCGCATGTCGCCGGCATGACCGACGCCTCAGTGGCCAAGAGCCGCCCGAATCATCAGCTCGCGGGCGCGCAGTCTTAAGAGATATTGACTTTGAATTAATTATTTGACAAACTAGCACGGACGGGAAATTAAATCGGAGGAATTGATGAGAAAACTAATCGTAATACTCGCACTGGCTTTAATCCCGCGGATGGTCCACGCGACGGACGCCATGGATTTTAACAATCCTGAAAGGATAGACGTAGCAGCCGCGATGGACGCCGTTAAGTCGTCCATACCGGAAGCCCTGACTGCGGACTACGCGAATGAAATATCGCCGATGTTCTTTAATAATCAAAGAATCGTGGGCGGAACGGAGGCTAATAAAGGAGAGTTTCCTTTCATAGTTTCACTTCAGGCCGCTTCCTACGGCCATTTCTGCGGCGGCTCCCTGATCAAAAAAAACTGGGTACTTACCGCGGCCCATTGTGTGGAAGGCGGTTATCTCAATTCCGTGGTTATAGGCCTTCACAACCTGAGCAAGCCGGCAGGGTCCGAAAAATTTACCGCCGCTCAGATCATAAAGCATCCGAATTGGAATAAAGCCAGGATGGACTACGACTTCGCGCTGATCCGCCTGGACAAAGAGTCAAAGTTCACGCCCGTCGCCTTAAACCCGACAGAGCTGACCGGCAAGGTGGATTTTGTCACCACCGGCTGGGGCACCACCAGCCAGAGCGGCAGCATCTCCGACGCCCTCTTGAAGGTGTCGGTACCGCTTGTATCGAAAGCCAGCTGCGAGGCGGCTTATCCCGGAAAATTAACTGACAACATGATATGCGCCGGCTATGAAGCCGGCGGAAAAGATTCATGCCAGGGCGACAGCGGAGGCCCGCTGGTAGTGGGCACCGGGTCCGGCATGTACCTTGCCGGCGTAGTGAGCTGGGGCGAAGGCTGCGCCCAGCCGAAAAAATACGGCATTTATTCAAAGGTCAACGCTGCCGTTGCCTGGATCAACTCCGTAACTAAGTAATCTTTATGCACGGTAAAAAGGGCCGGGCTGAGACCCGGCCCTTTTTATTTTATGCGAAAGCGAAGCATATCCGTTCTAAAGGTCTTAATATAAAAGCAGCCGGGCGGAGTTGCGCTGAGAGAGTTGAAATGAAGGCGCGATTTTAGTTATAGTAAATATGTTATATGAATCCCTTAAGCCTGTTGCGTCAGTTTATAAGCGGCCTGACCTCGGACACTGATCCGGGCCAGATAGGCTGGGGAATAGCCCTCGGCTTCCTTATCGGACTGCTGCCCAAAGCCACGCTTACCGCCCAATTGCTGTTAGTCCTCTTAATGGCGCTGCGGATCAATATCCCTATGGCGCTGATAACCATTCTTCTGGTAACATTTGTGAATCCGCTGATGGACAAACTCACCGATCCGGTGGGATATTATCTGCTCACTAGCCCGGCGCTCTACCCGCTTTGGACCAAGCTTTACAATACACCCGTACTCCCATGGACCGGCTTCAACAATACGGTCCTGACGGGGGGACTTGTGGTCGGACTTGTCCTGATGTTCCCTGTCTATTTAGTGGGCAGGCGCTTCGGCGTGTTTTATAATGATAAGTTCAGAGACAAACTGATGAATTCCAAATTAGTAAAGGGCCTTAAAGCGTCCTGGCTGTTCGATTGGTACTTTAAGGCGAGTGCCTAACCACTGATTATTTATGCGCTGGTCATACATACTACCGCGGTTTATATTCCTGGCCCTTATCTGGGTGTTCTTTTTCTTTGCCTTCGATCCGATACTAAAGTGGTCGCTGAGGAAAGGAATTGAAAAAGCTGCCGGTGCCAGGGTGGAGATAGCCGGCGTCAAGACCTCTTTCCTGCATCCCTCGTTTGATATGACAGGCGTCACGATAGGCAACGCTAAAGAAGAATACTCAAATCTTGTTGAATTTTCAGAAGTAAAGTTCAGTATCGCCGGCGCGCCCCTGCTCGAGAAGAAATTCGTGATAAACGAGGCCTCCCTAAGCGGGCTGAAGTTCGGCACGCCGCGCAAGACTTCCGCGAAACTCCTGCTCGCGAAAAAAGAAGAGACACCTCAGTTCGTTAAAGACCTGAAAAAAGAATCCGGCGACATGGCCGCGGACCGCATGGGCGACATTAAAACCGGCGCGGCCAAAGATCTGACAGTATCGGCCGATTCGCTCTCTTCGGTAAAGGTATACGGCGAACTGCAGAAAAAATATGAGGAGCAGTTCGCCGCGCTTAAAGAAAAAGCCGATTTCAAGCCCTACCAGGCCAGAATGGATGAGATAAAAAAGAAATATGAAGAGGCCCGGGCGGAGAAAAACCCGCTTAAACAGATAAAGAGTTACTCCACCCTGCAAAAAGACGTCAAAAAGCTTGCCGATGATTTTCAAAAAGACCGCAAGCTGATAGAAGAAGCTGCCGCCGGCCTGAAAGAAGGCGTTAAAGCTGCCGAAGAAGCCCGCAAGAACGACATTGACGCATTGATGGGCAAAATGAAGATGCCGGCTCTGGACACAAAATCTTTGGCCGGTATGCTGGCCGGGCCAGCCATAGCCGACAAGACCCAGACGGCGTTTAAGTGGCTTGCGATGGCACGCAAGTACATGCCCGACAATTCTCAGAAGCAGATACTCAAAGCTGACGCCAAACGCGGACGCGTCGTGCATTTCCCCAAGCTGAACGCTTATCCCTCTTTCCTTATAAAGAAGATGGCGGTATCCGGCGAGCTGGGCCTGGACGCGCCGCTTGATTATTCCGGCTCGATAGAAGGCATCACCACGCAGCCTCAGATATACGGCAAACCGCTGACAGCCTCAATAAAAGGGGCAAAAGGCGCCCGGGCATTGGACTTTAAAGCGCTTTTAGATAACACCGGTACCGCCATGAAAGGCGATTTATTCCTCAAATATTCCGGCATGGCCGTAAACAGCCTTGTCCTGGGTAAGCCCGGCTCACTTGGAGCCTCCGTCACCGGCGGGACGGGATCGTTTAACGGAAACCTGGCGCTGGCGGGGGAGAATATAAAAGGCGAAGCCCTTTTCAACATAGCGGGAGCAAAGGTAAAGCCGGATACTGAAAGCATAAAGCTCGCCCCGCTTAAGACCGCCGTGATAAATTCCATGGCGGGCCTTTCCTCGGTCGCGATAGGCGTGAATATCGCCGGAACCCTGAAAGCCCCGGTCCTGGCCTTGACCACGGATCTGGCCGATAAGCTGAGCGGCGCGTTCAAGAACGCTTTCGGCGCCGAGCTGGAAAAGGCCAAAGCCGAAGCCCAGGCCAAAGTGGACGCCGCGCTGAAACCCTACAAGGCCAAGCTGGACGCCCTTACTTCCTCAAAGCAGCAGGAGCTCAAAGACAAGCTCGACGCCGGACAGAAAAGCCTTTCAGGCTCCGGAGAAGGCCTTCTTAAAAATCTCAAAGACCAGGCCGCCCCCGGCAAAATCAAACTTCCCAAGTTCAAGTTCTGACACTCTCCTCCTTATTAAACCGCGCCATTTCCCCGGTCGTCAATCCTATTTGCGCGCCACCCGGCCTATTGAACGGAGGGGGCATCGTTACCTGCCGCTACAGCGATTATCGGTCTTGACAGCCCTTTTAGGGCGCGGCCTGCGTTCCGCCCGGCGCTTCATCGCGGCAGCTTCGATCAATTTCCCCCGACGTGAAACTTTAAATTTAAAAAGACCCTTGACAAAATAATACCGATGGTGTATATTATTTATGTTGGCATCGTTAATTGTGTAACGTTATAAAATAACGATGCCGACACCATCGTTACAATCGTAACGCATAAAACTCAAACAGCCGGGAGGACAGCATGGCTAAAATATTATGCATAGATGACGACAGGGACATTCTTGACACCTGCGAAGTAGTGCTTCAGGGGATGGGGCACAAGGTTGAGACCGCGATCAACGGCAAAGAGGGCCTGGAGAAAGCCGCCGCGCTCAAGCCGGACCTTATCGTACTGGACGTCATAATGGACGACGCCACCGAAGGCTTCCACACCGCCTGCAAATTCCGCCAGAGCCCGGCCCTGAAGCATACCCCGATACTGATGCTAACATCGGTCAACGAAACCTCGCCACAGAAATTCAGCGCAAAAGACGGGGAATTCCTGCCGGTTGACGCTTTTATGGAAAAGCCGATAAAGCCCAAAGAATTCGTGGCCAAGGTGACGGAACTGTTAGCGTTAAAAAAAGAGCAGATCAATATTGAAGGCCGCAGAGATTAAGGACCCCCTCATGACAAAGATCCCGCAGCGCACCGTTGAAAGATTCTTCCGCTACTGCCAGTTCCTGCACACAAGGCTTGAAACGGGCGCGGAGTTCGTCTTCTCGCGCGAGCTTGCCGCCGCGGTGGGGGTTTCACCGGAACAGGTCCGGCGCGACCTGATGAACTTCAAACTGAAGGGAACGCCGCAGAGGGGCTACAAACTGCAGGAATTTCTGGACGAACTCTACGCGCACCTTGAATCCTCGTCGCTGACCAAGATGGTGCTGGTGGGGGTGGGGAACCTGGGAAAGGCCATACTCTCCTATTTCCTTAAACGACGGCCGAACCTTTCCATCGTGGCGGCCTTTGACCTGGACCCGGAAAAGACGGGCAGGGTATATTCCGGCTGCCACGTGCACCACAGCGCCCAGCTTGAAAAAATAGTGAATAAGGAAAAAGCGGCCGTAGGCATAATAACGGTGCCCGCGGCGTCCGCGCAGGAAGCCGCCGACGCGCTTGTCCGGGCGGGCGTGCGCGGCATAGTGAATTTCGCCCCGGCCCAGATAAAAGTACCCGCGGGAATATTCCTTGAACAATTAGACATCACGCTTTCCATAGAAAAGGCCGCCTATTTTGCCAGGCGCATAAAACTATCCAAGGAGCTGAAATAATGAGCACACAGACAAAAGTTGATAAGATCCTTGCCGGCCACGCGTTCGCAAAGCGCGACAAGATCATCCCCATCCTCCAGGAGATACAGGAAGCCGAAGGCTACATCTCCCAGAACGCCGTAGTGAAGGTTTCCAGGCACCTTTCCATGCCGGCCTCAAAGATCTACGGAGTGGCGACTTTTTATAACCAGTTCCGCTTTAAAGCGCGGGGAAAGTACCACATCATGGTATGCCGCGGAACGGCCTGCCATGTCAAGGGCTCGCTTTCCGCCCTCAAACTTGTAGAGGACTGCCTTAAGATAAAGGCCGGGGACACGACCCGCGACGGGCTGTTCAGCATAGAAGTGGTAGTCTGCATGGGCGCCTGCGGCCTTGCACCGGTTATCAGCCTGAACGGGGAATGCCACGCGAAAGTAACTCCCGAGAAACTTAAGAATTTAGTCGAAGAGCTCAAGCTGAAGGAGGCAAAATGACATCATCCGCTGATAATTTTATAAACACCGCCCTCTCTCCCCTGCCGGAGAAACAAAGAAACGCTTTTTTGATAGGCGCTTTTGGAAAGGGGGACTGGACGATAAAAGCCGCGGAGCTGCGCCATGAGACGGTGAAACAGCCGATAATTTATGTTGGAGCCGGGACCTGCGGCCTGGCCGCGGGAGCCGGGAAGACGCTGACGGAGGTAAAGGCCTGGCTGAAGAAAAAAAAGATCAAAGCCGAGATCGTGGAAGTGGGCTGCATCGGTTACTGCGCGGCCGAGCCGCTGCTGGACATTCGTCTGCCCGACATGCCCAGGATATCGTTCCAGCGGGCGACCGCCGAAACCGCTGCGGCACTGCTTGAATCTGTTTTCACTAAGCGCGCCCCGCGCAAAGAAAATATTCTGGGGCAATTCGCGCTTGAAGGCGCGAAGCCATGGCCCGGAGTGCCGTTGATGAGCGACCACCCTTTCTTTAAGAACCAGATGCGCTTCGTGCTGAAGAACTGCGGCCTGGTGAACCCCGTCTCCATAGAGGAATACATAGCCAGGGGCGGTTACAGCGCCTTCTTAAAAAGCATACATACCATGACGCCAGTCCAGGTCTGCCAGGATGTGGAGACCAGCGGATTACGCGGGCGCGGCGGCGGCGGTTTCCCGACGGGCAAAAAGTGGAAGATGGCGCTCAACTCCGACGCCGACCAGAAGTATATAATCTGCAACGCCGACGAGGGCGATCCGGGCGCGTTCATGGACCGGGCGGTTATCGAAGGCGACCCGCACAGGGTGCTGGAAGGCCTGGCAATCGGGGCTTACGCCATACACGCCTCAAAAGCTTATGTTTACATACGCGCCGAATACCCGCTCGCGGTGCAGAACCTGACAAAAGCCATAGCCGACGCCAAGAAAATAGGCCTGCTGGGCGAGAATATTTACGGCAGCGGCTTTGACCTCGACGTGATCATCAAGATGGGCGCAGGCGCTTTCGTCTGCGGCGAAGAGACGGCCCTCATGCACAGCATAGAGGGCAAGCGCGGAATGCCCAAACCCCGGCCTCCGTATCCCACGGTGCGCGGACTTTTCGGCAGGCCCACGGTAATTAACAATGTCGAAACGCTGGCGAATGTCGCTTCGATAATGGAAACCGGCGCGGACAACTTCGCGAAGATCGGCACAAAGACCAGCAAAGGAACAAAAGTGTTCGCCCTTTCGGGCATGGTGCGGCGCACAGGCCTGGTGGAGGTTCCGATGGGAACAAAGCTCCGCCAGGTGGTCTTCGACATAGGCGGCGGCATCCCTAACGGGAAAAAGTGCAAAGCCGTGCAGATAGGCGGTCCTTCGGGCGGCTGCATACCCGAGGCGCATCTCGACCTTGAATGCGACTATGAGGCGCTCAAGAATTTCGGCGCGATCATGGGCTCAGGCGGGCTGGTGGTGCTGGACGAAAACACCTGCATGGTGGACCTGGCGAAATATTTCATGGAATTCATACAGAACGAATCCTGCGGAAAATGTATCCCCTGCCGGGAAGGCACGCACCGCATGCTGGAGATCCTGCAGGCTATAACCCGCCCGCGCCGCAAAGAGGACGGCCTCGACGCGCTCTTCCGCTTCCAGGGGATAATGTACCTGAAAGAGCTGGGCGAGATCATAAAAACAACTTCGCTGTGCGGACTCGGCCAGACCGCGCCGAACCCGGTGCTTTCAACGCTAAAATGGTTCCGCGACGAATATGAAGCCCATATCTTCGACCGCCAGTGCCCGGCCGGAGCTTGCCGCGAACTGGTTGGAGCTCCGTGCCAGAGCGGCTGCCCCGTGGGCACCGAAGTCTGGCGCTACATAGCGCACGCCAGCCGCGGTGAATACGAGGACGCCTACCGGACCATCCGGGCGGCGAACCCCTTCCCGTCGGTCTGCGCCCGCGTCTGCGACCACCCATGCGAAACCGTCTGCCGCTGCGGCACCACCGGCGGAGAGCCGATAGCCATCCGCACGCTCAAACGCTTTATCGTGGACAAGGTCCCGGCCTCGGCCTACAGGCACGCCCCGGCCGCCGTCAAAGCCGGAGCGCCAGCCGTCGCCGTAATAGGCGCCGGGCCTTCCGGACTCACGACAGCCCACCAGCTCTCGCTTCAGGGCTATAAAGTCACGATCTTTGAGAAAGAGTTAAAACCGGGCGGCATGCTGGTCTCCGGCATTCCGCAATACCGCCTGCCGCGAGCGGTGCTGGAAAAAGAGGTCTCCGCCCTGCTCAATAAGAATATCTCGCTTAAATGCGGGAAAGAGCTTGGCAGGGATTTCACGCTGGAAAGCCTTTCCAAGGCCGGCTTCAAAGCAGTCTATGTCGCGATAGGCTCTCACAAGAGCAAGAAACTGGGACTTGAGGGCGAAGAGAGCGAAGGCGTCATTCCCGGCATCAGGTTCCTGAAAGCTTATAACCTTGAAGGCAAATCGCTCGCCAGGGGCCGGGTGGCTGTCATCGGCGGAGGGAATTCCGCGCTTGACGCCGCCCGGGTAGCCGTCCGTCAGAAAGGCGTAAAATCAGTAACCATATTCTATCGCCGCAGCCGCTCTGAGATGCCGGCTTACGCGGAAGAAATAGAAGCCGCGCTGCAGGAAGGCGTAAAGCTTGAAGTTCTACAGGCTCCCGAGGGGTTGGTCACAAAGAACGGCCGCCTTACCGGAGTGAAGTTCATGCGCAACGAGCTTGGACCGAGGGACGCCAGCGGACGCGCCAGGCCGGTACCCGTAGCCGGCAGCGAACATGTGGTGGAGGCGGACACGCTTATCGCCGCCATCAGCGAAGAGCCGGAAACGCAGCCTCTGTCGGAACTTACCTTGTCTAAATATGGCCTGCTTGTTACTAACGGCCAGTCATATTCCACCGGTCGCGCGGGAGTATTCGCAGGCGGAGACGTTACGACCGGTCCCGGCACGGTGATCAACGCCGTCGCCGCCGGAAAGAACGCCGCCGTTATGATAGACCGGTTCCTTACCGGCAAACAGCTGAGGGTTATAAAGAAGGTCCGGCTGCCGTCGGTTTATGTCGAGCCCGTCCAATCCGAGCAGGACGGCGGGACGGAGGGGCGACTGGCAATCGTCCATCTGGCCGCCAAGGCGCGCGCCAAAAACTTCAAAGAAGTGGACCTGTGCGTGACGGAAAAACACGCGCTGTGCGAAGCCGGCCGATGCCTGCGCTGCGACATCGAATTCACGCAACCCGAGCAAGGAGAGAGGTGATATCATGTTAAATATAGAAGTTAACGGCAAAGCCGTACAAGCTAATCAGGGCGAAACTATCCTGCAGGTGCTCACCCGCCAGGGGATCAAGGTCCCCACGCTGTGTCATCTTCCGGGCCTCGCGCCCTCAGGGGCCTGCCGCATGTGCGTGGTAGAGGTGGAGGGCGCGCCCTCGCTGATACCCTCCTGCTCCTATCCGGCGGCGGACGGCATGAAGATAAAGACCAATACGCCGCAGATACTTTCGGCGCGCAAAGCCATCGTGGAGCTGCTGCTTTCAAACCACCCGCAGGATTGTCTTTATTGCATACGCGGGGGGGATTGTGACCTCCAGCGCCTGGCCAAACAGCACGGGATACGCCACCGCATTTTCAGCGGCGAGCGGGTCAGGCGGGATAAAGACACCTCGAGCCCCTCCATAGTCCGGGACCCGGAAAAGTGCATACTGTGCGGCAAATGCGTGCGGGTCTGCGAGGAAGTTCAGAATGTCTCGGCCATAGATTTCATCCACCGCGGGAATAAAACAGTGATCGGCACGGCCTACAACCAGGGGCTCAACGTCTCAAGCTGCATCAACTGCGGTCAGTGCGTGCTCGTCTGCCCCACGGCGGCGCTCTCCGAGAAGAGCCATGTCAACGATGTGCTGAAAGTCCTGAGCGCTCCGGGAAAATACGTGGTGGTCCAGCACGCCCCGGCGGTCTCGGTTTCCATAGCCGAGGAGTTCAACTACAAGCCCGGCACGGACATCGACGGCAAGATGACCGCGGCCCTGCGTAAAGTCGGTTTCAAAAAAGTTTTTGACACCTCCTTTACCGCCGATCTCACAATCATGGAGGAGGGCTCGGAACTGGTGAAGCGCGCTACCGGCGGCGGAGTGCTGCCAATGTTCACAAGCTGCTCACCCGGCTGGATAAAGTTCGTGGAGCAGTTCTATCCGGAATTCATACCGAATCTCTCCACCTGCAAGAGCCCCCAGCAGATGATGGGCGCTCTTATAAAGTCTTTCTTCGCGGAGCGGGAAAAGATAGATCCGGCCAACATCGTCAGCGTCTCGATAATGCCCTGCACGGCTAAAAAATTCGAATGCGGACGCCCGGAAATGGGAAGAAACTCTCACAGCGACGTGGATTACGTACTCACGACCCGCGAACTTGCGGAGCTTCTGCGGATCACGGGAGTAGACCCTTCTGCCCTTGAACCGGAAACCCCGGACACCCCGTTCGGAGAGCGGTCAAGCGCCGGCAAGATGTTCGGCGCTTCAGGCGGAGTTATGGAGGCGGCTGTGCGCAGCGCGTATTTCCTTATCACCGGAGGAGAAATGCCCAAGTACACCATCCAGGAACTGCGCGGAATGAAAGGATCCAAGGAGCTGCGGGTTAAAGCCGGAAAAATAGAGCTGGGCGCGGCTGTAGTCTCGGGCCTTGGCGCGGCGCGCAAGCTGATGGAAGAAATTAAAGCCGGCCGTTCCGACCTTCAGTTCATAGAGGTTATGACCTGCCCCGGCGGATGCATTAACGGCGGAGGACAGCCGCTGCGGGCGGACATCGAAGCGGTAAAAGCGCGTATGAACACGCTGCACCAGATAGACAAGGACGCTCCGCTCCGCGTGAGCCACAAGAACACGCAAGTCAAGCGCCTGTACGAGGAGTTTCTGGGCGCCCCACTCGGCCACAAGAGTCACGAGCTGCTGCACACACATTACAACAAGCGCGACGTCCTAGCCTGAGGCGCGCGAAACGAGGTTTAAATATATGAGCACTACGAAGAACATTCTTATAGTCGACGACGACATAGACCTGCTGGAACAGACCTCTTTGACGATGAAGGCGGAGGGGTACCGGGTGGCGACAGCACAAAGCCAGGAGCAAGCCGAGGAAACGCTGCTGGAGTTCATACCCGATCTGGCCATAATCGACCTGATGATGGAACACATGGACTCCGGATTCGCTCTGTGCCATCACATTAAAAAGCTTTATCCGGAAGTTCCGGTGATAATGCTTACGGCCGTGGCTGCGACGACCGGTATAGATTTTGCCGCGCGCCAGGACGGTTCCTCCTCGTGGATGAAGGCCGATGTCCTGCTGGACAAGCCGGCCCGTCCAGAACAGCTCAGAGCCGAAGTGCGCCGACTTATGAGGGTTTAGCTGAGAGATGAAATTTGCGAGTCCGCGGGAGTAATTACACCATGAACGACATCACTCCGCTTGTAACGACAATAACGGAGAAATGCAGGACCTGTTATACCTGCGTGAGAGGCTGTCCGGCCAAAGCCATCAGGATCTCCAGCGGACAGGCGGAAGTTATTAAGGAACGATGCATCGGCTGCGCCAATTGCGTGCTTATGTGCAGCCGGCAGGCCAAGGAAGTGCGGAGTTCCGTAACTGAAGTACGGACGCTGCTGGCATCCGGAGCCGAGACCGCGATATGCCTGGCGCCCAGTTTTCCTGTGGAGTTTCCCGAGCTGGACCCTCTCAGGTTCGCCGGGATGCTGAAAAATCTGGGTTTTAAGTATGTGACCGAAGTGGCTTTCGGCGCCGACATGGTGTCGCTGAAATACCGCCGCCTTGTGAACGAAAATCCGGGCAAGAAATATATCAGTTCCGCCTGCCCGGCCATAGTTTCCTATATAGAAAAGTACCATCCTGCGCTGGCCGTCAATCTGGCGCCCATAGTTTCGCCGATGCTGGCCTCCGCGCGCATAGTCAAAGCCCGCTACGGCGCAAATTTAAACATCGTATTCGCCGGCCCCTGCGTGGCAAAAAAGGACGAGGCCCTAAGACACCCCGGGGAGATAACCGGAGTTATCACTTTCCGCGAACTGCGCGAACTGCTGGAAACAGCCGGTGTCAGCGACGCCACCTCCCTTAACGCGCACTTTGACCCGCCATATCCCTCAAAAGGAGTGCTTTATCCTATCGGCGGAGGACTGCTTACCTCCTCCGAATTTGAAGAAGACCTCATGAGCGGAAAATTCCTGTCCACGGAGGGCCTGGAGAATTTTACCGACGCCCTGCGAAATTTCGAGCACGGCGACATGGACGCCGATTTCCTGGACATCCTTTGCTGCAACGGCTGCCTTATGGGGCCGGGGATGACAGCGAAAAGCTCACGCTATTCCAGACAGGCCTCTCTGCGCCGGTACGCTAAAAAAAGCTATCACAAGATAAAGATAAGCGACTGGGAAGACGCGATCCAGAAATACCGCAATCTTGACTACTCCACCGGTTTCAAGCCTGAAGATAAACGCATAACGCCTCCGCCCGCGGCCGAAATAAAGGCGATACTTGAAAGGATGGGAAAACCGGTCCCGGAAGATGAATTGAACTGCGGCGCCTGCGGCTATCAGACCTGCGTGGAACACGCCACGGCCATTTACCGGGGTCTGGCCGAGAGCGAAATGTGCCTGCCTCACACCATAGAAAGATTGAAGATCACGGCCAAGGAACTGGCGTCCTCCTACGGCCAGCTTGCCAAAACGAAGCAGGCCCTGCTTCAGTCCGAAAAACTGGCCAGCATGGGCCAGCTTGCAGCCGGCGTCGCCCATGAACTGAACAATCCTCTGGGAGTGGTGCTGTTATATTCGCATCTGCTGGCCGATCAGTGCCAGAAGGACTCCAGGATCTTCAAGGACGCGCAGATGGTAACCGAGCAGGCGGACCGCTGTAAGAAGATAGTCGGAGGCCTCCTTAACTTCGCCAGAAAAAATAAACCATTTTTCAAAAAGACCGACCTGCGAAAGCTGGTGGACGCCCATTTCAAGGGGCTGCCCATTCCCGCAAATATCAAGCCGGACATCGTACACACCGGCGCGGAATTGGATGTCGAGGTGGACCCCGATCAGATGACCCAGGTGTTCTCAAATCTGATAACCAACGCCATGGAAGCTATGCCGGCCGGCGGCTCGCTTAAAATTTCCACTTTTCAGCAGGGCGCCTATATCTGCTTCAGCGTGGCGGATTCCGGCACCGGCATAAGCGAAGAGAACAAGAAAAAAATATTTGAGCCTTTCTTCACGACCAAACAGATAGGCAAGGGCACGGGCCTGGGCCTGGCGGTTTCTTACGGCATAATAAAAGTGCATAAGGGTAAGATCATGGTGGAATCCAACGCCGACATCTCAAAGGGCGCCACAGGGACCACCTTCACGGTAGTCCTGCCGCGACAGACAGCGGAAGCCAGGCAGTAGAAGAAAGCAATTGTGAGTTTAGCGGAGGATAGTAACGTATGAGCGACAATAAAAACATCAAAACGGCGGGGGAAAAACATGCAGACATATAAGATCCTGATAGTGGACGACGAAGCCGGCATGCGCTCAGGAGCCGAACGGTCGCTGGAAGGTTTTGAAGTCCCGCTGGAAGATTTTTCGGACAGCGTAATTTTCTCAGTACGGACGGCGGCCACTGGTCTTGAGGCCGTGCAAGCGATAGCGGCCGATAAGCCCGACATGATGCTCCTGGACTATAAACTTCCCGACATTACCGGGCTGGAGGTGCTTGAAAGAACCGGCGAAGCGGCGAAGGATATAATCGTTGTGATGATAACAGCCTTCGCCTCGCTTGAAGTTGCCGTTAACGCGACCAAGCGCGGCGCCTTCGATTTTCTCGCCAAACCCTTTACCCCCGAAGAGCTCAGAAGCACCGTCCAGAAAGCGGCCCGGCATATTTATCTTCAGCGGAAGGCGCGCCGCCTGGAAGAGGAAAAACGCCAGGTCCGCTTTGAGTTCGTTTCCGTACTGGCCCACGAGCTTAAATCTCCGCTGGCGGCCGTGGAAGGCTATATGCACCTTATCAAGGAGCGCTTAAAAGGGCAGGAGCTTTCCTCCTACGATTCGATGGTGGACCGCAGCCTGATACGCATGGGCGGTATGCGCAAACTGGTGATGGATATGCTGGACTTAACGCGGCTGGAATCGGGCCGTAAGAAACGTGAAATTACCACGCTTGATCTGGTAAAGCAGGCCCACAACTCCGCCGACGCGGTCGCCGAACAGGCCAAAGCCGCGGGCGTGACCATAAAGCTGACCCTGCCCGGAGAATTGCTCGTTAATGCCGACGCCGGAGAAATGGACATAATAATGTGCAATCTGCTGACCAACGCGGTGAAATATAATAAACCCGGCGGCAAGGCCACGCTTACTCTTAAAGCTTCTGACGGCTGGATCGATATCACCTGCAGCGATACCGGCATAGGCATGACTAAAGATGAAACTGCCAGGCTGTTCCGTGAATTCGTAAGGATCAAGAACGAACACACCCGCAATATCCCCGGCAGCGGCCTGGGCCTTTCGATCATAAACAAGGTGGCGCAGCTTTACGGCGGAGATATCAGCGTGGACTCGGAATGCGGCAAAGGGACAAGCTTCCGCGTCCGGCTGCACAGCACCACGCCTGCGCCGCAACCGGTGGCTAGCGGAAAGTGATAATTTGCGGGCGCTGAAACCACCCCATTCGCTATTCACTAACCGCTGCCGTATTCGCCGGAGGTAAAATCATATTATGCCTGCTACCGAGACAAAACAGCCAGACGGCATCACAAAGTATCTCAACGACGGACGCGATTTTATAGATGAAATCGCCATCGAAAGCTGCCTAAAAAAAGCCAAGGCCGACCCAGCGCGCGTGCGCGAAATAATATCCAAGTCCCTGACCTCCTGCGAAACGCTGGAACCCGGTGAAACCGCGACACTACTGAGCGTGGAAGACCCTCTGCTGCTGGAAGAAATGTATACCGCCGCGGCACGGGTGAAGAAAAAAGTCTACGACAACAGGGTGGTCACTTTTGCGCCGCTGTACTGCGCCAATCTCTGCGAGAACAACTGTCTCTACTGCGGTTTCCGCAAAGACAACACCTCCGAGATAAGAAGAAAACTTTCCATGGAGGAGATAAGAAAAGAGACCGAGGTTCTGGCCGGCGTCATCGGGCACAAGCGTCTGGTGGTGGTCTTCGGAGAGAGCCGTGTCACAGGAGCCGACTACATAGCCGAAGCCATACGCACCATATACGCCGTCAAGGTGAAGACCCGCAAAGGTTTCGGGCAGATACGCCGCGTTAACGTGAACGCCGCGCCAATGAGCGTGGAGGACCTTAAAAGACTGAAGACCGCCGGCATCGGCACTTTTCAGGTCTTCCAGGAAACCTATCACCGCAACACTTACTCCGACATCCACCCCGGCGGCACACCTAAATCTGATTTCCGCTGGCGGCTTTACGCCATGCATCGCGCATTTGAGGCCGGAATAGACGATGTGGCCCTGGGCGCCCTTTTCGGACTCTATGACTGGAAATTTGAGGTGATGGCGCTGCTGGCGCACGCCAAGGAGTTGGAAAAGACTTTCGGCATCGGCCCGCACACCATCTCTTTTCCCCGGATCGAGGACGCGGCCGGAACCGATTTCAACAGAAAAAGCGCGCACAGGGTCAGCGACGGGAATTTTAAAAAGCTGGTGGCCGTTCTGCGGCTTTCCGTACCATACGCGGGGATGCTGGTTACGGCGAGGGAAAAACCGGAGATCATCAGGGACGTGATCCCCATGTGCACGCAGCGCGACGCCTCCAGCAGAATAGGCATCGGCGCCTACTCCGACCGCTATAGCGCTCAGGAAGCCGAGCGCCAGCAATTCATGCTGGGAGACACGCGCTCACTGGATGAAGTGATAGGCGAGCTGGCCGCTTTGGGGCATATAACATCCTTCTGTACCTCGGGCTACCGCTGCGGACGAACGGGCGACCATATAATGAAAATGCTCAAAAGCGGCAAAGAGGGCCGCTTCTGCAAGCTGAACGCTATCCTGACTTTCAGGGAATGGCTGGATGATTTTGCGTCTCCGGCCACACAGGCGGCAGGGGAAAAACTGATACTCAGGGAAATAAAAGAAGCCCTGAACTCCGAAACATACAACCTTGAAATGCGAACGAGATTGACCGAATATTACAACAGAATAAAATCAGGCGAGCGGGATCTGTGCTTTTAAAAAATGCGCGCTGCCAAACAATATGAACTTCAATGACATCACCGATATACTCCGGGACCCGGATTCCGAGACCTGGCTTCTGAAAAAAGCCGATGAGACCCGCCGGGAATACTGCGGCGAAGATATCCATGTGCGGGGCATTATAGAGTTCTCTAATATCTGTAAAAAGAACTGCCTCTACTGCGGACTGCGCGCCAAGAACTCCGAAGTCCGCCGCTACCGCATGACGGAGGAAGAAATCGTCGCGGCTGCCGGAGCCGCCGCTTCCATGGATATCCGCACGGTGGTGCTTCAGTCCGGAGAAGACGATCATTTCACCGTCGGCAAGCTGGCCTCGATAGTGCGCGCCGTAAAAAAAGCCGGGGTGGCTGTCACGCTTTCAGCCGGAGAAAAGACCAGAGAAGAGTATGCGGCTCTCAAAGCGGCCGGAGCTGACCGCTATCTCCTGCGCTTTGAAACCTCCGACCCCGACCTCTTCGCCATGCTCAAACCCGACTCCTCATTCGAGAACCGCTTTAATTGCCTGAAGTGGATTAAAGAGCTCGGCTTTCAGGTCGGCTCCGGAATAATGATAGGCCTGCCTGGGCAGTCGTATGAGACTATAGCCAGAGACCTTCTGCTCTTCAAGGAATTGGACCTGGATATGATAGGCGTAGGGCCTTTTATACCGCACCCCGATACGCCGCTGGGCCCGACCCCGCGCGGGAACATAGGCCTGACGCTTAAGGTCGTGGCGCTGACGCGCCTGCTGACGCTTAACGCCCACATTCCTGCCACCACGGCTATGGGCACGATCGACCGCCTCGGCCGCCAAAAAGCGCTGCAATGCGGCGCCAATGTCATTATGCCCAATGTGGGCCCACTTAAGTATCGCAAAGACTATTCCATCTATCCGGACAAGATCTGCGTTAACGACTCCGCGGAACATTGCTCGGGCTGCGTAAGCCGGCTAATTGAAAGTCTGGGCAGGAAACGAGCCAAAGGATTTGGGCACAGCCTGAAAAAGTCATAACGGATTTGATACACCGAGGTAAAAACTATGGAAACCACGCCAAAATCTCTCCGCCTTCAGATCGCTATCTTTGGCCGCACCAATGTTGGTAAATCCAGCATTCTTAACATGATCGCCGGCCAGGACGTATCCATAACCTCCCCGGTGCCCGGCACGACCACTGACGTAGTGGAAAAAAGCATGGAGCTTCTGCCCGTCGGGCCGGTGGTGTTTCTGGACACAGCCGGCATTGACGACAACTCCGAACTGGGCGGCCTGCGCGCGGAGCGGACAAAGAAAATATTCGACCGCGCCGACGTTGCGGTCATAGTCTGCGAACCGGAGCTCTGGGGACGCTGGGAAGAAGAAATAGCCGCGGCCGCGCGAAAGAAAGGAATCGCCCTGCTGGCGGTGGTAAATAAAACCGATTTCATAACCCCTTCGGACGCTTTCGTGGAAAAAGTCAGTCTGGCCGCCGGCGCTCCTATGCTCTGCTGCGCAGTAAATAAAGCCAAACGCGAGGGAATGGTCGCGGAATTTAAGGCCCGGTTGCTAGCCTTAACCAATGCCGCCAAAACCGCTCCTGTCACTATCGTGGGTGACCTTGTAAATCACGGGGAGACGATGATCCTTATAATCCCTATAGACAAAGAAGCGCCTAAAGGGCGTATAATATTGCCGCAGGTGCAGGTGATGCGCGACCTGCTTGACCACGGCGCGATGTTTCTCACCGCAACGGAAAAAGAATACGTGCCGGCGCTTAAAGCGCTTTCTAAAAAGCCGGCCTTGGTGATCTGCGATTCTCAGGTAGTGGACCTGATGGTAAGCCAGACCCCGCCGGCAGTGCCCTGTACCACTTTCTCGATATTGTTCGCGCGGTTCAAAGGGGATCTGAGCGCCTACGCCTCCGGAGCCGCCACTATAAAAAATCTGCGCCCGGGCGACAGGATAGCCGTGCTTGAAGCCTGCAGCCACCACGCCATAGAGGACGATATAGGCCGCGTAAAACTTCCGAAATGGCTCAGGGAATATGTTGGGGGGGAACTACAGATAGACACTTTTTCCGGACGAGACCTGCCGTCGGACCTGTCCGCCTATAAACTGGCGATACAATGCGGCGGATGCATGATCACCCGCACCGAGATCCTGAACCGCATGGACAAAGCCGCGGCCGCCGGCATCCCCATAACCAACTACGGCACAGCTATCTCAGAATGTAAAGGCGTCCTCGAGCGCGTGCTTTCGCCCTTCCCCGAAGCCCTGGCAGCCTATCGCTCCGCAAGAAACACCCCAGTATAAATATACTAATATCCATCCCAGTCACTTATGAAAGTGGCGCACTATAGAGCGGGGCCTGTCACGCCTTCCCTGTTCCCTTATACTGAAATCCTTATAAAGCACATTATTTTCACATTATCGCGGGAGAAACGTAATACGCGTAAGTTTGAATGGAGGGCTGACGGCGGGGTGGGATAAGCGAAACCCTCCGGAAGCCCGAGCTTGCGTAAGCGCGAGGGCTGAGGACGGGAGGCGCGGGCACGGTGTGCTCGACGCCGTTTTCGTGTTCCCACCCTGCCGGCAGACCGACTTTGCATCTCGCGGCGCAGAAGCCTGGAATCAATACCTTATCTAGACTGCGGGGCGTATTCGGGGTGAAGGACCAGGCAGTAGTTGTCCATCACGAGTTTTTCCGAGCCGGGCGTTATACGCTTCAGCGCGCAGACATCGGAATTGGGGGGACAAAGCTTCGCCAGCGGATAGCCAGCCTTCACATACTGGTCGCAGGCGCCGCAGATGCTTTCCAAAGCGCCCATGGCCTGCTCGCGCTTTTTTTCCATAAGCGCGGCCAGCAGTTTTTTCGCGTCTTCCTTCATCCTGCCTGCGAAAGTACGAGTCGGGTAGACCAGACTTAAACGGGGTTCGCAAATCCCGGGCCAGGAGCCGGACGGCGAGCGCGCCCCGTCGGCGATAAATTCCATGCGGGCAAGCATTCTGCGGCGCAGCTCCGCCGGCGCCGAAACATCCGGAGAATATTTGCTGTGCGAAGTAAAGCCGCCGAAAACATCCAATCCCGACTCGCACGACTCTTGCGACGGATATAGAACTTCCGTTCTTTCACCAAGAACCATCCCGCCCTTTACATTTCCCTCTCCGATCAAAAAAAAGCCCCGCACCGAAGGGGCCGAGAGTTTTGAATAAACGCCTTCGGCGTCAAGATCGTCGTAGGAATACACTTTAGCCTGGGGGTAAAGGACGTCAAGCCCCGCAATAAGTACGGACCGCACATCTTCGCACGCTTTGCGCGAGATTGAATCTTTAAAGGCCGAACCCTCAGGCAGAACGCAGTTGCCGGTGAATATCAGCAATTTGCCCTGAGCGCAAAAATCAATAGGCATTTGTGAATCGTCTCCGGCGGCGTTTCCGCCGTTATAGGACGACAGAGGCTGCAGCGCCGCCGCCGGGAACGCCACTGCCGAAATCAGCCCGACACAAACCGCCGCGATAATTTTTTTCATTTATTAAACCTCACAAGAATAACGAGCCATCTTCGCTACAGAACGCCTATCTCGTCTCCAGACCTTTGACCGCCTTTTCGATCGCGGCGGCCAGCGCTTTGGCGGCGGGCGAATCCTTCTTTGTTTCAACGAACAGCAGCCCCTTGTCGCCCGCCTCCACCATGTCCGGATCGAAAGGGATCCGGCCCAGGAAGGGCACATCCAGTGATGCCGCGGCTTTCTCTCCGCCGCCGGCTTTAAAAAGGTTTACGTGCCCGCCGCAGTGCGGGCAGGGAAAATCCGTCATATTCTCGACTATCCCCAGCACCCTCACGCCAAGCTGCTTAAGAAAATTAACGGCCTTCTTTGAATCCAGCAGGGCCACATCCTGCCCCGTGGTCACAACCACGCCGCCGGCCAGCCCCGGGAGGAGCTGGCAGATGGAAAGGGGCTCGTCGCCGGTCCCGGGCGGGGCGTCTATTATAAGGTAGTCCAGATCTCCCCAGTTAACATCGGCCAGAAATTGTTTCAGCACGTTCAGCTTCATCGGACCGCGCCAGATAACCGGCGTAGCGCCCTCTTTGATCAGTGAACCCATTGAAAGCATCACCAGATTCTCCCTGACCGGCACCGGCTCAATCGCCTTACCGTCCGATATGGGATTTACGCCTTCCCTCCCCGTCATCTTGGCGATGGATGGCCCGTGGATATCTATATCCAGCAGTCCGACCCTGAAGCCTTTGCCGCTGAGGAGCGCCGCGAAAGAGACGGCCACCGAACTTTTGCCCACGCCGCCCTTATTGCTCATGACTATGACCTTATTCTTAACCCTGGCCATGTTCTCTTTTATCCGAGACATTGAGCCGTCTATGGCAACCTTATGCATGATAAGTCTCCAGTACCGTTCAGAGCTGCGACCTGCAACCAGCCTACACCCTAAAGATATGGCTAGTCCGAAAGCCGGTCCAATAAGTATATTTAATTATATTTTGTTATAATATTGAAAATTTGTCTCCGGAGCCTGTCCGACATAAGGTTTTTAAGGCGAAATTGACGGTTTTGAAGCCGAGCCGAAGTGACGCGAAACGAGCAGGCTCCAATGAGCCTGTAAGTTGAACGGCGCAAAGGCGCAGGCAAAAAACGGCAATTGCAGCCAAAATTCCTTATATCGGACAGGCTCCCAGAAACAATCACTTCAGCGAAAGGGGAAAAAATGAAACCCATACTCACTCCTGAGCAGGCCGTAGACTCCATAAAAGACGGCTCATCCGTAATGGCTGGCGGCTTTATGGGTTGCGGGAACGCGTTCACGCTGATCGACGCATTGATAAACAAAGGCTCAAAAGACCTTACGCTTATCACAAGCGATACCGCTTTCCCGGACGTGGGGGTAGGCCGCCTGATCTGCCAGGGGCGCGTAAAGAACCTGTACGCCACGCATATTGGCACGAACCCCGTTTCCGGCTGTAAAATGAATTCGGGGGAAATGATCGTCACGCTTGTCCCGCAGGGAACTTTTTCAGAACGCATCCGCGCGAAAGGCGCCGGGCTGGGCGGCGTTCTCACCCCTACCGGCATAGGCACCGATATTGAAAAGGGGAAGCAGAAGTTGACCATCGGCGGCAAAGATTACCTGCTTGAACTCCCGCTGGGCGCGGAGTTCGCCCTGATAAAGGCGGAGGTGTGCGACAAATCCGGAAATTGCTTCCTGCCAATGGCGACTAAAAACGCCGCCGTGGTAATGGCCATGGCCGCTGACTATGTTATAGTCGAAGCCGAAAAGATAGTAGAAGCCGGAGAGCTGGACCCGGAGAATGTGACTATCCCCGGCGTTTTTATTTCCGCGATTGTGAAAGCCGCGCTTCCGGCGGCCAACCTTCAACTTAAATAGCCGACCGCATGGCCAGAAAAAAGGAGATTTATCATGGATCCTAAAGAACTTAAGAGAGTCCGTCTGGTAAAACGCATAGCGCAGGAATTTCCGGACGGCGCCCTGGTAAACCTAGGCATCGGCATGCCCACAATGGTGGCTGACTACATCCCAGCGGGCAAGACCATACTCCTGCATTCGGAGAACGGTTTCACCGGCCTCGGTCCCCAGGCGGAAAAAGGCAAAGAAGACCCCCGGCTGGTCAACGCGGGCGGACAACCGGTAACAATACTGCCCGGCGGCTGCTTTTTTGATTCATCGATGTCTTTTGCCATAATCCGAGGCGGGCACGTGGATTACACCGTTTTGGGCGCGCTGGAAGTGGATGAGCAGGGCAACCTGGCGAACTACATGATACCGGGTAAAATGGTGCCGGGAATGGGCGGCGCTATGGACCTTGTGGTGGGGGCGAAGAATGTCATCATCGCCATGGATCATGTAAATAAGAACGGCGCTCCGAAAATCCTTAAAAAATGTTCCCTGCCTCTCACCGCTGTGGGAGAAGTCGACGTCATAGTCACCGACATGGCCTTCATCCGGGTAACCAAGAAAGGGCTGGTCCTTGAAGAGATAGCCGAAGACACCACGGTTGAAGAAGTTGTAAAAGCCACGGAGGCGCACCTGCATATTTCAGGCAAATTAGGAAAATTCTGAGGATCAGAGGAATAAAGGATATCTCATGCCTAACAAAATGATAATAACCTGCGCTTTGAGTGGGGCGGAAACCACAAAGGCCCAGGCTCCAGCTCTGCCAATCACGCCCGAAGAGCTTGCGGCTTCGGCGGAAGAAGCCTGCCGGGCCGGCGCCGCCATAGTCCACCTGCACGCCAGGAACGCCGACGGCACTCCTACCGCCGACGTGAAAATCTTCAAGGCGGCCATGGACCTGATACGCAAAAAATGCGACGTGGTGATAGAGCTTACTACCGGCGGTGCGGTGGGCATGACCCCGGAGGAGCGCATAGCCCCTGTGGCGCTTAAGCCGGACATGGCCTCGCTTGACTGCGGAACAGTAAATTTCGGCAACGACTATATAATCAACACGCTGCCCATCATGCGCCAGTTCGCGCTTGAGATGAATAGGCATGGCGTGCGCCCAACCCTGGAATGCTTCGACGTCTCGCACGTGCAGTCATCCCATATTCTTATTAAAGAGGGTCTGCTGAAGCCGCCCTACCATTACGGCTTCGTTATGAATGTGCCGGGCGCGCTGAGCCTCAGCGTGAAGACCCTTTCCTACATGATCGACCAGATGCCGCCGGAAAGCTATTTCACCGTCATGGGCGTGGGCCGCGCCCATCTGCCCGGGATATACGGCGCCATAGCCGCCGGCGGGTTCATCCGCGTCGGCTTTGAGGACAACATCTACTATTCAAAAGGCCGCGTCGCCGTATCCAATTCGGAATTCGTGGACCGCGCGGTCCGCATTTCGCGTGAAGCCGGACTGGAACCCGCCACGCCCGGAGACGTAAGGAAGCTTTTCAAGCTTCGCGGAGTTTAAAATATGAATATTAAGAAGAACGGAAATCCCTTCGGCGCCCACAGGGTGCTGGAGCCTAAAGGGGTGCTGCCCCAGCCTGCGCTAAGGATAGACAATTGCATGGACTACATCTACGACAACGAGATACTTGTAGACGTGCAAACCCTGAATATAGATTCAGCCTCATTCACGCAGATAAAAGAAGCGGCAAACCGGGACGAGGCGCGGATAAAGGCCGCGATTCTGAAAATAGTGGGCGAGAAGGGGAAGATGCAGAACCCGGTCACCGGCTCCGGCGGCATGTTCATCGGCCGCGTAGCCGCGATAGGCCCGAAGCTGGAAGGCAAAATTGATCTAAAAGTCGGTGACAAGATCGCAAGCCTGGTGTCACTGTCACTAACCCCGCTGAAAATAGAAAAGATCCTCGGCATCAAGAAGGGCACTGAACAGATAAATGTTAAAGCTAAAGCCGTGCTGTTCGCCAGCGGCATATACGCGAAACTGCCCAAGGACCTGCCCGAAACACTTGCGCTGGCAATATTGGACGTAGCAGGAGCTCCGGCCCAGGTGGCTAAACTGGTCAAGCCTGGGCACACCGTAGTCATAATCGGCGCGGCCGGCAAGTCCGGCGTACTGTGCGCCTACGAGGCCAAGCGCCGCACCGGCGTCACCGGCAGTGTGATCGGAGTTGAATACGCCACCGACGCGGTTAAAAAAATAAGTGAATTCGGTTTCTGCGACACGGCGATAAAAGCCGACGCCACCAACGCTATGGAGTGCTACGAAAAGATCTGCGCGGTTACGGACGGAAAATTGGCAGACATTGTAATTAATTGCGTGAACGTCCAGAACACCGAAATGGGATCCATCCTTATGTGCAAAAACGAGGGCACTGTATATTTCTTCAGCATGGCCACATCGTTCACTAAAGCGGCGCTGGGCGCGGAAGGGGTAGGGAAAGATATAAATATGATAATCGGCAACGGTTACACAAAGGGCCACGCTGATATAACCATCAATATTCTGCGCGAATCGCCGATGATACGAAAGATTTACGAAAAGATATACGCGTGATATCAGAGGATTAGAAGATTAGAGGACTGGCCGGCTAGTGTAGTGTTCGGACTCACGATATTGGACACAAAAAGACCTGTTTGAAAAACAAGTTAAACTCGGCAAACCACATAGCTACGCCTTTTATCCGTAATTATAATGGAGAACCTGTGAAACAATACTCTAAGGTGGACTGGAAGCAAATATCTCTGTGGAAAGATGTCTCCGCGCGCGACTGGTTCGACTACAAATGGCAGCTGAAGAATGTGATAAAAGATATTATCACGCTGGACAAGGTCGTAAAGCTGGACACCACGGAAAAAAAAGACCTCAAAAATTGCCTTAAAAAGTTCACCATGGCCATAACGCCCTACTACGCGGCCCTGATGGATAAGAAAAAAAAGAACTGCCCGGTCAGAATGCAGGCCATACCCCAGGCCCTGGAATTGAAGGACGACCCTTCCGATCTGTCAGACCCGCTGCACGAGGACGTGGACTCGCCAGTGCCGGGCCTTACGCACCGCTACCCGGACCGCGTTCTGCTGCTGGTTACAAATATCTGTTCCATGAACTGCCGCCACTGCACCCGCCGCCGCTTTGTGGGTTTTGAAGACATGCACATGGCTCCAGCCAACCTGGATAAAGCCATAGAATATATCCGCCGGAACAAGGCCGTGCGCGACGTCCTCATCTCCGGCGGCGACCCGCTGGTTTTAACCGACGCGGCGCTTGAAGCCATAATAAAACGCCTGCGCGCCATCGACCATGTGGAAATAATCCGCATCGGCAGCCGCACACCTGTGGTAATGCCTATGAGGATCACCGACGACCTGGTCACGATGCTCAAGAAGTACCACCCAATATACGTGAACACACATTTCAACCATCCCAAGGAAATGACGGCCGAGGCAGCCGCCGCCTGCGCCAAGATGGCCGACGCCGGCATCCCGGTCGGGAATCAGAGCGTGCTGCTGAGAGGCGTGAACGACTGTCCCCAGACAATGAAGCGTCTGGTGCACGAACTCCTGGTTGCTCGCGTTAAACCTTATTATATCTACCAGTGCGACCTGTCAAAAGGCATCAGCCACTTCAGGACCACTGTCTCAAAGGGTATCGAGATCATAGAGAACCTGCGCGGCCACACGTCAGGCATGGCCGTGCCGACATTTGTCGTGGACGCGCCCGGCGGCGGGGGAAAGACCCCGGTTATGCCGACTTACGTCATATCCATGTCTGAGAAGCGCGTGGTGCTGCGCAATTACGAGGGCGTTATCACCACCTACACCGAGCCTTCCGGTTATACTTCGAACTGCGGAACCTGCGAATACTGTTCTGACGACAAATACAAACCGATCGACGGGGTGGCGCGCCTCCTGAACGGCGACCTGCTCACGCTTGAGCCTTCGCAGCTGACGCGCAATAAGCGCCATAAAAAATAACCAGTCGCCTGCCGCTATCCGCCTCGGCATTATGAATATCCCAAAAACGTTTAAAGACAGGGTAACATTCATTATCGGCTCTAAGAAGAATGCCGGCAAAACCACTTTTCTCAATTATGCCCTGGAAAGTCTGCGCCCCGAGACCGGAGTGGCTTATCTTAGCGCGGGAGTGGACGGGGAAAAGACGGACGCGGTTTTCGGCCACCCGAAGCCGCAGATAACCGCCAAAAAAGGCGACCTTCTCATCACTGCGGAAACTGCGATGTCACCCAGTGAAGCTTCCTTTGAGATCCTCAACGTTTACCCGTCTAAAACGACGCTTGGAAGGCTGGTTCTCCTGCGGACACTGCGCGAAGGAAGAGTGGAACTCATAGGCCCGGAAAACAACTCACAACTCTCAGCGATACTATCAGACCTTGAGAGACATAAAGCCGCCACCATATTAGTGGACGGAGCGGTGGACCGCATCACGCAGGCGGCATCTCATAAAAAAGCCAACCTGGTTTATGTGGCAAAAGTGGAGCCGGAAAACCTTCAATCCGCGCTGGACGGGATAAAGCTTGTTCACGCCGCATCCAAAGCCCCGAAGTATTCCAATTGCGAACAGCTCTTCGCAGACCAGGGCCCGGCCATACTGCGCCAGGGTGACAAAGCGATGATAAAGGGCGCGGTGACAAAAAGCAAGCTGGAGGGACTGTTAAAGACCGATAAGGCGCTGATCTTTGAAGATCTGACCAAACTTTTCATCAGTTACTCCGAATGGGCCGGACTTGAGAAAAGCCACGCCGTGTATTTTGCCAGGAAGCTTGAGTTATCCGCATTTATCATCAATTTGTATAATGTGTCAAAGGACGATTTTCTGCGGAAAATTGACAATCCGGGACTTGCAGTCAAAATTCTTTTCAACCCGTACATTTCATAACGCTGATATGGATAAAGCTTTCATCTTCGCGGAATTCGACGGCTTTTACGACCGCTATAGGCCGCTTACACCCTATGGCCGGCTAGCCCGCGCGGCGCTACACTTCTATGACTCGGCCGACGCACTGAACCGTGAATATGACCTGACCGAGCGCTTCATCGCTTTCATAAAGAAAAGCCGCTTCCAGACCGATCGCCTGGAATTTCACCTGAAGAATATGCCTGCCATGCCGGGAGACCTGCCCCAGATACTTAGCGCGGCTGATATCTTCACAATTAAGAATTTTCTTTCCAACACCAAGGCGGTATTCGCGGCCCTGCCTTTGGAAATAAAAAAGCCTCTTGCGGCGGCCTGGCGCTCCGAAGAACTCCTGAAGGTGCTCAACCTGGGCGGGGCGGGGGAAACTTTTCATCTGTCCGACGCCTACGCGCCGGAACTCAAGGCGGCCCGCGAGAAGCTCTCAGCCGCCGGCGCGGAACTTGCGCAAATCAGGGACGAAAAACTGAAGGCTATTTTCAAAAACTGCGACCTGGATTTCACAAAACGCGAATTCCTGGTAGTGGATGAAGCCCGCGCGCACAAGATTTACGGCTCACCTGACCTGTTTTTCGAGGGCTACGACGCCGTCAATGTCATCGCCAAGCCTGTTTTCGGGCCCGCCTATCTTGAGCTTACGGCCGCCAAAGAAAAGCTTCACGCCGAAGAGCGCGCCGAAGAACAGAAAATACTTAAAGAACTCTCAGCCCTGATCAGAAAAGAAAAAACCATCATATCGGAATATCTTGAAGCTGTAGAGCGCACTGACGTTCTTTTGGCTAAAGCCCGCCTGGCACTGGAATACTCCATGATCCGGCCCAAGCTGCGTAAGTTCCCGGCCCCGCCGGCGCTGAAAAAAGCAAGATTCGTTCCTTTAGAGACGAAGCTTAAGACTTTAAAACTGAAATACACCCCGCTGACTTTTAAGTTTTCCAGGCGCGTAAACATTCTTCACGGCTCAAATATGGGGGGCAAGACCGTGGCGCTGAAAACTCTGGCTTTCGCGCAGTTGCTGGCGCAAACCGGATTTTTTGTGCCGGCCGAAACTTATGAGACCTGCTTATATGATCGCATCCACGTCATAGGCGACGAGGAGAGCGGGCGGGCCGAAGGACTCAGCAGTTTCGGTCTTGAAATGAACGCCTTCGCGAGGGCCTACGCCGACACCGGCAGGCATTGCCTGGTGCTCATGGATGAATTCGCGAAGACCACAAATTCCGACGAAGCCGCCGCGTTGCTTTCCGCCATAAGCGAGGATTTCTGTGGCAATGAAAAAGTTCTGGCCTTCATCTCTACGCATTTTTCGCGGCTTTCACCGCAGAAGAACGCGGCTTTCCTGAGAATGAAGGGCTTTGACAACGCGGCCTTCAGTGCCTACTTCAGCGGCAAGACTCCCATGGAGCTTACCGAAAAACTTAAAATGCTCAATAAATTCATGGATTATGAGATAACCATCAATACCGGCGCGGGCGGAATACACGACGCCATAAAAATAGCGCGTATACTCGGCGTGAGCGGCCGAATCATCGAACACGCACAGAAATTCATGGCCGCAGCCGGAGAAGCGAAAGCAGCGCCGGAAGCGAAGGCCCCTAAGGAGCAACATCAATGACCGCCAGATCCAAACTCGGGCTTTCAAAAAACAAGATCGCTAAAGCCCGCGGGCTGGCCCGCGAAGTAACCGGCCCTGTTCAGGATTTCATAAACACCCACACCACAATTACCATAGAGCGCGCCACCCTGCGCCTTCTGGGCGCGGACGGCGCAAACTCAGACGGTGTGCCGGTCCCGAATCTCGCGGCGGAGCATTGCAAAACGACTCTTTCGGGCGGCGCGGCGAAGTATTACATAAACGCCCTGGAAAAACTTTCAAAATCTCCCGAAGAACTCAACAAGGAGATAGCCGCCGGGCTCGACATCTCCAAAATAGAATTAACTGATGAAGAAAGGATACACAGAAAAGCCGCCGCGCTGATCGCCGGCCTCGATAAGCGCATTGCCGCCAATGTGGCGCACAGGGACCGAAAATTAAAAGAAGGCGCGGATAAAATTAAATCTCCGCTGATCTATGTCATTGTGGCCACCGGCAACATCCACGAGGATGTCAAACAGGCCCGGGCGGCCGCGGGCCAGGGCGCCGACATCATCGCGGTAATCCGCACCACCGGCCAGAGCCTTCTGGATTACGTGCCCTACGGCGCGACCACCGAGGGTTTCGGCGGCACATACGCCACACAGGAGAACTTCCGCATCATGCGCGCGGCCCTGGATGAGGCCGGGGCGAAGGAAAAGCGCTACATACGTCTGGTAAATTATTGTTCCGGGCTGTGCATGCCGGAGATAGCCGCCATGGGCGCCATGGAGAGGCTGGACATGATGCTGAATGACTCGATGTACGGCATCCTGTTCCGCGACATCAATATGTACCGCACTTTCACCGACCAGTTCTTCTCCCGGATGATAAATACCGCGGCCGACATAATCATCAACACTGGCGAGGACAATTATCTGACCACCTCCGACGCCATAGAAAAGGCGCACACGGTGCTGGCGTCCCAGCTTATTAACGAGCAGTTCGCCAAAAGCGCCGGAATGCCGGAACGGCTGATGGGGCTCGGCCACGCCTTTGAGATAAACCCTGACACAAAAAACGGCTTTTTATACGAATACGCCCAGGCGCTCATGGCTCGCGAGATCTTCCCGAATCACCCGCTGAAGTATATGCCTCCGACGAAGTTTATGACGGGGAATATCTTCAAGGGCTACGCCATGAACACGCTGTTCAACTTTATCAGCAAGGCCACTAACCAGTCTATCGCTCTTCTGGGCATGCTGACCGAGGCCATCCACACGCCTTACCTGCAGGATCGGGCGCTGGCCATAGAAAACGCCGTTTATGTCCATAATAACCTCGCCGACTTCTTCAGCGAGGTTGAGTTCAAGAAAAACGGCATCATGGTCAAGCGCGCCAAGGCTGTGCTGGACGAGACTATCCTGATGCTGGCTGATGTCAGGAAGAGGGACCTTTTTGAAGCCATAGAGACAGGGATGTTCGCCGACATCAAGCGGCCCCGCAACGGCGGAAAGGGCTTCGACGGCGTCTTTGAGAAAACAAAGGATTATTACAACCCCGTGGAAGAGTATTTAAAGAAGAAACTAGGCATCGTAAAGCGTAAAGCGGAAAGCGGGAGACACAATGTTCATTAAACCTTACGGCGACACTCTGGACGACGGCGCGGTGCAGCTTTCCTTCACTCTGCCCATACCCTGCGGCGGTAAAGCCAAAGAAGCGGCGAAACTCTATGTGCAGAAACTCGGTTTTAACCGCGCCGAGATCGTCCACGCCTCAGCTCTGTCCGATGATTTCACCTTCTTTGTGGCCTACGGAAAAACCGACGTCTCCCTTGACTACGACAAAGTGGAATACGCCGAGGCCGTGGATAAGTTCATGTCCATGGACGAGATCAACGCCTTTATAAAAACGACCTTTAAGCGCAAGATCGTCATAGTCGGGGCCTGCACCGGTTCCGACGCCCACACCGTGGGCATAGACGCCATCATGAACATGAAGGGCTACAACCACCACTTCGGCCTGGAGCGCTACCCGATGATAGAGGCGTTCAATCTGGGCTCGCAGATCCCCAACGAGAAGCTCCTGGAGTACGCCAAAACGGTAAAAGCGGACGCCATATTGATATCGCAGATAGTCACCCAGAAAGATGTCCACATAAAGAATCTGACCGAGTTCATAGAGCTGGCTGAGGCCGAGAAACTGCGCGACAAATTTATTGTGGTCGTCGGTGGCCCCAGGGTTAATAACAAAACAGCCCGCGAGCTTGGCTATGATGCTGGCTTCGGCACCGGCACCTACGCCGAACATGTGGCCACCTTCGTGGTAAAAAAGCTGCGTGAGCGGCTGGCGGCATAAACAGCGAATAGCTACAAACTGAAAGGCAAAGGGAGAACTTATATGGCTGAGCACCTTAAGCTGGATAATTCCGAAAGACTTTATAAGGAAGCGCAGGAAATCATACCCGGCGGCATGATGGGCATACGCAGACCATACAACTTCGTTCCGGGGGAGTATCCGATATTTTTTGACTCCGCGAAGGGGGGAAAGGTCACGGACGCCGACGGCAACGAATATCTGGACATGCTCTGCGCCTACGGCCCCATAATAATCGGACACCGGGAAAAAGAGATAGATAACGCCGTTATAGCGCAGATAAAGAACAAGGGTTTCTGCATGTCTATCGTTCAGGAGATACAGAACACTCTTGCCAAAAAAATTATTTCCATCATTCCCTCCGCCGAAAAAGTGGTCTTCGCCAAAACCGGCTCCGATGCCACCACGCTCGCCGTCCGCATAGCCCGCAGTTTCACAGGCAAAACCAAGATAGCGCGCTGCGGCTACCACGGCTGGCACGACTGGTGCGTTGAGAACAAAGGCGGCGTGCTCCCTAAGACTTTCGAGGACACCCTTGAATTTGAATACAACGACCTCCAGCAACTGGAGGACCTGCTGAAGGCGCACGGCTCCGAAGTGGCTGGAATAATAATAACGCCGCTCGGCCATCCTAACGCGCATGAAGTGGAAATGCCCAAACCCGGCTTTCTGGAAGGCGTAAAAAAGCTGGCGGAGCAGTACGGATCTGTGCTGATATTCGACGAGATACGCACCGGCTTCCGGGTAAGCCTTGGCGGAGCGCAGAAATTGTTCGGGGTTATCCCGCATCTGTCCGTGTTCGGAAAGGCTATGGCCAACGGCTACGAGATCAGCATGGTGGCTGGCCGCAAGGATATAATGGATGTGCTCATCAGCAAAGCCTTCGTCAGTTCCACCTATTTCAACAACACGCTGGCCATGGCTGCCTCGCTCAAAACAATTGAGATGCTTGAGCGCGATAACATGCTGGATGTTATTGCTAAGCGCGGCCACTCATTCTGTAAAAAGGTGCGTAAATATGTAAAAGCCAGCGGTATACCATGCGCCTTCACCGGCGAACCGTGGATGCCTTACATCACCTTCAATAAAGACGAGACGGGCGCGTATAAGAAGACACGCGTTAACTTCTATACCCAGCTCATCCGCCGCAAGGTCTTCCTGCAGCCCTATCACCACGGCTATGTCTGTTACCGGCATTCGGCGAAAGACCTGTCCTACGCCGCGGAGATGATAGGAGAATCTCTGCAAGAAGCCAAAAAATCGATGTAACGGTTCTTTTGTCACTCTTTACGATTCACGATTTACGCTAACAATCCGCCATAAGCTATAGGCTTTATAGGCCATAAGCAGAGTAGGAACCGCTTACTATTCACGTTTTACGACTACTGGAGGAATCATGAAAGAAGTTTTTATAATTGACGGCGCAAGGACTGCGATAGGCACTTTCGGCGGAACGCTCGCCAATCACAGCAGCGTGGAGTTGGGAAAGATCGTGCTTTCTGAACTTATAAAAAGGACCCGGCTTAACCCGGACGACGTAGATGAAGTTATTCTCGGCAACATACTGCAGACCGCGCAGGGACAAAATATCGCCCGTCAGGTCGCAATCGGAGCGGGCCTGCCTAAAGAAAAAACAGCCATGACCATCAACATGGTCTGCGGCTCCGGCCTCAGGGCCGTGGCGCTGGCAGCCCAGGCCATAAAAGCGGAAGATTCCGGACTCATCATCGCTGGCGGGACCGAATCCATGAGCAACGCCCCTTACGCCCTTAAAGGCGCCCGCTTCGGGTACAAGATGGGTAACGGAGAGCTTATTGATACCATGATAAGCGACGGACTCTGGGACATTTTCAACAATTACCATATGGGCGTCACCGCCGAAAACCTGGCCGAGAAGTACGGCATCACCCGCGAAGAGCAGGATAAATTTGCCGTAGATTCCCAGAACAAGGCCGAGAAAGCCACCAATGAAGGGAAATTCAGGGACGAGATAGTCCCCGTTGTCATACCGCAGAAGAAGGGCGAACCGGTGATCTTTGACAAGGACGAATTCATAAAAACCGGCGCCACGCTGGAGAAGATAGCTAAACTGCGCCCGGCTTTTAAAAAGGACGGCACGGTAACGGCTGCCAACTCCTCCGGCATCAACGACGGCGCGGCGGCGCTCCTCATTTCTTCCGGTGAGATGGTCAAAAAATACGGCTGGCAGCCGGCGGCCAGGATAGTTTCCTACGGTTGGCACGGCACCGACCCCGCAGTCATGGGTATCGGACCGGTGGAAGCCGTGCGCTTGGCGCTTAAAAAAGCCGGCTGGAAGGTCGAGGATCTTGAATTGATAGAAGCAAATGAGGCCTTCGCGGTACAGTCGCTGGCAGTGGCCAGAGAACTGGGGCTCAACCCGGGGATAGTGAATGTAAACGGAGGCGCCATAGCCCTGGGCCACCCTATAGGCGCCAGCGGCGCCCGGATCCTTATAACATTACTGCATGAAATGAAACGCCGCAACGCGAAAAGAGGACTTGCGACGCTTTGCGTGGGCGGCGGCATGGGCGTGGCGATGTGCGTGCAGGCACTTTAGCTATATATCGTGAACATGTAGTTCCAAAAACTTCTATAATACACTGGTGTTCGCGGGGCGATTTCGGGCAAGGGGGAGAAAATGGCGAAAATACTAGCGGTGGATGATGACCTGTTCATACTTGAGCTCTATAAAGAGATATTTGCAAAAGCCGGATTTGAGATCCACACGGCGGAAGATTCCAGCGGCGCCATGGTTAAATTTCAGGAACTGAAGCCGGACCTTATAATACTAGATGTTGATATGCCAGCCGGCGGGGGACAGAAGGTTTTTGACCGCATCCGGGGCAACCTTTTATCGGCCACACCCGTTATTTTTTCCACCGGCGCGCCGGAAAGCGTGGCAGGCATGGCCAAAAATCTCAATGTGATCGTTCTCAAAAAGCCCGTCAATCCTGCAATGCTGATAGACGCGGCAAAAAAACTTCTAAACATGCCCTGATGAGCGACACACCAAGCCAGCGGCCCCGTAACCGGGTGCCATTTTAAAACTGAATTTTTTTTGGTATACTTTTTAAACAAAGTTTTCGCGCGCCGGCACGATAGAAGACATCAAGCGGCCCAAACCGCAGACAGCTAAAGCTTTGACCATAAAACCCCGCCGAGCTCACGTTATGCCGCGACGCAACAGCTGACCGAGGAGGATATAATGCCCAAAATGGAAGTTGATATTCTCAGATGTAAAGGCTGCTATCTCTGCATACAGGTATGCCCAAAAAAGTGCATTGAAAGATCCGATAAATTCTCCAAGACCGGCTACTACCCGGCCAACAACGCCAAAGAGGGCTGCTGCATCGCTTGCCAGAGCTGCGCGCGCATCTGCCCGGATTTGGCCATAAGGGTCTACAAATAGAGCGACGGTGTCAGGCAACACATAAGGAGATACAATGGCGGAAAAAACGTTGATGAAAGGCAATGAAGCGCTCGCTGAGGGAGCGGTCAGGGCCGGCTGCAGATTTTTCGCGGGCTATCCCATTACCCCGCAGAACGAAGTGCCCGAATATATGTCCTGGCGCATGGCACAGGTCGGCGGGGCTTTCGTCCAAGCCGAATCCGAAGTATCGGCTATAAACATGATCTACGGCGCCGCCGCCACCGGCGTGCGTTGCATGACCTCATCTTCCAGCCCCGGCATGAGCCTCAAGCAAGAAGGTATGTCGTACTGCGCCGGAGCCGACTTGCCTATTTTCGTAGCTAATGTGATGCGCGGCGGCCCGGGCCTCGGCAATATCGCCGGCGCCCAGGGCGACTACTGGCAGGCCACCCGCGGCGGCGGCCACGGCGACTATCGCACTTTCGTAATGGCGCCCAACAGTGTGAGCGAAATGGCCAATCTTCCCGCCAAATGCTATGAGGTGGCGTACAAATACCGCCTGCCCTCCATGATCCTGGCCGACGGCATCATCGGACAGATGATGGAACCGGTGGAATTCACGGCCCCGGAAGTTAATATCAAAGATCTCATTGAACCGGCCTGGGCGCTGGGCATCAACTCCGGCCGCGCGAAGCGGATAGTAAAATCCTATGACCTGCGCGAGGGCTACCTGGAGAAACTGGTGCTGGAGCGCATCAAGCGCTACAGGCAGATAGAGCAGAACGAAGTGGTGTACGAGGAAAAAATGCTGGAGGACGCCGAAATAGCCATAGTGGCTTACGGCACATCGGCACGAGTAGCCGTAGCCGGCATGAAACTGGCCCGCGAAAAAGGCCTTAAGGTCGGACTGCTGCGGCCTGTCACTCTATGGCCTTTCCCCAAGGCGCGCATAGTGGAGTTGTCCCAACGAGTCAAGAAATTCCTGGTCGTGGAAATGAGCATGGGGCAGATGGTTGAAGATGTGCTGCTATCCCTGAACGGACGCGCGGAAACGCATCTGCTCGCGAAACCCGGCGCGGCGGTGACTACCGCGGACGAACTTTACAAAACTATAGAGAGCATCGTAAAAAAGGGGGCAAAAGAATATGCAGCTGCTAAATAAGAAGCCTGAATCCCTGCTGGATGTCCCGATGCATTATTGCCCCGGCTGCGGCCACGGCATAATCCACCGTCTAGTAGCCGAGGTTATGGACGAACTCAACATCCGCTCCCGCACAATAGGCGTGGCGCCCGTGGGGTGCGCCGTGTTCGCTGATACGTATTTCAACTGCGACATGATCCAGGGTCCGCACGGCAGAGGCCCGGCCGAAGCCACCGGGATTAAACGTTCAAAGCCCGAAGCCATTGTGTTCTCCTACCAGGGTGACGGAGATCTGGCCTCTATAGGAATGGCTGAGATCGTGCACGCGGCTATCCGCTCCGAGAACATCACCGTTATTTTCGTAAACAACGCCATATACGGCATGACCGGCGGGCAAATGGCTCCTACCACGCTGATAGGGCAGAAAGCCACAACATGTGTTGAAGGCCGCACAGCAAAGCAGGCCGGCTATCCCATACGCATGTCGGAGATGCTGGCCACCATAGACGGCGCCACATATCTTGAACGCACCTCTGTTCATACCGCCCCCGGGGTGCTAAAAACAAAGGCCGCCATTAAAAAAGCCTTCCAGAACCAGATAGACTGCAAAGGCTTTTCTCTGGTGGAAATATTGTCGATGTGCCCGACCAACTGGGGTACCCGGCTGGACAACCCGTCGGAAGCGACCAAGTTCGTGGCGGATGGCATGCTGCCGGTATTCCCGTTGGGCGTGTATAAAGGGGCGTAAAGGTCTTCAAAGGAGACAACTTATGTATCAAGGCATACGGATCTCAGGTTTCGGCGGGCAGGGTGTCATTTCGGCCGGCATATTGCTGGCTTACTCCGGCATGGTGGAGGGCAAGGAAGTAAGCTTCTTTCCGTCTTACGGCGCGGAAATGCGCGGCGGCACCGCCAACTGCTCCGTGGTCATAGCCTCGGACGAGGTCACCACCCCGATCGTCTCGGAGCCGGATACGGTAATTGTCCTGAACGAGCCTTCATTGGCCAAGTTTGAGCCTCTGGTGAAGACGGGCGGTCTGCTTATCATTAATAGCTCGCTGGTTAACTCCAAAGCCTCGCGCACGGATATAAAAGTCCTCTATGTCCCATGCAATGAGATTGCAGCCGAACTGGGCAACGCGAAGATCATGAATATGGTGGCCCTGGGCGCTTTCTCCGCCGCGACCGGCGCCGTCTCGGTGGAGGCCATCTCCAAAGCCCTGCCGATGGTCTACAAGAAGCTGAAGCCGGAAGTTATCGAGATTAATATTAAAGCCCTAAAAAGAGGCGCGGCAATAAACTGAGCTATAACACTCATTTGCGAGAGAAAAGGCTTAAGAAGCGCTTAAGCCTTTTCTTTTTTACCTGTTGTCCGTCACCCTTTCATCTTTTACTTTTATAGAATATAACAAATGCACGTATCCCGCGACGACGACGGACAGGACCCGAAAGAGAAGATAAATTACAAAGCCACCTTCCGCATGATCTCAGGGCTGATGATGCCGGAGAAGCGCGGGTTTATGGCAGCTTTCGCCTGGCTTCTTCTCTCCACCGCTTTTACCCTTCTCTCGCCCATCATCGCAAAATACATAATAGACACCGCTATACCGTCTAAAGACCTCCGCCTGCTGATAATGGTCGTAGGCGGCCTCTTTCTGAACTCCCTGCTATTCATGGGTTTCAACTATCTGCTTCAGATGCGCCTGATAAAAACAGGCCAGCAGATAATGACGGACCTGAAAAAACGCATGCTCGCACGTATGCTGTCGCTGGACCTGCCTTTCTACTCCGAATACCCCGTTGGGCGGCTCACCGCCCGCGTGCAGGCAGACACCAGCAGCCTTTACGAACTTTTCACGGAGACGACCGTAACCATCTTCCGCGACATGCTGATGTTCGTCGTCACATTCGGCGTGATGTTCTACTTCAGCCCGCGCCTGACGCTGATCCTCTCCTCGGTATTTCCTTTCGCGCTCGCCCTCAGCTTTATTTTCCTGAGAAAAAGCGCCTCGCTGTTCGTTACGGTCAGAAAACTCGCCAGCGAGATATCGGGATTCCTGACCGAGCATCTGAACGCCATAGCCCTGCTTCAGGCCTTCAACCGTGAAAAGATGGCAGCGGAAAAACTTGAAGCGATAAACAAAAGAAAATTCGACGCTGAGCTGAGCGGTGAATTAATGATGATAGTTTTCTACCTCAGCGTCATACTGTTGAGCCCTGTCGCCATAGCGATAATACTGGGCGTGGGTGGCGGCTGGGCCATAGACCGCACGATAAGCATAGGCACGCTTGTGATGTTTATACTCTACATAGACAAACTATTCGAACCGGTCTTCAGATTGTCCGAGCACATCAGCATAATACAGCGCTCGTTCGCTGCCGGACACCGCATACAGCGCATAATGGAACGCCGCCCGGCCATAGTCGATGGCCCGGCTCCGCGCTACATACATTCCATACGCGAGGGAATAGAATTCAGGAATGTCTGGATGCGTTACGCCGATGACTCCCCCTGGGTGCTAAAAAACATCTCTTTCAAACTGCCAAAAGGCAAAAGCCTGGCCATAGTGGGCGAAACCGGCGGGGGAAAAACCACGGTCACCAATCTTCTTTTCAGATTTTACGCGCCGCAAAAAGGGAAAATACTTATAGACGGAGTGAATCTCTCCGACATCGGCCTTAATTCCCTGCGGACCGCCATAGGGCTGGTGCACCAGGATATCTATCTTTTCCCCGGAACTATAATGCAAAACCTGAAATTGATGGACGAATCAATTCCCGACTCAATGGTGCATGACGCCATAAAAACCATAGGTCTGGAAGCATTTTTCAAGCATCACGGCCTCAGCAAACATATCGTGGAAAAGGGCGTGAACCTCTCCGCCGGAGAAAAGCAGGTGATCTCGCTGGCTCGCGCGATGGTACTGAATCAGGAGGTGCTTGTGCTTGACGAGGCGACCTCGCACATTGACCCGCACACGGAGCGGCTGATAAACACGGCCATGCAGCGCCTGTTCAGTCGCAGAACCATGATAGTTATCGCCCACCGGCTCTCGACGATACTAAATGCCGACAACATCCTGCTGGTTTCGGAGGGCGAGATAAAGGAAAGCGGCACGCATAGCCAGCTGATGGAAAAAGACGGCATATACTCTAAATTTTACAAACTGCAGTTCGGGGAGAATTAACCTGAATCCTGCAGTTCAGAGTATTTCTCCTCATATATAGGAGAACAGAATTAGTCTGCAGGATTCTCCGCGAAGCGGGCGTCGGGCCCAGCACTATGCGCGCCTGGCCCGACGAGGTGTATGCCTCCCGAATGGGCACCCGCTATGCGGGTGGAAAGTTTCGGTTGCAACTTTCAGGCTAGCCTGGATCCTGCCAAAACATTATGATCTTCACCCTAAAGTGGCTTTTTCCCTATTGGCGACGGCATAAATACCGCATGTCCGCCATAATACTGCTGGGCTTGGCAAGCGCCATACTGAGCGCCGTGTATCCATACCTGATAAAACAGATAATAAACGGTCTTAACGGCGAGATAACCCGCGAGTATCTGCGCCGAAATATCTGCCTTATACTTGGCGTGGGCGTGGCGAATACCCTGGTAAGCGTGGTGGCGCAGCGCAACCGCGCTTATATGAATATGCGCCTGGAGTGGGAATTTCGCAAAGAGGTTTTTGAGCACATAATAAAACTGGACCGGCACTTCTACTACCGCTTCACCACTGGAGATCTGGTTACCCGGATGATAGATGATATTTCGCGCAAAATCTCATGGTTCTCGTGTTCCGGAGTATTCCGGTTCATCCAGTCTGTTTTCACGCTCACAGCCGCTGTTGCGATGATGATCATGCTTAACCCCTGGCTCAGTTTTTGGGTGCTCCTGCCCGCGCCTTTCATACTTGCGGCTTCCATAAAAACCGGCAAAAAGCTGCACCAGCGTTACGATGCGCTGCAGAAAAGCATAACCTTTATTTACGACTTCCTCGAGACCTGCTTCACAGGCGTAAAACTGATAAAAGCCAACGCCAAGGAGGCCGCCCAGAGCGCTTTTTTCTCCGACAGGGCCGAGGCGCAAAAAGAAGCCGAAATTTCATCTTCCCGCATGGATATACTCTTCTCTTACTTTTTCCATTACGCTAATTTCGTGTCGATTGCCATACTTTACCTGGCCGGCGGTCTGATGGTGATAAAGGGCAGCGCCACTCTGGGAGATTTGATAGCCTTTTACTTCTACTCCGGCATGATAATGATGCCGCTTATGGATATAAGTCAGTTTTTTGTGGCGGGGACCAGGGCCGGCGCGTCCATAAAACGCGTAGATGAACTGCTGCAGGTGAAAAGCGGCGTAATAAGGCCGCAAAATCCGCTCCCGCCGCCGGCAATCATAGAAAGCATACGGGTCACCGATGTCTGCGTAAAAACGGACAAAGACACTGTCACACTCCTTAAGAAGATAACTTTTGAAACTCGGCGCGGGCAGCTGGTGGCCGTTGTGGGGAAAATAGGTTCCGGCAAAAGCAGCCTCATCTCACTCCTGACCCGGCTTTCAGAATTTTCATCCGGCGAGATCCTTATCAATGGAACACCTGTGCGGAATTTCTCTCCTGAAGAACTCCGGTCTCACATGGGTCTGGTGACCCAGGATCCCTTTATATTGACCGACACCGTGCTTAACAATATTACTCTCGGACGCGAGAGCCTTCCGGAGGGCGCGGTTGAAAGAGCTGTCCGCGTGTCACAGCTTAAGCACGACATTGGCAGGTTCCCTAAAGGGCTTGACACTTTTGTCGGAACGCGGGGGCTCGCTCTGTCCGGCGGCCAGAAGCAGCGCGTGGCCATAGCGAGGGCGTTACTGACCCGCCCCGAAGTGGTACTGTTCGATGATGCCACAAGCGCCATGGACGCACAGACCGAAGAGAATTTCTGGAAGGCTTTCAGAGAAGAGTTACCTGACGCCATTTGCCTGATTGTAACGCACAGGGTTAAAACCATAGAGCACGCGGACCTTATATTAACCATGGATGAGGGCTGCCTGGCCGAAAAGGGAACCCACGCGGATCTGATGGCCCTGAACGGCCTCTACAAAAAAATATACGAAAGGACCCGGCTGGAAGAACAGATCGGCAAAAAACCTGAAGACTGAACCCGGCGTGATTAAATATTTGATTTGATATAATACAGAAAAGCCTCGGCGGGATAAAGCAATGCAGACTGAAAAAACAGATTTTCTTATAATAGGCGCGGGGATAATAGGGCTTACGCTTGCCAGACAGCTTCAGGAAAAAGCGCCCGGCAAAAAGATTATGCTGCTTGAAAAAGAGCCCGATGTCGCCCTGCACAGCAGCGGCCGGAACAGCGGAGTCCTGCACGCTGGGTTTTATTACACTTCAAATTCACTAAAAGCCCGGTTTACCCGGGACGGGAATATCGCGCTTAAAAAATACTGCCGGGACAACCATTTGGCCGTAAACGAATGCGGAAAGGTAGTCGTCGCAGCAGATGAAACGGAACTGCGGGCCTTGCGTGAACTTGAAAAACGCGGTTTAGCCAACGGCGTAGACGTACGCCTGATAACCGAGGGAGAGCTCGCGGAAATAGAGCCGAACGCCAAAACCTTCCAAAAGGCACTTTATTCCCCGACAACCGCGACAGTCGACCCGGTTGAAATATGCGCGCATCTTAAAGATCAGCTTATAAAAACCGGGGTGGAGATATTGTTCGCGGAAGGATACAAAAAACCTGCGGGGGGAAATGTTATTGAAACCACCAGAGGCCGCCTTATACGGTTCGGTCACCTGGTAAACGCCGCCGGACTTTACGCCGACAAGATCGCAGCGGATTTCGGTTTCTCAAAGGATTATGTCATAATTCCGTTTAAAGGAATATACCTTAAGTATTCCGGCGTCAAGCCGCCGCTAAAAATGAACGTGTATCCGGTCCCGAATCTTAAAAATCCATTTCTTGGCGTCCATTACACGGTTACCGTGGACGGCCATGTAAAGCTCGGACCGACCGCGATCCCGGCTTTCTGGCGAGAAAACTATAAGGGTTTTGACAATTTCAGCCCGGCTGAGGCGCTGGAGGCTGCGGCCTATGAAGGCATGCTTTTTCTAACCAACTCTTTTGGCTTTAGAAGCCTGGCATGGGAAGAAATACGGAAATATTACAAACCCTTTTTTGTGGGACTCGGCTTAAAACTAGTGCGCGAGATAGACACCGCCGGCTTCAGCGAATGGAGCAGGCCCGGAATACGCGCCCAACTGCTGAATACCAAAACCAGGGAACTGGTTCAGGATTTTGTGGTGGAGGGGGACAGGGGCAGCACGCATATCCTTAATGCCGTCAGCCCGGCCTTTACGGGCAGTTTCCCGTTCACAAAATGGATTATTGAAAGCCGTCTAATCGTATGATACTAAAAGCGTTCTGAAGCCAAAGGGCGGAACATTTCCGCCTTTCAGCGTCTGTCCGACACGATATCATCTCATAAATATCAATACCAGGATTTGCGCGGAGATCACGCGCATGATCATCACCAGCGGATAGACGGTGGCGTAGGACATGGCGGGGATATTGGAACCGGCCATGGAATTTGCAAAAGCCAGGGCGGGAGGATCTGTCATTGAGCCCGCCAGCGCGCCGCACAGGGCCATATAATTCAGCTTGTATTTAAATTTGGCGAAGACGCCGACTATGATTATCGGCACCACTGTGATGACAAAGGAAAGGAGCATAATAGTAACGCCGTTGCCCGTCACAAGCGTTTCCATAAACTTCCCGCCGGCCTTAAGGCCGACGCAGGCCAGAAACAACACTATCCCCAATTCGCGGAGCATCAGGTTGCCGGCCGGCGGCATATACCAGTTAAGCGGGCCGATGGTCTGCGCATAACTCAAAACAATAGCCATGATCAGCGGCCCGCCGGCAAGGCCAAGCTTTACGGGCGTGGCGAGGCCGGGTATAGTGAAGGGTATCGAGCCCAGGATGACGCCCAGACCTATACCTATGAATGCGGGGATAAGCTGGGGATGGTTCAGGTCTTTTGGGGAATTACCAAGCTTGGCCGCGGCCTTCGCGACGCTGGATTCCTCTCCCACGATGACCAGATTATCGGCGAACTGCAGCACATAGTTGTCGGAGACGATGAATTCCAGATCCGCTCTGGCCACGCGGGTTGCGATTACATTATACTGCGACTCAAGCTGTATCTCGTCCAGGGTTTTGCCTATGACATCCTTGTGGGTCACGATCACGCGTGAATGCACTATACGGCTGGGCACTTTTTTGAGGTCCATCTCGCTGGGAGAACCGACCACGATCATGAAGTTCTTAACGCTCGCGGTCTTACCCACGGCCAGAATAACATCCCCGATCCGTATAACGGTGTCGTCGTGAGCTACCTCCATCCGCCCCGAGCGGTAGACGCGGGAGACGACCACTCCCAGCTCCTGGCTGGCGGGGATGTCCTTAATCTTTAATCCGTCCAGATTCTTATTCTCAACCCTGATACTCATGGCGGCAAAATCCGATTCGCTGCGGGTACCGGGCACATACTTCATATCTTCAGCGGCCTGCCTCCGGAAAATGAATTTTATCAGTACCATGGTCAGGATAATGCCCAGAATGGCGCCGGGATAGGCGAGAGCGTAACCTACGGAAGCGGTGTTGCCGAGGTCAGGGTTTATGCCGTTCAGGGTTTGCTGAGCTGCGGCGAGCGAAGGGGTGTTGGTAACAGCTCCCGAGTACATCCCGACCGCGGTCGGAATGTCTATGCCGGCAAAGCGGGCAATCAGCAGCGTGATTGCGACGCCGCCCAAGACCACAGCCCCTGCAATCAGATTAAGGCGTATGCCCTCTTTGCGAAAGGAGGAAAAAAAACCCGGCCCCACCTGGGTTCCTATGGAATAGACGAAAAGAATAAGACCGAACTCACGCAGGAATTCAAGAGTTTCCTTGTTAACATTCACGCCGAAATGCCCGAATACGATGCCGGCGAACAGGACGCCGGCTATGCCCAGATTGATGCCGAAGAACTTAATATTGCCGAATGCCAAACCAGCCGCTCCGACCAGCGTAATGACCAGTACGGAATAAGCCACGGATTCGGGGGAGAAAAGCAGCGAGAGCAGGTCCATAATGTATCTCCGGGGAAACTACTGAGAGCCCGTTAAAATCTGTTATCCGTCTCCGGGCAGTTACTAAATTCTAGCAAAATTCTTGAAAACCCTGCGGGCAAAAGTTAAACTATGGGTGACCGCAGGTCTGGATCGCGGCTATTAACAGTATTTCGCAAACAGCCATTCTCTGATCCGCCTTCTGGTTCTGCATCTTCTGAGCTCAAAAACACAGCGGAGGTTTTTAATGTTTTCTAAAGCCGAAACTCGAAGTCCCTGGTCGTTCATCCCCACCACTTATTTTGCCGAAGGCCTGCCCTACATACTCATAAATTCGGTCTCAGTGATCCTGTACAAGAATATGGGCGTCTCCAACGCCGATATAGCCTTCTGGACAAGCTGGCTTTATCTTCCCTGGGTCATAAAGATGCTCTGGGGGCCGATGGTGGACATGTACGCCACCCGCCGCAAATGGCTGGTCTATTCCCAGCTCATCATGGCCTGCTGTCTGGCAGCCGCGGCCCTGTCGCTGACCGGGAAACATTTTTTCGCCATCTCTCTGTTTACCTTCGCAATCGGAGCGTTCGTCTCTGCCACGCACGACATCGCCACGGATGGGTTTTATATGCTGGCTCTGAGCAAGGAGGACCAGGCCTTCTTCGTAGGCATCCGTTCCATGTTCTACCGCTTCGCGATGATCTTCGGCACCGGCTTTCTGGTCTACCGGGCCGGGCAGCTGCAGGAAGCGCTGGGGGATATACCCGGCAGCTGGAGCATAATGCTCATCGTCTCCGCGGGCATATTCCTGGCGCTGTTCCTCTATCACCGTTTTATCCTCCCGTATCCCTCCGAGGATGTGCCTAAAGCCAAGGCCGAGCCGATTGCCGTTATGCGCTCCCTGGGAACCATGGCAGGGTATCTCGTCGCCGCCGGTCTACTGGTTTGGCTTTTCAATATGCTCTCCGGCCTGGGACAAAAGCTGGGCGCCGCCGCAATGATCGTCGCGGCTCTGGTCTTTATAGCCCGGAAGTACCTTTCTCCTTATCTGAAGAAGCAATTGGCGGCCGAAGGCAGTTCCTTTAACGAGGCATTCATCTCTTATTTCACGATGGACGGCATCGGCTATATAATCGCCTTCATTCTCTTGTATCGTCTGGCGGAGGCTATGCTTTTAAAGCTTACTTCACCATTCCTGCTGGACGCGGTAGAAAAAGGCGGCCTTGGAATTTCCACTTCCGATGTAGGCATAATCTACGGCGGCGCCGGTATATTTGCGCTGATCGTTGGCGGAATTCTGGGCGGTTGGCTGATTTCCAAATTCGGATTCAGAAAATGCCTGTGGCCGATGGTCTTCGCGCTGCATGTGCCTGATGTATTCTACCTTTACATGGCCTACGCACAGCCTGCCCTGCGGCAGATAACGCTATGGGGCCATAACATTCCTTTCGGACCGGTGCCCCTCTTGGTGGCCGCGGAGCAGTTCGGCTATGGCCTCGGCCTGACGGCCTTCACCGTTTATCTTATGATGATCTGTAAAGGGAAATACAAGACCGCGCATTTTGCCATTTCCACGGGCATCATGGCTCTTGGCATGATGATTCCCGGCATGATAAGCGGCAAACTGCAGGAGGCTGTGGGTTATAAATATTTCTTTCTGGCTGTATGCCTGCTGACTATTCCCGGCATACTGGTCATTTTCAGACTGCCGATCAGAGACGAAGGAACAGTTGCTGGCGGGAAGTGACGGGGAAAAACAACGCACTTGCCTTAGCCTGCGTTAATCGTAATTACTTTTGCCGGTTTTAAGCAAAAATCAAACGCCCGCCCGGACAGAACTTCTTCACGGGCGGGCGGAATACAATAACTTATTTTATTCGCACTTTATGCAGGAGACAGGGCAGTTAGCGGCCGTGGACTTGCAGGTTTCTTCCTTGCCGGCGGGCACCGGGGTTGCGATGACGGCGGCTTTTTCGCCTTTCATCTCGAACACTTCAGGACATTCGCTGGCACACAGGCCGCAGCTGATGCACGAGGCTTCATCTATAACAGCTTTCATTTTTCCTCCGTAATAATGATAATTCAAAACTGGTTACAGGTCAAATTATACCTAAGTTGACCCGGATTTACAAAGTTCTAAAAGCTCAGGTAAGGCGAAGGTCTCGTAGAGACATTTTCATCGTCCCGGTGAAGTCTTTGCCGTCTCCCCGGCGAAAGCCGGGGCCCAGTGTCGTCAATATTCATGGATTCCGGCTTTCGCCGGAAAGACGACTTGGTCTTATGTGGCCTTTTGCAAAGTTGGAAAGTAACTCCTTCCTGATTCATTATTTCACTGTTTAACCGTTTATGCGCCGCGTGGTGGCCTTGTCAAAGACGTGCACATTTTCATAGTTAAAACAAAACGAGACTTTGCTGCCCGGGCTCTGATTGAAAAATGCCTCAACCGTAGCCAGAACGCGGGTGTCTCCGACTTTGATGTAAAGATTCTCACGGTGTCCCAGAAGCTCGCTGACCTCCAGCATCCCTTCCATTTTTTCAGAACATTTCTTATTCGCCGGATTCTGCCCCTGCGCGTCACCGGGCTGAGGCGAAGATACGACCAGAACATCGTCGGGGCGTATGCCTATGACCACTTCCCTGCCGTCGTTGGCGGCCGTATTGGACAAAAGGAAAGATGGGATAAAAAGATTCATCGCGTCGTTCTTTAAATACAGCTTTTCGCCCTGCGCGTAGAGCTTGCCGCGGATGAAATTCATCGTCGGACTGCCGATAAAGCCGGCGACAAAAAGGTTCTCAGGTTTGCGGTATACCTCGATGGGGGTGCCCACCTGCTGAATGATACCGTGGTTCATCACCATTATCCTGCCGGCCAGAGTCATGGCCTCCACCTGGTCATGCGTGACATAGATGATGGTGGCGTTAAGGCGCTGGTAAAGCTTTGCTATCTCCACGCGCATTTCTTCGCGCAGTTTGGCGTCAAGGTTGGAGAGCGGCTCGTCAAACAGGAACACCTTCGGCTTGCGCACGATGGCACGGCCTATGGCCACGCGCTGGCGCTGGCCGCCGGAGAGCTGCTTGGGCATGCGGTGCAGCAACTTTGTCAATTGAAGGATGTTGGCGGCCTCGGTAACACGCTGTTCTATCTCGGCCTTAGGCGCCTTACGCAGACGCAGGGCGAAGCTCATGTTTTCCTCCACGGTCATGTGGGGGTAAAGGGCGTAATCCTGGAAAACCATGGCTATCTGACGTTTGCTCGGGTGCATATTATTGACCAGAACTTTATCGATAAAGATCTCGCCGTCGGTTATTTCCTCAAGTCCGGCCAGCATCCTCAGCAGCGTGGTTTTACCGCAGCCAGAAGGCCCGACGATAACAACGAACTCGTGATCGCGTATCTCGGCGTTCACGCCGTTCAGGATCAGGTTCTCGTTGAATTTTTTGGTTACTTTGGAAAATGTTACTTCAGCCATAAGTTGGTCCTCTGTTGGATTAAAATAAAAGCTACTTGTCGGCTATAGGCCTTAAGGGCGCCGCGCCCGCCATAGGCCATAAGCTATACACAGAAACTTTACCAGGAACGGCCTAAAGCCTATGGCCTAAAGCCTATGACGGATAGCACTTCGCGCTATCCTTTTACGCTGCCCAGCGTCAGGCCTGAGATAAGCCACTTGGACGAATACAGGAAAACTATAAGCACGGGCACGGTTACTAACATTGAACCGGCAGCGAACATGCCCCACTGCGTGATGTATTGGCCCTGCAGCTCAAAAAGTCCCAGAGTCCAGGTATACTGTTTGGAACTGAACAACACGACTCGCGCCACCAGATATTCGTTCCAGGCGGTGGTAAAATTGAACAGGAAGGCGATGCTGAGCGCCGGGGTGGAAAGGGGAAGGATGATGCGGTAGAACGCCCCCAGCTGGCTGGTCCCGTCCACCAGCGCGGCCTCCTCAAGCGAGCGGGGAATAGTATCATAATAGCCTTTGAGTATCCAGATGCTGAAAGGCAACGAGGACACTGAATAGGCGATGATCATGCCGAGATAGGTATTCATCAGGCCGAGCTTCATTATCATCAGGAACAAAGGCAGGATGAGCATGCCGGCCGGAATCATTTGCGTCGACAACAAAAGTATAAGGCCGCCTTTTTTGCCGCCGAATTTAAAGCGGGAGAACGCGTAGGCCGCGGTAGATGCAAGGCTGACGCCTATAAAAGAGGTGGCCACGGTAATTAGCAGCGAATTCCAGAGCCAGCGCAGAAACAACGTCTCTTTTATCAGGCGGATATAGGCGCCGAAGGTGGCCCCGGCCGGGAGAAGCGCGAGATCGGTTGAGATAAGCTTATCTCCGGGGCGCATGGAAATCGACAGGATGCGCAGCAGGGGATAGACGCAGACGATCACGAAGGCGATTATGGCCAGGTGGATAAGCAGGTACTTTAAAAATTTCTTTCGTTTCTGTATAACGGCTTCTTTATTCATAAAATTTATCCGTCAAAAGCTTATGGCTTATGGCCTACAGCGCTATTATCTTTCCTCCTTCGCCGCGTCAAAAGATTTCAAATAGAACACGGAAACAAAAAACAAGATGGCGAAGATTACGATAGCGAAAGCCGCCGAATAGCTGTAGCGGTTATATGTAAAAGCCGCCTTATATAGCGCCGAGACCAGTATATCGGCCCGCTCGGTACCGCCCGACTGGCCGGTGACAAGATAAATCACGTTTATGTTATTGAAGGTCCAGACCGTGCCCAGGGTAACAGCGGGCATCAGCACCGGACGGATGAGCGGGACGGTTATATAGCGCAGCTTCTGAATATAGGACGCCCCGTCTATGTCGGCGGCGTCGTAATAGGAACTGGAAATAGACTGCAGGCCGCCGAGTATTACCACCATCATAAAAGGGATGCCCAGCCAGATATTGATGAGCGTGCAGGTCATGAGCGGATAATTACTCAGCCACTGCACCGGGCCAACCCCGATATCCGTCAAAAACGGATAAGCAGCCGTAAGCTTGGCCAGCATGATATTTATAAACCCGTATTGGGAATGAAATTCGCCGCGCATGGCCAACACAGCCACAACCTGAGGCATGGCCCAGGGAATTACCAGGAGCGTGCGGTAAAAACCTTTAAAACGGATGTTATTATTCAGCAGCAGCGCCAGCGCAAAGCCGCCGGTGACGTGAAAAAACACGTTAATAAAAGTCCACCACAGCGTGCGCCCCAGGAGCGCCAAAAAAGTGACTTCGGAAAGCGGGGAAGTCATAAAGACATCCGCGTATTGCCGTAGGCCGACAAACGGCAGGTGGCCGGTACTCTTCCAAGCCATGATAGTGGTAAGCTTCAGGTCGTGAAAAGAAAGGTAGATCTCGAAAATAAACGGATAGACCAGCAGCAGGGCCAAACCGATGAAAGCGGGCGCCAGCAGCATATAAGCCAGCTTGTTGCGGCCCTTCACCACATGGCGGAAGAAAAGCACGATCAGTGCTTCCGAGCCAAGGAACCAAAGCAGGGGTTTGACCGGGTCCGCGGCCAGCCCCAGAGCGCGTGCCAGCGCGGAGGCCGCCATCGGAAACGCGGTAAGCGCGACGGGGTAGAACCACCGCCGGTCATAAAATTTGAAATGGTAATAGAAATAGCCCTCGATCAGCGCAATGCCGGCGACGACGATAAGCACGAACCAGAGCACTTCATAAATAGAATAAATAATATCCATAGAAAATTAATTTCGATATGTCTGCCGTACGTTTTAAGCCATATGCCATACGCTTTTAAGGAGTTCCTTAAATTCCGAGTATGGCCTAAAGCCTATGGTGGGCGCGGCGCCCTTATGGCCTATGGCAATCATAGCGCAAAGCGCTATGATTATCTGTTCATCTCCGATATTTTCTGCATGGCGTTCTCCTGCATCTTGCGGGAGGCGTCTTCCACGCTTAGCTTCCTGGAGGTGGCAAGTCCCAGATAATTCCTGGCCGAATCCCAGACCGCGCGCATTTCGGTGGCCATGGACATTGGGCGGCCTTTTGAGATCTGCATCATGGACACCCCTGAAACTTCGGTGCCGGTGATTTCCGGGGCTTTTGACGCCTCAGTCAGGGCCGGCAGGCGCTGAAGTTCCTTAAACTGCCTTATCTGGTTGTCGCGGGTAGTATAAAAATCCATCAGGCGCTTGATCAGGCCCAGCTTCTCAGACTTCACTCCGGAACTTACCATAAAATATTTACCGCTTATCATGGGCGCTGGCCAAATCCCCGTTGAGGATAACCGAGGGATAAGACCCAGGCCGAAATCATTTTTAAAATGCTGCTGGTAACCGGAGATCGCCCAGTCGCCGTTGATGATAAAAGCCGTCTTACCTTCCTTGAACAACGAATCCATGCAGTTATAATCGCATTCCGGCGGGGCGTATTTTTTATTGAATTTAAGGTCAAGATAGAAATTCATGGCGGCGCGCATGGCCGGGGTATCCAGCGTGGGGGTTTTATTGTCTATGGGCCAGCCGCCAAAAGCCGCCAGCCAGGGCGTGAGCCAAAAGGGTTCGCCCATGTCGAACGCCATGCAGAAGTCAAGTTTATAAGCCTTTGCTTCGTTGGCGCAAAATCTGAATAGTTCATCAGTGTCTTTGGGCGCGGTCTTCACATACTTTTTATTAAAAAACAGCATCAAATGGTTGCCGTTAGAAACCGGCACTCCCCAGATATGCCCGTCCAGAGTTATAGCCTGAACCACGGCCGTATTAAATTTAGAAGCGTCGATCAGGCCGTCAACGGGGCGTATAAAGCCGGAAACAGCGAAAAGGCCGGCGGTATCCGAAGGGCACATGATCAGTTCCGGAGCCACTCCGGCCAGCGAGGCCGCCTGGAACTGCGAGCGCAGGTCTTCAGTCTGATAATGAGTTCTTACTATCTGCACGCCTTTATTTTCAGGTAATGATTTAAAGGCGGCAAATACGGAATCGATATAGGGGGCGACCTGCGCGTCTTCCTGCTCCCAAACTGTTATCGTGGAGTCTTCCAGGGGGGATTTGGGCCTTGAGCAGGCCCCCAGCAATAATAAAGCCGGCAGGACACCAAGCGCTAAGCCCGAGAATATTTTTTTCAAGCGGTCCCCAAAACTTAAAACACCCGAGAGTTAAAAGTTAAATCAATTTAAGCGCGGTTAAAAACTTTCCGCTGAAGGCCGCCCGCCATCAGTGGGAGCAGAGTCAGGCGGACAGGATACTAGTCTTTGGAAATGTTGGTTATCGCCGCGAGCAAAGCCACCAGCACGGAAAGTTTAAGCGCGGTCCACCACGAGATCTTCGCGGCTACCAGCCCGGCGGCCACCGCTCCGGGAAAAAGTCCGGGGATGGTCCACATCCAGAACCATTTAATAAGGAATATGCCCAGCACAAATATCAAAATCACCCAGAATACTATGGCGGGGATGCCGAGCAGGAGCATGTTGCGAAGCTTCATAGGGAAATTCTAACAAATTAGACTGGCCAAGATAAAGCGTTCTCTTGGCCCGTTCCCGCTTTTTTGACTTTGCGGTTTTTTAGGTATAATAATATTATTCGCAGATCAACAGGAGGCCCTGATAGTATGAAAAAAGCAATATTCGCCATAACATTTTCGGTAATCTCCGGCTACGCTTACGCCCAAACCCCCGCACAGGCCCCGGATAAAGCGCCCGCGGCGACCGAAGAGACGAACCAGGTCCCGGCGGCAGAAATAAAAGTGGAGAAGATGGTCACCGCGACCGCCGTGGACAACAAAGAACCGGTAAATGAAACTTCCGCTTTTGATAAGACATCCGGACGGGTTTATACCTGGACCAGGATCGCCACCACCGTAGCGCCCGTAAAGATCAAACATGTCTACTACGCCAACGATAAAAAAACTGGCGAGATTGAACTTGCCGTAAACGCCAAAACCTATCGCGTATGGAGCTATAAATCGGTATGGCCGGGCAGCTGGAAAGTGGAAACCACCGACGAGGCCGGCAAAGTGCTCGCGGTAGTCACCTTCACCGTCTCCAGCGCCGCGCCGGCCCAAACGCCTGAAACGGAAGCCCCCACTCAGGGGAAATAGCCAGATTTGCGCTGTAACGGCGGACAAACATCCTCCCAAGTCGCAAGCGGCAGCCGTTGTAATCGCAAAAGCCCAGGACATCTGAGATGTCCTGGGCTTTGTGTTACTTCAGCCTGGCGCAAGCCGTAAGCAATAAACTCTTACTTTTTTTCGATTTTACGCCACGCGAGCACGGAATTTCTTCAATTCATCCGGACTGCCGATAACAACAAATATATCGTCTCCCTTCACTTGTCTGGAACCCGACGGATTAATGTCGTATGAACTGCCGCAGGCGTTCTTCACCGCCACTACCAGAGGACAGTCGCCTTCTCCTCCGTTGAACTCGGATAATTTTCTCCCGGCCGCGCCGGCGCCGGCGGGAACGTCTTCAAACCTGAAATTTCTGCCATCGCGCATCATCTGATCCAGGAACTGAGCCGTGCTCGGACGAACCATCTCGGACGCCATCCGCAGGCCGCCAATATGGAAAGGACTTATCACAATGTCCGCGCCGCTGCGCAGCAGTTTCTCGCGCATAGCCGGGTCGTTCTCGTTCTGCACCGTTATTATCCGGATATCCGGTTTCAGTACGCGGGCGGTGATAGCTATAAAAGCATTATCTTTGTCGTGCGTCAGAGTGCAGAAGATGCCTTTAGCGTTCTTAACGCCGCATTTTAACAGGGTGGCGTCGGTGGACGCGTCGCCGGCGACGGTACAGTATCCCATCTCCATGAATTTTCTAACCTCGCCTTCCTCAAGCACGATAAGAATAAACGGACGCTTGGTGGCGGCCAGCTCCTGGGCAATGCTCAGTCCGGTATGAGTGGCCCCGCAGACCAGGTAATGGTCCTTCATGGTATCAATTTTGTATTCCATTTTTAGTCTCCTGAATATGTCTTTCAGTTCGCCTTCTATCAAGAGGGCGGTAATACTGGAAAAGATATAAGTCATTGTTCCTATTCCGCCCAGGATTAGCAGAATAGTGAACACCCGTCCGGCGTCCGACAGAGGGTGCGTCTCGCCGTATCCGATGGTTGCCAGAGTAATGACCGTCATGTAAAGGGCGTCCAGGGCATTCCAGCCCTCTATCAGCATGTAACCGCCCACGCCCGCCGAAAAAAGCACAAGCAGAGCTAAAAGAGTGACGATTATGCGGTTCTTTATATCTTTCATTATGCCTTAGAGCATATGACGATCATAGCGTTTTACGCTATGATCATTACGCTCCCGCCTTAAGGGGAGGATCTACAGCTATGTCCCGCAAGCCTGGTTTCTTGACGCATTCTTTTTCAAAAGCCCGGTCGCGCAGAGTGTTGCGGTAGCCTGGCTTCTGAAATGTGTAAGAGAACTTGGTGTGAATATCGTAAGTGCCGTCCAGCAGGCCGGCCACATCCTCCACAAAAACTCTTTCCTCGTCGGTCGGTATCACAAAAACCTTAACCTTGGAATTTTTCGTGGAAATCTCAGTCTCCGCGTTGCGGGTTCGCGATATCTCATTCTTGGCGGGATCGTACTTCACGCCCAGGAATTCCAGCCCGTCCAGCGCTTTAGCCCTGGTTATGGGTCCTTTCTCTCCGACGCCGGCGGTAAACACTATGGCGTCCACTCCGCCAACGGCCGCCGCGTAAGCTCCGATATATTTTTTCAGGCGGTATGATTCCATCTCTATCGTCAGTTTGGCACGCTCATCTCCGTCTTCCGCAGCCATTTCCACATCCCTGCGGTCAGTGAATTTCTCGGTGATGCCAAGGATCCCGGACTTCTTGTTCAGTATGGCATCCATTTCCTTAGCCTTTAAACCTTCTTTTTCCATGACATAAAGTCCGATGGCTGGGTCGTGGTCGCCTGAGCGCGTCCCCATCACAAGGCCTTCGAGGGGGGTGAAGCCCATGCTGGTGTCATATGACACTCCGTTCTTCACGGCGTTAACAGAAGCGCCATTGCCGATGTGGCAAATTATGGTGTTCGTTTTGAAAGGGTCTTTACCCAGGATCACGCTGGCGCGCTTTGCCACGTAGAGGAAAGAGGTTCCGTGGAACCCGTAACGACGAATGGCGTAATCTTTGTACCACTTATAGGGAAGCGCGTAAAGGTACGAGGAGGCCGGCATGGTCTGGTGCCAAGCCGTGTCCATAATAGCCATATGGGGAATCTTGGGCATGAGGTCCTTAGCTGCCTCTATGCCAAGGATATTCGGCGGATTATGGAGCGGCGCCAGCCCCGCCAGATCATTGAATGCCGCGAGCGTGCTGTCGTCGATGCGTACCGATTTGACGAACTTTTCGCCGCCATGAACCACCCGGTGGCCGACGGCAGTGATGACCTTAAGGTCCGAAATGACGCCATGGTCCTTATTGGTCAGAGTATCTATTACCAGTTTAATCGCCTCTCGGTGGGTCGGACAATCATGACTCCGCTCAAGCTTCTCGCGGCCCGGCACTTCGTGGCTAACGAACGATCCCCCGGTGCCAACCCTCTCCACCACACCGGAAGCGAGAGGCAATTTGTTTTCCCAGTCAAAAAGCGAGTATTTCACTGAAGAGCTGCCGCAGTTGAGCGAAAGTATTTTCATGCTGGTTGTCCTTTGAGATATTTTTACCGTTAAGCTATTTTACAAAAATTACCCGCGTTTGAATAACTTTCGAACAATTTATATCATTTAAGCTATGGGCAAGAAGATCATCCTGATCTCAGGTATCGCGGCGCTAATCCTCGCGGTGTCCGGTATTTTCATTTATGTGAACCATTCCATGAGCTCGGCCCACGTGATACGCAAGCTTTCCGGAATGCGCATCGCCGTTGGCCTTTTCCGCATGTCAAACGGCCGCCCGCCACGTGACATAGAAGAAATGATAAAAAGCGGTAACCTGGAAGCGGTGCCGGAATTAAAACTCAGGACGCACCCTGCCTACTCAAAAGTCAGGAACGCCGCCGGCACGGAAGTAAGAGATACGGGCGGCTGGGCTTATGTAAGCGATCCGAAAAGCGCCGATTACGGCACGGTATTCATCGATTGTTCCCACGCCGATGAAAAGGGCCGCTACTGGAGCTGGTTTTGAGCTAAGCGGGCGCGGAATCCGTAAAATTAGTACTCAAAAACCTTCATTTTTTCCAGTTTCTCCATTTCCTTCCTGGCATTATCAATATAAAATCGGTCCTTGGTGGTTTCAAGGATGGTTTTGTATATCTTATACGCGGTGCTGTAATTGCCCAGCCGTTTATTCAGGAATGCCGCTAATTGTCGTATCATGACCGGGCAATCAGGTTCCATAATCAAAGGCGTTATCAGCTCGGACACTTTCGCGGGATCCTTCGCTTTGCTGTAGCCTATGGCGGCCAGCAGCGTAACATACTTCCATTCTTTCGGACTATATATCAGCGCGCCGTTCAGCAGGCTGATTGCTTCCTCCGGCCGGGACATATTGAAGGCCAGTGAGCCGGCGGCGTAGAGACCGGCATTTGTAAAATACGGATCAAGCGCCAGAATGTGCCGCGCAACTGGCAGAAAATCAGGATATTTGCCCTCTCCAAAATTTTCCATCTCGCAATGGTGCCCGGGCTGGCCGTGCCCGTGATCATCTTTCTCCCCGCCGGAATTATCGCGCTCGTCAAGTTCGGGCGTGCCGTAATACTGTATCAGCCGTATGAACCACAGGTCCGCCGCCAGTCTTCTGACCCCCAGGGCCAGTGCCACGGCGTCCTCTACGGCGCTTTGCCTTACCGTTCCGATCTTATCGGCCGGAGGAAACGGGCGCGCGTAAGTCAGAAAGGCCCATGGTCCGGCCAATGCCAGAGCGGCCGCGAACGGCAGGACTAAATACAATGCCCGTTTCATTGAGTGTAAATCGCTCCTTAGAATTCTTTTTTTCGGAACAATAAAAGTGAAAACAGATAAGGGACGACCAGCCAGAGCAGCAGGTAACCCGCAAGGAAACCGGGGGGGGCCGCGGGAGGAGCGGCCGCGCCAATATCTCGCGCGTTAAAAAGCTGGAAGTTGGGAATAACGTAGGCAACAGCCTTAAGAACCAGCGCCGCCGCTCCTGAAGATTTGGTTATCAGGAATTTTGCTTCGGAGGTAAAATGGCCCAGGGTCCAGAGGATGCCAGTGATGGCGACGGTGGAAACAGTGGAAGTGGCGAAAAGCGAAACGAATAAGGCCACCGAAGTGATAATAAGCAACTTGCACCAGATAAATATAACGGCCGTAAGGTAGAGCGGTGGAAGGACGAAGCCCCTGAAATACAGCAAGCTCAGATGGATGAGCGCCATCACGCCCAACATGAGCGCAAAAGCCGCGTAAAGGCCGGCGGCCTTGCCGGCCAGGTAGGCGGGGCGCGGGACGGGCCTGGAAAATACCAGATAAATGGTCTTGGTCCTGATCTCGTTAGTTATAGCCGCGGCCGCGGCCAGGAGAGCGTAAACCAGCGTTATAAGTTCCATGAGGGCCAGACCGAGATCGGTAATAACCCTGGCTTCCTCATCCACCGCCATTACGCCGGCAAGCAGGGAGGCGTAAATAAGGACGCCCGCGAAGACGACAAAAAGACCGAAGAACCGGTTCTTGTAATTTTCACGGAGAGAATGGAGGGCGATGCTCCACGCGGTATTTAAATATTTCATTTTACGGTCCGGACAAAAATCTCTTCCAGCCCTCCCTGCGTGTTTTCCCATTCGGCCCGCGCGACGGTATTAGCCAGGCGCCCCTGCACCAGGATGAATACCCTGTCGGTTATCTTTTCCAGTTCCGAGATGCTGTGGGAGGAAAGGAAAACAGTCTTTCCTTCCCCGTTAAGCTGCGAGATCAGCTCCCGGATCTCGTGTATCGCAAGCGGATCAAGCCCGCTAACCGGCTCGTCAAGGATAAGCAGTTCCGGATCGTGGACTATCGCCTGCGCGACACCCAGCCGCTGCATCATCCCTTTTGAAAATTCGGCGGCGTTCTTGGAGGCGTGGGGTTTAAGGCCCACTTTCTCTATAACAGCGTCAACACGGGCGCGGGCCGCCGGGCCTTTTAGCCCTGAAAGTCCGGCATAATACATCAGCGCCTCGGCCGCGGTGGAGTAAGGATAGAAATAGGGCAGCTCGGGCAGGAATCCTATGCGTTTTTTAGAAGCCACGTCGGAGGGGGGAAGGCCGAAAACGGAAACGGTCCCGGCGTCGGGGAACAGGAGGCCGGTCATAAGTTTCATGATGGTGGTCTTGCCGGCGCCGTTAAGGCCCAGCAGCCCGGCTATCTCGCCGCGCTTCAGTTCCAGGTTCAGCCCGCCCAGCGCCGGCACTAAAACCTTCCTGAACAGTCCGGGCCGCCGATAAACCTTGGTAACCCCGGAGAACGAAACTATGTTTTCACGCGAACCGACCATCACTGCACCACCTTTTGAGATTCTTTCTTAAGCCGTCGCAACTCCGCGTCGATGTCGGCCATCGGGATCTTACCCTGGCGCAGAAAAGACGTGTGAAACTGTCTAAGATCGAAATACTTTTCTTCGGTTCGCTTATAGTATTTGCGAATCTCCAGTATTTTGTCCATGCCCAGGATATAGCTCAGGCTTTCAGTGGGGGCCAGCGATATTCTGAGCACTTCGTTCTGGGCCTGGCCTTTGGACATATATAAATTGTCCTGAAAAAATTTCACCGCCTCGTCATAAGACATTTTTCCGGTGTGCAGGCTGACATCCACATAGGCCCGTCCGGAACGGAGCGCGAATACGTAGATACGCAGGAACCTGGACCAGTAGGAGGAATAGTACCCCATCTCCTCGGCCAGAAGTTCGGCGTAACAGGCCCAGCCGTTGGTTACCATGGGCTGACTGGATATTTTTCGTATCCTTGAGCGGTTTGCGTCGGCGGCGTAGCTGCGCAGGTGCATTCCCGGCATAATATCAAAGGCGGTCAGCAGTTCTATCTGAGCGTAATTGAAGCCTGAAGCCAGTATCTTTTCCCTGACATCAGCCGGCGTTTTTACGGAAGGCAGAGTGATGTATAATTCCGAACCTCTGGCATCATCCAGCGTAAAGGGCTCGGAATAATAGGCGTAAGGAAATACCCCGACCATAAACGACGGCATCTTTTTGATAAGCAGGCGCTGCTTTGGGAACTCCACTATTTTATATTCGTCAAAATGCTGATAGGCACGGTCCATCTCTTCCTGAAACACCTTAAGAATGTCGTTCAGCGGCGGGTGTTCACGCGGAAGTTTGCCTAAAACCCCTTTCCAGCCCTGCTCCTTTGCCACCATAGCGTCGATGCTTAGCGCCTCTTGATTAAGATCTTTAAGCGCCGCTTTATAACTTTTTTTCGCGTATTTCAGCGCCGCGCCCGGAGTGATGTCGAGACCATGCCAGCGCTCCAGATAAAACCCGTAGGTGTAGCCTCCGGAAATAAATTCCCCGTCTGAATTGGGAAGGACTTCGTTCCTTAGAAAATCTCGGTAACGGAGCAGGGCTGTTTTAACCTTATCCATGGCCTCATCGACCTGAGTCTTCAGGACGGGATCGTAGCGGGTATAGCCCCTAAACAGCGGGATAAAATCCGGGATGCCGTTAATCGCGTCGTCGGTCTGCTTTAGAGCCTGTTCGACCCAGATCCTGGGAGGGTGCGCGAGGTTGCGTTCGGCCTGGGCCAGTATCTGAGGATAATGCGAGACTCGGGAGAGGGCGTTGGCGGCGCGCGTGCCGTATTCATCAAAGTCTTTGGAGAGGAGCTGATAAACGGAAAAAAGCGGTTCAAGATAATACTGAGGCCTGTGCTTCAGGAGGTTAAGATGCTCCATCTCGTATATATCCACTTCCAGTATATGGTCCATTACGTCATAGTCAACCTGCAGAGCCGCGTACATGGGATCTTTTTTTATCTCGTGGAGTTTGGCGCGCAGATTTTTAAACGCGTTCAGTTCCTTGTCTACGCGCTCCTGGTTGCGTTGGGTTAATACTGAATCGGCCCCGTGGAGTCCCATGCGGGTGGCGCGCTCCGGGTCGTACATCTGCACTGTGGCTAGATACTGCTCAAATATTTCATTAAGCTTGGTATTCTCCAGAGCGCCTTCTATTTCCTGGGTGGTAAGGGTTTCTTCGTAGGCGGAAACGGGGGGGGTGGACGGAAAAGCGGCCGCCAGCAGCAGTGTGCAGAGAACTATGCGTAAGCCCATTTGTGCTCCCTATTTCGCAGTTGTCTTTCTTTTCTTCCCGCGGACGCCGCTTCCCGGGGACGCTTTTTTTTCCAGCGCCAGTTCGAGAACTTCGTCCATGGAGGCCACAGGCAGCAGGATCATCTGGTTTTTAATCTCAACCGGTATCTCTTCCAGCTCCTTCAGGTTGGCCTTAGGAAACAGCACCGTAGTAATGTCATCCCTGAAAGAGGCGATAATTTTTTCCTTAAGACCGCCGATGGCGAGCACCCGGCCGGTCAGCGTTACCTCGCCGGTCATGGATAAGCCCTTCTTGACCGGTCTGCCGGTCAGAATGCTGGCCAGGGCTGAAGCCAGCGTTATGCCGGCCGAAGGGCCGTCCTTGGGGATGGCGCCTTCTGGGATATGGATATGAAAATTATGGGACTGGATATAGGAGTTAGGCGTCAGCTCCCTGGATTTGATATAGGAAAAAGCGGCCTGCGCCGATTCCTTCATCACATCTCCGAGCTTGCCGGTCAGGATCAAGTTTCCTTTGCCGGGCACGGCCACGACCTCTACTGCCAGAACCTCGCCGCCGTTCTCAGTCCACGCCAGACCGGTGGCCAGGCCGACGCCGTTCGCGGCGTTCTCTTCGCGAACGAATTTTGGAATTCCCAGATATTCCTGGAGATTTTCGGCGGTTACTTTGACCTCTTTAAGCCCTTTTTCCACTATCAGAGTAGCGGCCCGGCGGGAAAGCGTAGCGATCTCGCGGTCCAGGTTTCTTACGCCGGCCTCTCGCGTGTAGCCCCGGATGGCGGAGTCAATGGCTGTGTCATCTATCTTTACCGAATTGGCTTTAAGTCCGTGTTCCTTGAGCTTCTTGGGTATGAGGAACTTTTTAGCTATCGCTATTTTTTCGTTATGAGTGTATCCGGTGAATTCTATTATCTCCATTCTGTCGCGCAGACTGACCGGAATGCCCCACAAAGTATTGGCTGTGGCTATGAACATAACCTTGGAAATATCGAATGGCACGTCCAGAAAATGATCCACGAACTCGGTATTCTGCTCCGGGTCCATGACTTCAAGCAACGCCGCCGAGGGGTCGCCTCGCCAGTCGGAGCCCATCTTATCTATCTCGTCCATGAGGAAGACGGGGTTGCGGCTTTTGGCCTTCTTTATGCTCTGGATTATCCGCCCGGGCATGGACGCCACATAAGTGCGCCTGTGCCCCCGAATCTCGGCTTCGTCGCGCACGCCGCCGAGCGACATCCGCACGAAATTGCGGCCCATGGCCCTGGCGATGGAGCGGGCGATGGAAGTCTTGCCCACACCGGGAGGGCCGACAAAACAAAGAATGGGACCTTTAAGCTGCTCGGTCAGCTTGCAGACCGCCAAATACTCTATCACGCGCTCCTTGGGCTTCTTAAGGCCGAAGTGATCCTCTTCCAGATATTTACGCGCCTTCTCAAGATCTATAACATCCTTGGTCTCCACTGTCCAGGGCAGATTGATCAGCCAGTCAAGATAGGTGCGCGACACCGTGGTCTCGGGGGAGAAAGGTGTCATTCTGGACAGGCGCGCCAGCTCCTTTTCGGCAGCCGCCTCCGCCTCTTTGGGCATCTTGGCGGCCTTGATCTTCTTTTTTAAATCGTCCAGCTCTTTAGAAAAATCATCCTTCTGATGAAGTTCCTTCTGTATGGCTCTCATCTGCTCGTTAAGGTAATATTCTTTCTGGGATTTTTCTATCTGACCCTTCACCCGGTTATGGATCTTGTGCTCCAGATCCAGAATCTCTATTTCCTTCGCCAGAAGTTTAATGATCTTTTCCAGACGCTCCCGGGGATCGGCGGTCTCGAGAATATCTTGGCGGTCGGGGATGTTGAATATGGAATTGGCCGCGATGGTGTCGGCAAGCTTTGAGGGGTCTTCCAGCTGGGACAGCAGGGACACTGAATCCAGAGTAATGCGCGTGCCGAGTTTCACATACTCATCAAAAACTTCCACCGCGTGGCGCATCAGGGCGATGATCTCCGGAGTTTTTTCCGCCGCTTCATCCACATATTCAACTTCGGCCATAAGACAGGATTTCTCTTTGTTCAGCTCCAGCTTTACAACCCTGGCGCGCCGGCGCCCCTCAAGAAATACCCTCATGGTGCCGTCCGGCATCTTAAGGGACTGCGCGACCGTAGCCACCACTCCGTACGCGTAAAGTTCTCCGGGCGCGGGATCGTTGACCGTGGATTTTCTCTGGGCCAGGGCCAGCATGAACTTGCCGGCTATGAGCGCGTTCTCTATGGCGGCCACGGATTTGGGCCTGTCCACGGAAAGCGGCAGCGCCATGTGGGGAAAAAGAACCACGTCACGTATCGCTATAGCGGGAAGAATGTTGGGGTAGTTCACTGAAGAGGTTGAGGAAGCTTCCATTTAAGACTCCATTAATAGCAGGTTGTTAAGGCCGCCGGCGCTAACTGGCGAACAGGTATTAGCAGCGGAAAGAAAATTCTCTCCTGGTCCACTATTCGCGACTTCGTTATTCGCTTTCTGTGCCAGCCAATACGCGGTTATTTCTTTTTAAAATCAAGCACGCCGTCGATAAGGCCGTAAGCCTTGGCTTGCTCGGCCGACATATAATAATTTCTTTCCATGTCCGCCCGGACCTTTTCCGAAGTTTTGTCGCAATGCTTGGCCAAAATATCAATAAGGCGCGTCTTATTTTCCTGCATTTCCTTGCTCTCAATTTCGATATCCGTAGCCTGGCCCGATATGCCGCCGCCCCAGATCAGAGGCTGGTGGATCATGATGCGGGCGTTAGGCAACGCGTAGCGTTTGCCTTTGGAGCCGGCCGCCAGCAGAACAGCGCCGAAACTCATGGCCATACCCATGCAGATGGTGGAGATGGGAGCTTTAATAAACTGCATAGTATCGTAAACCGCCAGGCCGGCCGTTACCATACCGCCGGGGGAATTAATATATAAATTTATATCCTTCTCATTATCTTCAGCGTCAAGGTACAATAGCTGCGCGATAACAGTGTTAGCTGAAGCGGTGGAGACCGCGCCCTCGGGGTCGCCGATGAATATGATCCTGTCTTTCAGAAGCCGGGAGTAAATGTCGTAGCCGACCATCGCGCCCTGATTCCATTTTTCAATAATTGTAGGTATTATCATAAAAATATTCCTCCAGCTATTATTCGTAAAGCGGTAACCGCAAACAATAAAACCATGCTCCTTAAAACTATTTGCTTTTACTATTTACGCTTTCCGGTCTACTTGTTCTCTTCCTTAATTACAGCCTTGGACTTAACCAGGTCCATGGTCTTGTTCTCCACAATGGAGGACATAATGTAATCTTTGCGGTTCTCAAAAAGCTCCCGGGCTTTCTTTTTCTCTTCCTCGGTGTTAAGCCGGGCCACGACCTTATCAAGCTCTGCGTTAAGCTCAGCCTCCGTGGCCGTGATGGACTCTTTCTTGGCGATATTGTGCAGGAGATAGGTGAGACTCAGATTACGCTCGGCAACGGGCTTTAGCCGCGCCATATAAGCGTCCTCTTTCATCTCTTCGTCGGGGGAGACCCTTTTCTTCAGGATTTCAAAAAGTTCGCGGGCCTCTTCCCTGACCAGCGTAGGAGGCAGCTGCATGGGATTGGATTTTATAAGCACGTCTTCGATCTGCGTAATAACGTCTTTCTCGGTCTTTTCGGCCTCGCCGCGCTCCAGCATTTTGCGCACATGATCGCGCAGCTCTTCCACGGTTTTAACGCCCGCTTCTTTCAGGAAACTTTCATCAATCGCGGGAACAACTTTTTCTTTTATTTCCGCCACCGTGACCTTAAAGCTCATTTTTTTCTCGCCGAAAGAAGAATCAAACTGGCGGGTCTCGCCTTTTTTGGCGCCGGTGATGTTATCGGCCAGACCGGCGATAGTCTGGGGGCTGGACATATCCACGATTTCGCCATTGACGTCAGCGCCGGCTATCTTTACGCCGTTCTCGTAAGACTCGTAATTGACAATTACAAAATGGGTCTTCTCCACGGGTTTTCCGTCTTCCACCGGCTTCAGGTAGGCATTATACTCGCGTACCTGGTCAATGTACTTAACCACATCCTCGTCCGTCACCTTTTTGGCTTTTCGGGTAACAGCAATCTTCTCATAACCCTTGGGATCCACTTGCGGATTACATTCAAGCTGGACCTCAAAATAAAGTTTTTTCTCCGGCTCGTAAGCGACATTGCGCATTATGGGCGTGACCACGGGGATAACTTTGTCAGCCTTTAGAATTTCCGGCATGGCGGCCTTGGCCGTGATGTCCAGGACCTCGTCCTTGACCATGGAGGGAAACTGGGCCTTGATCATCGCCAACGGAACCTTGCCGGTCCTGAAACCGGGTATTGAAACTACGGCCTGCAGGCGCACGAGAGCAGCCGCGGTAGCCTCTTTCAGGTTGTCGGAATCCACGCTGACTCCGAAAACGTGTACGCAGCCTTCCTGTTTTATCTTTTTGATTTTGTCGCCGAAACTGAGAGTTAAGTTCATTGATCCTCCAGCGATGTGTTGACTGAATTTGTAATTGTGATGTCGGGGGGGCCAAGCGCGATACTATCCGCAAGCAAGCCCGAACCCCGTCCTAAAATCTGGACGGGAAGGGACTCGAACCCTTAAGCCTCGCGGCATACGGTCCTAAGCCGTACGCGTCTACCAGTTCCGCCACCCGTCCGTTATAAAGAGCCGATTTGCCGAAAAAGAACGGGCAATGAGTAACGAGGATAAGAGTTCAGCCTTCCTTGATTACCCGCCGCTTATCACCCGCCACAGTTAGTATAGGAATCCCGTTACTGCTGAAATTTTTGGGCCGTACTGGACTCGAACCAGTAGCCTTGCGCTTAAGAGGCGCCTGCTCCACCATTGAGCTAACGGCCCAGGATATTTATTTTACATAAATAATTACCCGAATTCAAAAATATCTTTCTATCCCATAGGTAAAACCGCCTTCCCGGCCGCGCGCGGAAGGCGTAAGCGCCAACCAGAAGGAAGAAGCGAGACTTAAAACGGAAATGTCACATTGCTTAACCTTTAATCCTTAATCACTTAATCATTATCCTTACTATTAAACCGCATTTGAAAACTCCTTTAAGAATTGCTAACCTAATGGCTGTGATGTATCAAGGGGTTATGCATCAAACGGCCTGAATTTTAAACCTGCATGATAAAAACTTTGTTCGCGTCTTTCCTGCTGCTCATCGCCACGGGTCCGACGGCAGTTCTGTGCGCTGATGAAAACCATCTGAAGCCTTTAGACGAAGCTTTCGCCGCCTGGGCCGACGGCAGGCCTGAAGACGCCGTCACCTCCCTGCAATATGAAGCTGCCCGCTCATCCGACACCGTCCTGACGCTGGCCGCCATAAAAGAACTGTCGGCGATATTATCGGAACTGGGCAGGAATAAAGAAGCCCTCGCCTGGCTCGCCAAAGCTGAAATCCTCGCTCCGGAAGATCCATACCTCTCCTTTGAAAAAGGCTGGAATTTTTTAAGCCTCGGGAATTACACCCAGGCCCGTTCCGCTTTTGAAAAAACCCTCACCCTTACCGGCGAAGGCGATATGGTCAGCCAGGCGCGCTTCGGCCTGGCGGGAGCCGAGGCGCATCTGGGCGGGCCCTCAGCGGCTGCGGCCAGCCTGCAGACCATATATCATAAGTATCCCTATCTGCTCTCGCCTGTAGCCGAAGTGATAAGCGCGCAGTACGAAGCCCTGCATAACCGTCAGCACGCTATAACTTTCCTTAAAGAGGCCCTGACCTACGATCCGCGCAATATTCAGGCGGAAATAGATTTGGCCAGGCTTTACTATAAATCCGGAGATTATGTCCCGGCCTGGCAAACCTATTACACGCTTTCCGAACTGGACCCGAAAGACGGGTTCGCCGCCCACCGCGCCGCCAAATTGGTCAAACATGTTACGGGCAAGCTGGACAACCTCCTATACTGGAACCGCATGTCAGGACCGGCGCACTCCCAGCCGCTGAAATACGCCGGCAGGGATTTTATCCGTATCGGACTTTTCTCCGACGCCGGGCACGAACCGGCCTTGCTGACCGAATTCGGTTTTATAGCCAGCGCCGGATTTTCCATCGCGGATTCCCGCCTTGGTATCGTGGGAGGGGGAAAGGCCGGGATGCAGTGTAAAGTCCGGTACAACCCCGTAAATAAGATCTATGAAATAACTGACAGCATGGGTTCCGTGATACATTCCACCCGAAATTCTTTCCGCCTTAATTCCCAGATTTCCGGCGGCGTCATACTTATTAAAAACCCGGAGCCCGTGGCCCAAAGAGGCGTCAACCGCGGAGACAGGGAAGTCGCGGGCGACCTCAACGTGATCGTAAAGGACACCGGCTTCCGCCTTGTAAACACCGTTCCGCTGGAAGCGACCGTCCCGTCCGTAGTCACATCTCTCGCCGGCGGCTCAAAACTTATGGAGGAGCTGAAAGCCCTTGCCATAGTGGTCAGGTCGCAGCTGGCGTATTTTAAAAATGTAAAAAAACATGACGACGCGGACTATGATCTGTGCGACTCGCCGCACTGCATTGCGTTCCCCGGCCTCCAGATGGAAAACGAAGCGGCGCGGAAGGCCGCTGAAGTTACGCTCGACGAGGTGCTTTCCGGGGATGGCGCGCCCGCGATGTGCTATTTCCACACAGCCTGCGGCGGCGCGACCGAGGACGGCGTCAGCGACAAGGGCCGCGCACTGACCCGCCTGACCCCTTTCAACCTTTACAACCTCACCATCAAAGCCCCTCCTGAAGAACTCCTGTGCCTCACCGACGACAGAACCGCCACCTCGGATGCGGTCTGGACCCTCATGCTGGAGCCCGAATGGATAGAAAACCGCCTGAACCGCGGCGCCGGGATAGGACATATCAAATCAATGACGGTCCTGAAACGCAGCGCCAACGGCAAGGCCGAGACCCTGCGGGTGGACGGCACGGCCGGCAGCACTATCCTGAAAGGTTTTGACGCCATCTCACAGGCGCTGACCGCCGGAACGCTGCGCTCGCCTCTTTTCACCATGCGCCCCGTCTTCGAAGGCAAATATCCAAAATACTTTCTGCTGCGCGGCATCGGAACCGGCGACGGCCGGGGCTACTGCCTCTTGGGCGGCCACGGCATGGCCGGCCGCTTCGCCGCCAAATACGCCGATATTTTGAAGCATTATTTCCCGCGATATAAAGTCATAAAACTACCTGAGAGGGAATAGACAGCGATGATTTTATGATAAAAGTCCTGCATATAATAACCAAGCTCGAATTCGGCGGGGCCCAGGGCAACACGATATACACCGTATCCCATCTCGACAAAAATATTTTTGACGCGAAACTGGTGGCCGGTCCGGGCGGAATGCTGGACGAAAAAGTCCCGCCGGAATCAGTCACCTACGCGCCGCGCCTTACGCGCTCGATTAGCCCGGCCAACGACCTGCTGGCCCTCTTCAACTTGCGCGACATCATCCGGGAAGAAAAGCCGCTCATCGTGCACACACATTCCTCAAAGGCCGGAATACTCGGCAGGCTGGCGGCGCGGCTGGCGGGCGTGCCGGTGATAATCCACACCTTCCACGGCTTCGGCTTCCACGAGCGGCAGAGTGTTTTTAAAAAATACTTATTTATATTTCTGGAAAAATTCTGCGCGCTGTTCACGGACGCCCTCATCTTCGTCTCAAGCGCCAATATGGATTACGCGCGCCGCTACAGCATCGGCTCCGAAGCCAGGTACAGCCTTATACGCAGCGGCATCCCGCTAAAAAATTATCCTTCGCGCGCTGACCGCGTGGCCAAGCGCCGCGAACTGGGCGTGCCGCAAAACGCCACGCTCATCGTAAGCCTCGGCAATCTTAAGCCCCAGAAGAACCCGGGCGACTTCATCGCGGCGGCGCTGCGCCTGTCCGGCGAGCACAAGGACGCCGTGTTCATGCTGGTGGGCGGGGGGGAAGATCTTGAAGCCGCACGCGGCCGCGCTAAAGAGGCCGGGCTTGAGCATCGGCTGCTTTTCCCCGGCTGGCGGGAAGACTCGGCCGAAATCCTGGCCGCCGCCGATATTTTCGCGCTCACCTCGCTCTGGGAAGGTCTGCCCAGAAGCCTGGTTGAGGCCATAAAGACCGGCCTACCCTCCGTCTGCTACAGAACTGACGGGGTGGCCGACCTGCTGTATGACGGCGCCAATGGTTACATGGTCGAGCAGGGAGACATGTTCACGTTTTGTTCGCGCATCAAAGAGCTGATAGAAAATCCGGCTCTGCGCGCGGAAATGTCAGCGAGAGCCGCGGGCGCGGACCTTTCGGAATTTGACATCGACTATATGGTCCGCCGGCAGGAAGAGCTTTACTGCGAACTACTGAAAAAGAGAGAGAGCAACCAATGACAGCCCACACGGCAGACACATCGCCAAAAGCGCGCCGGACTGATCCTATTGTCGGACCCGCTGTCCCGCCGACGCCCAAAATATCCGTAGTTATACCGGTCTACAACGAAAAAGAAAATCTGAAGGACCTCGCCGACGAGCTCTCAGCGGCCTTCAAAGCCTCGGGCCTCTCCTGGGAAAGCGTGTGGATAGACGACGGCTCCACCGACGGTTCAGATCTGGAGCTCCGCGCGATACTTAAAAACCTGCCCGGCTCCAGGCTCATCCGGTTCGCGCGTAATTTTGGACAGACTGCCGCCATGAGCGCCGGCATACAGGCTGCCTCGGGGGAGTATATAGTCACCATGGACGCCGACCTCCAGAACGACCCGGCCGACATCGCCGCGCTCGCTCACACCGCCTCCGAAGGTTTTGACGTGGTGAGCGGCTGGCGACGAAACCGCAAGGACGCGTTTTTCTCAAGGATCCTGCCGTCCAGGATAGCCAATTTCATCATCTCGAAAGTTACCGGCGTTGACGTTCATGATTACGGCTGCACCTTAAAAATCTACAAGGCCTCCCATCTTAAAACCGTGGAACTTTACGGAGAGATGCACCGCTTCCTCCCGGCCCTCCTGGGATACATGGGGGCCAATATAGCCGAACTTCCGGTAGCTCACCGCGCCCGCGCGAAGGGGAATTCCAAATACGGCCTGGGCCGCATCTTTAAGGTGACGCTGGATCTCATAACGGTAAAATTTATGGGGGATTTCCTGTCAAAACCTATTTACATCTTCGGCGGCCTGAGCCTGGGGCTTGTGAGCGCGTCGGCCGTTATGGCGGCTTTCACGCTCTATAAAAAGTTTTTTGAGCATGTGTTCGTCAAAGACCAGCCGCTATTCCTGGTGGCGATATTCTTCGCCCTGGCGGGGCTACAATTCGCGTTCATGGGACTCATGGCTGAAATATTGGTGCGCACCTACTACCGCTCCAACCACAAGCCCGCCTACGCCATAAAAGAAACGATAACCTTCAACAAAGAAAGCTAATACCTGCCCCCGGTCTGTCAGACCGGGGCCTCCACCTAGACTCTCCGTAAAACTAAGGCAAGATGTAGTATTGGAGCGGGTGACAGGGGATCTGGGTTAGTGGAACCCTCCGGGATGGAGTCCGCCGAAGGTGGACGACAGTTCCCCACCTGAGGCTTGCGCAGCGACGAAGCTGGGTGGAGTTTTGCGACACTGGGTTCGCACGGGAAGTGCGCCCACGGTGTGGGCGACACTGGTTCCACGTTCCAGGCCCCTGGCAGGCCCTGCGAACCCATAGTCAACAAAAGAAAACCTACGCCTGTGATATTTTTCCACATTCATGACAGGCTCTCCTGAGACTCTCGTGGCCGTTGATTAAAAAGTCAATAATTGATATCTTATTATACTATGGAGAAAGACTACGGTCTTGTTTTCACCGCCGAGGCCATCCGCGAAAAGGGGGGGCTTGCGGTCAAAAAGCCGCTTGATCCGGAAATTTTTGCCGCGACCTTTGACGCCCCTGCCAGGGTAAAAAAGGCGGCCATGGACCTGGTTTTCTTCGTCGGAGACGACTCTATTGTGCTGGAAGGCCGGGTAAGCGCCGACCTGGAACTGCAATGCGCCCGCTGCGGCGAACTTTTCACGGCCCCCTTCGCCGAGACCTTTGACGAAGCCTATGAAGATGCGGTAGAATCTATAGATGTGTGCGGCCCGCTGGTGGAATCGGTCGCAGTCATGATGCCGCTAAAGCCGCTTTGCGCGGCCGGCTGCAAAGGCCTGTGCCAGGTCTGCGGAGGAAACCGCAACCTTAAGGTCTGCGCATGCGCGGTTGAGAACGCACCCGGATTTGATGCGGATAAAAAAGAGAGCCCGTTCAAAGCGTTGAAAGATTTAAACAAGAGGAAAGACCGGTAAGTAGAGCCCGGACTTAAAATTTCTGATTCTAGTTAAACAATAAACAGGAGCTCATCACAATGCCTAATCCAAAAAGAAAACACTCCCCCGCGAGAAGAGATTCACGACGGGCGGCAAACTGGAAACTGGAAACCAAATCCCTTTCTTCCTGCCCCGCCTGCGGAGCTATGCGCCTGCCTCACCGCGTGTGTGCCGCCTGCGGCACATATAACGGCAAAATCGAAGTCGTCAGGAAAGAGAAAAAGACGGACGACCAGAACCCTAAATAGCATCGTCGCGCGACCGCTCAAACCATGAAAATAGCGCTTGACGCTCACGGCGGCGATTTCGGATTGAAGCCCAATATCGAAGGGGCCCTGCTGGCCTTAGCCCAGTTGTCCCACGAGGTTATACTCGTGGGACGGGAACCGGAGATACGGGAGGAGCTGCGCCGCCTCGGCGCGCAGCCTTCCGATAAATTACAAATTGTCCACGCCCAGCAGATCGTCGAGATGGGGCGCGAGCCGGTGGAGGAATGCCGCTCCAAACCCGACTCAAGCCTTATGGTGGGGGCGGAACTGGTAAAAGGCGGCAAAGCCGATGCTTTCATCTCGGCCGGCAACTCCGGCGCGGTTATGGTGGCGTCCCTCTTAAAGCTTAAGCGCATTCCCGGCATCATCCGCCCGGCCATAGCCGCGGCTTTTCCCACGCCCAGAGGCCAGTCGCTGCTGCTGGACGCCGGCGCCAATATGGATTCAAAGCCCTGGCACCTGGTTCAATTCGCCATCATGGGTTCCATCTTCATGCGTTCCCGCTACGGAGTAGAAAACCCCTCAGTAGGGCTCCTGTCTATCGGCGAAGAGGAGACCAAGGGCTCCTCGCTGATCCTTGAGACCATCCCGCTAATGAAGAACATCGGGATAAATTTTAAAGGCCCCGTGGAGGGCGGCGACCTGCCAGCCGGCACGACGGATGTGGTAGTTACCGACGGCTTCACCGGCAATGTGGCGCTGAAGCTTTCCGAAGGCCTGGCCAAGACAATATTTAAAATGATCAAGGGGCAGATCCAGCGCAAGTTCACGTACAAGATCGGCGCCCTGCTGATGAAAAAGATATTTACCGACCTGCGCAGGCAGATGAATCCGGACGAATACGGAGGCGCTCCGCTCCTGGGTGTAAACGGCGTAGTGCTTATCTGCCACGGCAAGACCAATCCCAGGGCCATCTTCAACGCTATAAAGGCCGCCGGAGACCTGGCGGGTTCCGGCATGGTGGAAGAGATAAAAAAGCAGATGGAGAAGGTGAAGGACCAGATCGCGGACGCGAAGAACCACGACGACAATGCAAAAGAGATTTGAAGGAAAGACGGCGATAATCACCGGCGCCCAGCGCGGCATCGGCTATGACATAGCTTCGGCCTTCGCCGCCGAGGGCGCGAACGTGGTTATGGCCGACGTGAACGCGGACGGAGTCAAAACCGCCGCCGAAGCCCTTGCCAAAGCGACCGGCGCCAGAACGCTTGCCCTGGCCGCGGACGTGACAAGGTATCAGGACTGCGAGCGCCTGATAGAGGAAACTCTCAAGGCTTTTGAAAAGCTGGACATCCTGGTCAACAACGCCGGCGTCACCAGGGACAACCTGGTGCTCCGGATGAAAGAGGAAGATTTTCAGGCGGTGATGGACGTAAACCTTAAAGGTTCGTTCCTGATGGCGAAGGCGGCCTCAAGAAGCATGCTGCGCCAGCGGAGCGGCCGCATCGTCAATATCGCCTCGGTAGTAGGGCAGTCCGGAAACGCCGGGCAGGCCAACTATTGCGCCTCTAAAGCAGGCCTTATAGGTCTGACCAAATCCATGGCGCGGGAGTTCGCTTCCCGCCAGGTGCTGGTAAACGCCGTGGCCCCGGGCTATATCCGGACAGCCATGACCGATGGTCTCAAGGAAGAAGCCAAAGCGAAACTTCTTGAGATGATCCCGCTCGAGCGCTTGGGCTCGGGCGCCGATGTCGCCAAAGCCGTGTTGTTTCTGGCCGGAGAAGACTCCCCGTACATAACGGGGCAGGTCCTCGCCGTAAACGGCGGCATCTACATGTAGTTTTGATAATAATAATCGGGAGGAACCCCTAATGGCAGTAGCTGAAAACCTGGAAGAAAGAGTAAAGAAGATCATCGTTACGCAGCTGGCGGTTGATATCGCTGAAGTAACGCCTCAGTCGCAGTTCGTGCAGGACCTGGGAGCCGATTCCCTTGACACCGTAGAACTCGTGATGGCGCTTGAAGAAGAATTCGACGTTGAGATTCCCGACGAAGACGCCGAAAAGATCAAGACCGTAGGCGAAGCCGCCGCGTACATCAAAGATAAGCTGTCCAAGAAAGACTGACCTCAGGGCAGGTTAACAGGGGCGAGGGAGAGGTGAGAAATTCCTTACCCGCCCCCTTCACCCTGCCCCCTCATCCCTTTCACACGGCTTACTCATGGAATCCATAGAAGCGGTAATAGGATACAGTTTCAAGAACAGGGAACTGCTCAAAGAAGCCCTTACGCACAAGTCGTACTCCACCGAGCGGGGGCAGGCCTCTCAGAACGAGCGGCTTGAATTTCTGGGCGACAGCGTTCTTGGCTTGATTGTATCCTATTATCTTTTCAAGGAACATCCGGAGCAGGACGAGGGCTACCTCTCAAAGGTCAAATCCGTTCTGGTCTCGCGCGCTAACCTCGCGGGTTGGGCCAGGGACCTGAACCTGGGAGAGCGTGTTTTTCTGGGCGTGGGGGAATCTCAGACCGGCGGCAAAAAACGCGGCAGCATACTGTCAAACTGCTTCGAAGCGCTGCTCGGCGCCATCTATCTGGACGGCGGGCTTGAACCGGCGGCTGTCTTCGTGAAGCGCTGGCTTCACGGCCAGGACATGGGCGGCATGGAAGAGCAGGATTACAAGAGCGTCCTCCAGGAAACGATACAGAAGCGCCACAAGAAACCCCCGGAATATGAGATTGTAAGCGCCGAGGGCCCGGAGCACGACAAAGTGTTCACTGTAAGGGTCCTGATCGGAAAGAAGGTGCTGGGCATGGGCGCCGGTAAAAACAAAAAAGAGGCGCAGCAAGCCGCCGCCAAAAACGCGATAGACTACCTGGAAAACCACGATATACACCGTCACGAGATCTGAAAACACAGTAGAGTTACCGACAAAGCCCGCCCCGCCGGCGGGCTTTTTTTACTTGTAAAAACACTTGAGACTTCAGACTGGTGAGCCGCAGGAAGCCCAGTCGGGGTCCTGGCGAGGGCATGGGCCCGTCGGGCACGCTATCGTCCACACCGTGGCCGCGCTCCCGCGCAAACCTGGCCTTTTTTTGGCCATCCGGTCTCGGCGCTACGCAAGCCTCGCCCTGCGCGAAGGCCCGGCGAACCCATACCCTCGCCACCCCTCCATACAACTTACGCACTTGATGGCTGCTCGGCTGAATTATTTATTGCTCACTTAAGCAGATAATATCATTGATCCCGCCGGTAACGATAAAATAAACTTTAAAAAGTGGCAAACTTCTAAGATATTAGTTTTTGGGAACGCTTACTGATCGCCAAAGAAAGCTCAAGTGCGTAAGATTTAGAAAGGAGTGATTCGCAGGACCCCGTTTTACAATCCTGCGGTGCGATACCCAAAGCCATATCAGGAACTCATTTTGGGCGCACCAATAAAAAAGCCCGCGGTTAAGCGGGCTTTTTCTTTTGTAAAGCTGAGCTTTACAGTTTAACGACCTTGGTGGCCTTGGGGCCTTTTTCGCCCTGCGCTACTTCAAACTCCACGGCCTGTCCCTCGGCGAGCGTTTTAAAACCATCGCCCTGTATATCCTGATGATGCACAAAAAGTTCCGTACCGCCTTCGTCGGGGGTTATGAAACCGTAACCTTTCTTGTCGTTAAACCACTTCACTTTGCCTTTCGTCATTTGTTTATGTTCCTTGTCGCTTAAAGTTTTAACTTCAGCGTTTATTCATTTACCACATATATCTTACCTAATTTCCGGCGCGCATGCAAACATATTTTTTACGCGCGTCCTTAGAGCGGAGTGGGTGGCAGGGGAACCGTACCGCAATCTGTTGCAGCGCTACTTTAATTGCTGTATAAAACTCACCGCGCATTCCATATCTGCAGCCTCGCGGGAACGTATAAGATAGCCCTTGTCTCCCATGGCCCGGGCCAGCACCGGCGGAAGCCCCTCGTGATGCATTATCATGCCGCCCAGGCAGGCGAGGACTTCCTCGTGGGAGTGCGCGTAATTCAGCCTGTCCTTTCTGCCGGCGTAGCCGCAGTGATATTTTCTGGCGTAGTCCAGCCGGACCTCCCCGCGCGCCATCAGCCCGGCCCATACCGCGTACATATCTATGTCGCAGGCGAAGTTGAACATATCCATGGTCATGCCGCCAGGAGGCCTGATATTAACCTCCAGGGCGCAAAGCGTCCCGTCCGGCCGGCGAAAGAATTCAAAATGAAAGAACCGCTCCCTCACCGCGAAACCCCGGACCAGCTTTCTGCCCGCGTCCTCAAGATCCCGCGGTATCTCGCGCAGGGAGTAATAGGAAATATGCCCGTCGGCGAGCACGGCCTCCATTACCCGCTCCCCGTAAATATGGGAAGTGCAGAAGATAATTTCTCCGCCGGGACCGGCCAGCCCGTCAAAAGTGACGATGCAGCCGTCTATAAATTCCTCCATGATAAAAACCCTGTCTGGCTTGGCGGCGAAAAATCTGTCCACGTCCGCGGGAGAATTTAATCTGTAGGTAAGCTCCGCGCCCATCCCGTCATCCGGCTTTACAACCACGGGGAAATTGAGCTCCGAGGCCAGGGCGTGCGCGTCCCCGGCGCCGGACACCACAGCGCCTCTGGCGTAAGGTATCCCCGCCCGGGCAAAAACCTTCTTCATCAAAGATTTGCGCCTTATCTCCGACACCTCATCCGCCTGTATTCCAGGAATCCCGAATTCGGTGCGGAGCCCGGCCTCGGCCTCAAGCCAGTACTCGTTATGAGAATCTATCCTGTCAATTTTTCCGAAGCGCCCGGTGAAAAACCGCATGGCCGCGCTCAGGGAGGCCGGGGCGCGCATGTCGCCGGCCTGATAGTACCAGGCCAGCGCGTCACGGAGATCCGGCCGGAGTTCGCCAAAGGGGGAATCTCCGATACCCAGCACGCTGACGCCTTCTTTTTTCAGGGCGGCGCAGAAGAGATAATAGTTCGGTGGGAACACCGGCGAAAGGAATACAAAGTTCATGTCTAATTAGTATTATAGTATATGGTCGCGGCGCTCAAAAATAAAAAAGACCGGGTTTAAGGCCTAATGAAAGTCAGCTATCATAAATTTTTCAGCAAGTCCCTGGGTCAGGATTTCGAGTTCAAATCCTACGGCTCAGCCGGAAAGCCGGTAATGCTCTTCCCCACGTCCAACGGAAGGTTTTACGATTACGAAAACATGGGACTGATCGAAACCGTCCGCGACTTCATAGAGCGCGGGGACATACAGGTCTTCGCCGTGGACAGCCGAGACGGAGAAAGCTGGCATAAGCCGGTAAAGGACGCGGAAATGGGTCTCAGGCACGCGCGCTACGAAGCCTGCGTGGCAGGCGAAACGCCCCGCTTTATATCGCAAACTTACGGCGTCACCGAAAAATTCATAGCCCTGGGCGCCAGCTTCGGCGCTTTTCACGCCGCTAATTTTTTTCTTAAATTCCCGGGCTGCTTCGACTCCGCCGTATGCCTTAGCGGGCTTTACAGCATGAAAACGGAACTGGGCGGCTATTCCGATAAAAATGTATATCTCAACGAACCCCTCAGCTATCTGCCCGGCCTCAGCGAAGAAAAAACGCTCTCAAAACTGCGCGACGGATATGTGGTAGTAGCGCACGGCCGCGGAGCCTGGGAACAGTTCAACGGCCAGGCGTGGGAATTCGCGCAGGCGCTGAAAAACAAATCAATAACCTGCTGGTATGACGCCTGGGACGAAACCTGGCCGCACGACTGGCCCACCTGGAAAGCCCAGCTGCGCAAATTCCTGCCGCACTTCAGAGACGGAGTGGCGTTCAAAAAAAGCCTTTTAAAATTAACCGGACCGGAAAGAAGGATCGCGCCGCGCGCGGACAGCCCTCAACATTTATGACAGATATCATCAAGAACGAAGCGGACCTAGATAAACAGCTGGCGGCCGGCGCCTCAGTATTCATCCTGTTCTACTCGCAGTGGTGCCCCTACTGCGTCGCCTTTCTTCCGGCATACGAGAAGCGCGCCAAAGCGGCGCCAGACAGCTTCCTGCGCGTCTGCATCGACGACATACCGGAAGCGGAGGATAAATACGCGATAGACGTAGTGCCGACCGTCCTGTTATTCAGGAAAGGAAAAGCAGACAAGCGCCTGGACGGAAAACTCGGCGCGGGACTGACCGAAGCCCACCTGTCCGCGTTTACAATTACCTGCGGCTTCCCGGATAAGAATAAGGTATAAAATATCCCAATCCTCCGCTACGATAAGCGTAAAACTGAAACAATCCGGTATTGGAGCGGGTGACAGGGGATCTGGGTTAGCAAAACCCTCCGGAGCCTGAGGCTTACGCAGCGACGAAGGCGAGGACGGGAAGTGCGGCCACGGTGTGGCCGACACTGGTTTTGCGTTCCAGGCCCCTGGCAGGCCCTGCGAACCGGAATATTGCAATCACCGCGTAGAATTTGGGGAATAAAGCGGGGGAATAAATCAGCATTGATTTTCTATCGTAAAAGTTTTAGACTCTCAGTCGTGACATATTTTCAGATAATTTGATCGGGGGACATTATGAAAACCACTATTTACTACTATACCGGCACCGGCAACTCGCTCTGGGCTGCAAGAAAACTGGCAGCCGAACTTAAAGACGCCAGCCTCGCCAGCATGCGCCGCGCCTCCCCGGAGGACGGAGTACCCGAAGCCGTGGGACTCGTGTTCCCGGTACATATCTGGGGACTGCCGCGCAGAGTGATAGATTTTGTCAATCGCCTGCCCGCGGGCAAGTCGACCTACTATTTCGCCCTGGCCGTAAACGCCGGCCAAGTGGCCGCCACCCTGACCCAGTTGAAGAAGCTCATGAAAAAACGCGGCCTGACATTGTCGGCCGGGTTCAACTTTGTAATGCCGAGCAACTACATCCCCTGGGGCGGCCCCGCCCCGGCTCCCGAACAGGAGAAACAATTCGCGGCGGCGGTTAAAAAAATAAAAGATGTCGCAGGAACTATCAGCCGGGGGGAAACGGCGCCTGTTGAAAAAGGCCCGCTCTGGCAGAACCTCATCCTGTCCGGCCTGTGCTACAACCTGACATATTCAAAGGTGCCAAAGATGGACAAGGATTTCTGGACGGACGATAAATGCAATTCCTGCGCCATCTGCACTTCCGTCTGCCCCAGCGGCAATATCCTGCTGAGCGCCGGAAGACCTGTCTGGCAAGGCCGCTGCGAGCAATGCCTGGCCTGCATCCAATGGTGTCCACTCGAGGCCATCCAGCTCGGCAAAAAGACCCCGGCCTACGCCCGCTACCATCACCCGGAGATAACCCTCTCCGACATGCTGGCATAACCGGAGAATTCCAGGGCAATATATTTAGTCGATCCGATAAAAAACCCTGTTTTTAAACTATTGATTTTTAGCTAAAGTGTGGTTTTCAGCGAAATCGATTTAATATTTATAAATCAACGCAAACTTTGTATTCTGCTCTTAAGACACCTTACGGCGCCGCGCGGGGTAAGAGGACGACAATGGCTGAGATGATATACGGCACCGCTGCCGACTTTGTAAACCAAAGCGAAAAAGATTTTTTTGACCTGTTGGAAAAAAGCCCTGCCACCAAGGGCTGGACCATCATCTATTCCCATAAACTCCTCGCCGGGAAGCAAGGCGAGGTGGATTTTCTGGCCATAGTGCCCGGCCTGGGCACGATAGTAATAGAGCTTAAATCCGCCTATCTGGACACGAAGACGCGCCGCCGCCCCAGCTTCCGCTACCACGACGGCAATGTCGTGCCCATGGATGAAGTATTTTTCCGCCTGCTTGAAACCGAGCGCGGAGTGCGCGCGCTTCTGCAGCGCAAATCGCCCAATATCTTCTCAGGCAGCATAGTTTACTTCCAGCGCGTTTCGGAGGCGGAACTTTCCGCCCTGCCGTTCCAAAAGAACCAGTATATAAGCAGCGACTGCCCCTACGCCGACGTGCCGGCCCAGATAGCCGAAAAAGCCTTCCTTCAGAAGCGGGAACTGTACGCGAGATATAATTTTGGAGCGTTCATCTCAATTTCCGAGCGCCAGGCCGCCGATATCGTCAGCTATCTGCGCGGCGAACTGCTTGAGTCGGAAAACGCGGTCTGCGAGCGCTATCTGGCGGGGCCTAAATCTGACCTGGTTGAAAGCTTACGCCTGTCTTATAACACGCTGCGCGGAGTGCAGCGCCTGCTGGTTAAGGGGCCCGTGGGCTCCGGCAAAACCTATATGCTGCGCAGCCGCGCCAGAGAACTTTCCCCGGGCAAAAAAGCGCTGGTCATCTGCTACAACAAACTGCTGGCCGGCCGGCTAGAAAAGGATCTTAAAAGCTGTCCCGGCGTTGACGTGTTCTGCCTTGAGGTCTATATGCGGCGCAAGAGTGGCGTGCCATGGCCGCAGAATGTAACCAGCGAGATTATACGCGGCGATTTAGCGCGCCTGGCCATAGAGAAGCTGAAAAGCAAGAAGCCGGTATACGACCTGCTGCTCGTGGACGAATTTCAGGACCTCCTCTCAACGCCCTGGATTGAACTGCTTGACGCCTCAGTAAAGGGCGGCCTCGCGGCCGGCAAGGTCTGGCTGTTCGCTGACTTTTCAATGGCGTCTCTTAACAGCCCCGACATCAAAGCCCCGGAATTCTTAAAAAACTATAATTTCCAGGACAGGATGGTTACCCTTAACGTAAACAGGCGCAACGCCCAAAACGTGGCCCACGCGCTTACTGAGATAGCCCGCTTTCCCGGCAAAAGGCCAATCTACGAGGATTTCTCCTGCAAATATGAGTTCCCGGTGGATATCGTCACCTACACCACCCCGGAAGACCACCTGGCAAAGGTTAACGCCAAAATCGCGGAGCTAACCGGCCGTGACTACGGCTACAGCCCCAAAGATATAACCCTGCTTTCCGCCCATAGCGATAAAAATTCCGCCATAGCCGGCGCCGCCCTGGGCGGCTGCGCCCCATGCGTATCAGTACACCGCTACAAAGGCCTGGAATCAAAAGTGGTAATGCTATGCGACCTGCAGAGCGACCCCAGAAAGATGTGGCCCGACCCCCGCGTGGTCCTATACCTGGGCTTCTCCAGGGCCGCGTTCCGCCTAGTCTGCTTCGTACATGAAGGCTTCGCTGCGAGTTTTGGGAATATAACCGGACTGAACTTAAAAGGAATTCGGTAAAAAGGTCCGCGCGACTTCCCTTAATGAAAAGCCGCCGGTTAGTAGTTTTAAAATCCTGAAATTTATAAAAACCATGCCGACACCACGCTGTCGGGGGCGCTTTGCTATAATAGGGTTGGCGGAAAAATCTAAAAATCAATGGCTCTTAAATTTAAATCTTTATGTTCCGGCAGCAGCGGGAATGCCGCGCTATTGTGGACCGGCAGCGCCGCGGTGTTGATTGATTTCGCCCCGGGCTGCCAGCGCGATTGCAGGGCGTCGCTTAAAGAGGCCAGAAAGATCTGCGGCCCGCTGGACGCCGTCCTTGTCACGCACGCGCACGGCGACCATATCAACGGCAATTCTCTGAGAGTCTTGCACGAGGAGGGGCTTAGGACGCGGTGCCACTCCGGGGTTTATCATCAGATTAAGGCCAGGCACGGCGAGAAATACGCGGCGATACTCAGCCCATTCGAGGACGCGCTGACGATCGGCGATTTAACGGTCCGCCATATCCGCGTGGAGCACGCGCCGGACTGCTGCACGACCGCTTTTATTCTTACCTCCACAAGGCGCGGGCGCGAATTTAAGGCAGCGGTCTTCACCGATTTTAACGGCTTCACAGACGAGCACGTGGCGTTCGCGGCTAATTCCGATTTGCTTTTCCTCGAGGCGAACCATGATACTGAGCTTTTAAAAATATTCGGCCATTACGGCTCGGAGTTCCATATGTCGAACAGGAAAACCGCGAAATTCCTGCATAAGATCTGCAAGGCCAGCGCCGGGCAGCCGCAGGCGGTTGTTTTAGGGCACCTGAGCGCGGATTGCAACAAGCCGCATCTGCCGCAGAAGGAAATAGAGGACTATTTTAATAAACATAAGATGCCCGTGAAGTTTAAGATCCATGTGGCCAAGCGCTATGAGCCTGGCCGGATTATTGTTATATCGTAAGCGTCTTCCGAATGACCGCCAAAAATAAACATGTCGAACCTCCTCCCGGAGATGACTCCGGGGTAGCTGACCTTTTTGCTCCCGGCGACTCAATTTCGCAGGTCATCCGCCACTTCGAACCGCGCCCCCAGCAGGCCAAGATGGCCTCGGCTGTGTTTCAGGCCATCAATAAGCGGACCCATCTTACTGTGGAGGCCGGCACCGGCGTGGGCAAATCCCTGGCCTACCTCGTGCCCGCGGCCATCTGGGCGGTCGGCAACAAAAAAAAGGCGGTGGTGGCCACCTACACAAAAGCCCTGCAGGCCCAGCTGGTGAAAAAGGACCTTCCGATAGTAAAGGCCGTGCTTGAGAAGCTTGGCATGAAGCTTTCCTATTTTCTGCTGATGGGCTCGTCAAACTACCTATGCCTTTCGCGCCTGGAGCGCTCGGAGCGGCTGGGCCCGGAGCTGTTCGAGGAGAGCGAGGAGCAGAGAATAGCTGACGCGCTGCACGAATGGTCGAAAACCGGCCACAGCGGCTGCCGGACTGAAATACCTTTCGCGGTTCCTCACCAGATCTGGGATGAGGTTTGCCGCGACTCGGATGTCTGCCTGGGCCGCAAGTGCCATCTGAAAGACAAATGCTTTTACCGCAAAGACGTGGCGCAGGCCGCCATGTCCGACATTATCGTGGTTAACCAGCACCTTTTCTTTGCCGGCATGCCGCTGCCGACTTTTGACACGGTTATCTTCGACGAGGCGCATAACCTTGAGGAGGTCGCGGCCGGCTTTATGGGCTTTTCCCTGACGGACAGGAAAATAAAGCGCTTCCTGGATTCGGTCTATAATCCCAAGTCCGGAAAAGGTTTCGCCAAAAGGATAAAGCGGCCCCCGAGCGCCTGGCTGGCTGAAATACAGCAGGCCGTCTTAGACGTGAACTTCGCCTCCCAGACTTTTTTTCAGGATATCACGGAGAAGCTCGGCTTTTACGGCTTGGCCGGCCCGGGCTCGCTAAAGCCAAAAAGAGTGGTCACGCCGGACATCGTGGACAATTGCCTGTACCAGCCCCTGCTCGCGCTCACGGTGCTTCTCTCGCAGGCGATCAGTTACGCGCACTCCGACCAGGAAGGGGCCGAAATTAAAGGGCACCTAAAAAAATGCATGGACCTTTCCGCACAGATATCCTCGTTTCTCGAGTGTAAAGAGGCCTCGCACGCGTATTGGGTTGAGGTCCGGAACTTAAAAAGGCACCGTGAGATTTCCCTGAACATGGCGCCGGTGGATGTCTCGGAAGCGCTGAAAAAAGAGCTTTTCGGAAAGACTTTCCCGGTAATCCTTACCTCGGCCACGCTGACGGTGGACGGCTCGTTCAAGATGGTTAAAGCGCAGCTGGGGCTTGATAAAGGCTGGGAGCTCCTGCTGGACTCTCCGTTTGAATATGATAAGCAGGCGGCGCTATTTATCCCGCAGGATATACCCGACCCCTCAGATCCCGGTGCTTACCAGGAGGCGGTTATCCGGGAATGTTTCAAGATCTGTTCGGCCGTGGAGGGCGGGGTGTTCCTGCTTTTCACAAGCTGGCAGTCGCTTGAGACTGCCTACAGCGTGCTGTCCGCGCAATTATCCGGCAGGCCGCTTTTCAGGCAGAAAGATAAAACACCTCATCAGCTGATCACGGAGTTCGGGCACGCGGGCAACGGGGTACTGTTCGCCACCGATACCTTCTGGCAGGGGGTGGATGTGCCGGGGCCGGCGCTCTCCTGCGTAGTTATCGCAAGGCTGCCCTTTATTTCGCCCGACTCGCCCCTTGAAGAGGCCCGCAAGGAATGGATGACGGCAAAGGGCGTTAATTTTTTTAACGACTACTCGCTCCCAAAAGCTGTCGTTAAATTCCGCCAGGGCTTCGGCCGGCTGATCCGCGCGAAAGACGACTTCGGCGCGGTCGTGGTGCTTGACCCAAGAATACAGACCCGGCGCTACGGCACAAAATTCACGCGCTCAATCCCAAAATGCCGGCACATCTCCAATCTTAAGGAACTGAAAGACGCCTGCAAGCCCGGGGGCGTGTTAACCGCTGATTCCGGGGGACAGCATATTTAATCGGGCGTTGTTTAGAGATACGTATGCTGTCCCCGGAATTACCGGAATTTATTTTTGGAGGGAACTATGACGACTAAAGCGAAAATTAGCGGGAAGACCATTATGGAAATGGTGCGCGGATTCCAGCCGGCTTGCGTTGTAATCGCCGGGGCTGACCTTGATGTTTTCACGATCCTGCACGCCAGGCCCATGGGCGCGGCGCGGCTGGCCGCTAAGATCAGGGGCGACGCGCGCGCTATCACTATCCTGCTTGACGCCTTAGCCGCTCTCGGCATGCTGGCTAAAGGGCCGGGAGCCAAACCCGTCTACAGAGTGCCGGCGGCGGTCGCCGGAGTGCTCGCTGATAAAGGCGCGCGGTGCATGCTGGGCATGGTGCGCCACCAGGGCAACTGCCTGCGGCTCTGGGGGCAATTGGGCAGCGTCGCGCGCAGAGGCAAGCCGGCCGTGCGCCGTCCGAGCGTGCGCGGTGCCGGCGGAGATTTAGACTCGTTTATACGGGCTATGCACGAGGTATCCCAGCCGATGGCTGAGCCGCTTATCGACAGCCTTGGCCCTTTAAAATTCACCCATCTGCTTGACCTTGGCGGAGCCTCCGGCACATGGACGATACCGTTCCTCCGGCGCAACCCGGGCACCCGTGCGACAATTTTTGACCGGCCCGATGTAATACCTATGGCCCGCGGGACGATAAAGAGAGCCGGTCTCACCGGCAGGGTGAATTTTGCGGCCGGCGATTATCACAGCGGGGCTATGCCGCAAGGACCGGACCTGGCGTGGGTGAGCGCGATAGTTCATCAGAACTCACGCGCCCAGAACAGGGCGATGTTCTCAAGGGTGTTCGCCGCGCTGCCGCCCGGAGGGCGGATCATTATTCGCGATATCGTGGTTGACGCTTCGCGCACGCGCCCCGTCGGCGCCGCTCTTTTCGCCGTAAACATGCTGACCGCCACCGGCGGGGGCTCAACTTTCACTTTTAACGAGATTCGCGACGACCTGACGGCCGCCGGCTTTGTTAAGGTGAAGCTCCTGCGCCGCGGCGAAATAATGGATTCGCTAATCAGCGCCCTTGTTCCTGCGGCGTGATACCAAATTCCCTGCCGCTGTCTGCCTAAATAATTCCAAAACCCTCAAAATCACCCCGACAAGACGCTGTCGGGGTGACCTGCTACGCTATTAATACGGCAAGGGGGGATTATGGTTAAAGAAATTATTCCGCAGGAAATTCTGGAATCTAAAATATTAGTCTTCAAAGGGCATAAGGTAATGTTGGACCGTGACCTTGCGGTTTTGTACGGAGTGGAAACAAAAGCCCTTAACAGGGCGGTTAGGCGAAACATGGATAGATTCCCCGGCGATTTCATGTTTAAGTTAAAGAAGTCGGAGGCCAGCGTGCTTTCAAGGTTCCAATTTGGCACCTTGAAGCGGGGCAGCAATGTTAAATATGTGCCGTATGTCTTTACTGAAAACGGCGTGGCGATGCTTTCCAGTGTGTTACGTAGCAAGCGCGCTGTGGCGGTAAACATCCAGATAATGCGCACCTTTACAAAACTCCGGGAACTGCTTAATACTCACGCGGATTTGCGCCGGAAGCTGGAAGCAATGGAAAAGAAATATGACTATCAGTTTAAGGTGGTTTTCGACGCTATCAAAAGCCTGATCTCCGAGCCTGATAAGCCGGTAAAGAAAATCGGCTTTACGGCGCGAGCGGGCTGCTAGAGGGGGATAATATGGGGGAATCACATTATCTTGTTAAGCCAGCTCCTGACAAAATCGCTTTAATCGCGGTTTTAAAGGCGCCGCGCGACCTGGAGATAGCGGCGCGCGACCGCTGGTACAGGATACCTCTCAAGAAGGCCCCAAAAAGCGCCTTCACACATATCGCTTTTTACCAGCCGGCCTGCTTTAAGCCGGACGGAAAAAGAATAGCGTATTACGCCGAGGTTAAGGCCTGTTCAACCGGGCGCAGGATAGATATCTTCCCCGGTGAGCCGGAACATCCGGCGGCGCTGCGGCTTTATAAAAAATACAGCCTGGGCCCGCTGATCAGACTCCCCGCGCCGATCCTTAATACAAGCGGCAGCAGGATATCTTTCGCCTACGCCAAGCTGAAGCGCCTCGCGCTGGCCAGAGATATTCTCGGGATTTTTGAAGTGTTTCCTATAGAAAATATGATGTGCGGCGCGCTGAAGGCCGCCGGCCTTGAATTTTTTCGCGAATATAATATCATGCTGCGGAAAAAAGTTAAATACCGGCTGGATTTCGCGCTGTTCTGCAAAAAAGGGAAACTTGACGTGGAATGCGACGGGCGCTGCTGGCATTCCACCACCGGCCAGCGCGCCAAAGACGCACGAAGGGATTATTGGCTGAAGCGCCGGGGCTGGACGATCCTCAGGTTCGGCGAACACGAGGTGCTGCACGACGCGGCAGGATGCATCGGCGAAATAAGGACGGCGATAAAATCCCTGGGCAGCGACAAAGACTAGGCGTCACCCTGAAATAAAACGTGATGACGAAGTCTTGATTACACTGTAATACTTTAGCGTGCCGGCGGGAACGGATAGTTTTTCTGGGGGCTATTACCGGCGCTTATTTTTTGATTAACATTACTAATTTGGCGGGTCGGCATATTTTGATAGAATATAGATTCAATGAGACAATATCTGGCCATAGCGCTTACGATGGGGTTCGGACTGGCGGTAGCGATAGGAATGCTGCTGGCCGCCATGTTATTCGGGCCAAAAAAGCGCAGTCATGTTAAGGCGGAACCTTTTGAGTGCGGCATGCCGCCAGCCCAGGCTTCCAGAAGCGCCGTCTCAGTCAATTTTTACCTTATAGCCATCCTGTTCGTGATGTTCGACATAGAGATAATATTCCTGTATCCGTGGGCCGTCTCCTTCAGAGCGCTGGGCATGCAGGGGTTTATCGCCATGTCCGGCTTTATCTGCATCCTGTTCGCAGCACTGATCTACGCCATAAAGCGGGGAGCGCTGCAATGGGATTAGAGACAGCCTTCGGCCATTCTTTCTTCACCTCCCGCGTGGACGACGCCGTCAACTGGGCGCGCAAGTACTCTTTTTTCCAGTATCCCTTCGTGACCGCCTGCTGCGGCATGGAATTCATGTCGGTGTGGGCTTCCTCCTACGATATAGCGCGCTTCGGCGCCGAGTTTCCCAGATTTTCGCCCAGGCAGGCGGATGTCCTTTTTGTGGTAGGCACGGTAAATGAGAAGCTGGCCCCCGTTCTGAAGCGGGTCTATGATCAGATGTGCGAACCGAAGTGGGTGGTTTCTTTCGGCGTTTGCGCGACCTCAGGCGGCTTTTACGACAATTACGCCACGGTGCAGGGAATAGACAAGATAATTCCCGTGGATATTTATATTCCCGGCTGCCCGCCGCGCCCGGAAGCCGTGCTGGACGCGCTGATGAAGCTGCAGGAAAAAGTTTCCGCGGAATCCGTAATGGACAAGAAATACAAATGAACCAGGACCTGATCAGAACTATTCAGGAAAAATTTCCGGCGCAGGTCACGGGAACCCACGCCTTCCGGGGGGATTCCACCGTAACCGTCCGGCGGGAGGCGCTGCGCGAGGTTGCCGGCTATCTGCGCGACGAACTGGGTTTTGAATTCCTTATGGATTTGACGGCTGTGGACTACCCCGAGCGGGAAGACCGCTTTGAGATGGTTTATCACTTTTATTCTTTCAAGACCAACCTGCGCCTGCGTCTGAAGGCACCGGTTAACGGGAAGGAACCCGTCATAGCCTCGCTGACTCCGCTCTGGGGCGCGGCCAACTGGTTCGAGCGGGAAGCGTACGATATGTTCGGTATAAAATTTGAGGGCCACCCGGATCTGAGAAGGATCTTGATGTACGACACTTTTGAAGACCACCCGCTGCGCAAGGATTATCCGCTGAAAAAAAGACAGCCGAGGATAGTGCATCGGGAGTGAAAGCAGTACGACAGCGCGGCAGCGGGACAGTACGGCAGGAAGATAATTCAGCAGAAAGATGGCGCGGCAGCGGGACAGCAGGATGGGAATGAATACTAAGAGCACGGAAATACCTAAGACTTGGGAGATGGAAGACCTGGGCAACGGGCGCATGGTCCTGAATATGGGGCCTTCGCACCCGGCCATGCACGGCATCGTGCGGATCCTCCTTACCGTAGAGGGGGAGAGGGTTGTAGATTCCGATGTTGAGATAGGCTACCTACACCGCGGCTTTGAGAAAACCTGCGAGAATGTGACCTATAACCAGGTAATCCCCTACACCGACCGCCTGAACTATGTCTCGCCTTTTATAAACAATGTGGGCTTTGCCCTGGCGATAGAGAAACTCATGGACATAGCGACCCCCGAGCGCTGCAAATACCTGCGCGTCATCATGTCCGAACTGGGCCGCCTGGAGGACCACCTCACCTGCATAGGCGCAAACGCTATGGAGCAGGGCGCTTTCACCGTCTATTTCTATCTGATAAACGCCAGGGAATTCCTTTACCAGCTGACGGACTCAGTGGCCGGAGGACGAGTGACGCCGGCTTACGCGCGAGTCGGAGGAGTGACAGGCGATCTCCCGCCGGATTTCAAGGCGAAGACCGCTGAGGTCTTCAGGAAAGTGCGCAAGAACCTGAGCGACGCCGACAAGCTCCTCACCCGCAACCGCATATTCTTTGACCGCATGCGCGGCACCGGCGCCATCTCAAAGCGCGACGCCATTTCGATGTCGTTTACCGGACCGGTACTGCGCGCCTGCGGCGTACCCTACGACGTGCGCAAGGCCAGCCCATATCTGGTTTACGACCGCTTTGATTTTGATATCCCGGTCGGCGATAACGGCGACAACTACGACCGCTATCTGGTCCGCATGGAAGAGATGAAGCAGAGCATGCGCATCGTGGAGCAGGCTCTTGCGCAGATTCCTGAGGGGCCCATACGCCACGCCGATTTCAACGTGATCCTTCCGGCGAAAGAGGAAGTTTACGGCAACATTGAAGCTTTGATGGCCCATTTCAAGCTGACCTACGAGGGCATAAAACCTCCGGCCGGCGAAATTTATCAGGCGGTGGAGGGCGGCAACGGCGAGCTGGGTTATTATGTCGTAAGCGACGGCTCCGGCAAGCCCTACCGCGTGCGCGTGCGCCCGCCGTGCTTCACGTTGATGGCCGGGCTTTCAAAGCTGATAAACGGCGGCTACATCGCCGATATAATCTCCACCTTCGGCCAGATCAATATGATCGGCGGGGAGCTGGAGAGGTAAAAGCAGGGTACAGGGGACAGGGCTTAGGGTTCAGGGTGAGGAATTCCTTATTACTATACCCTCTACCCTATCCCCTCGACCCTAAATACTATGAGTTATAAAATTTCGGAAAAAACCAGGGCCAAGATAGACGAGCTGAAGAAAATCTATCCCCAAAAAGAGGCTGTACTCATACCCGCCCTGCACGAGGTGCAGAAGGAAGCCGGCTGGGTTTCCGAAGACGCCATTGACGCCCTCAGCGCCTGCCTTGGCCTGCCTTACGCCCGCGTTAAGGGTGTAGTCACTTTTTACACAATGTTCAACCGCGCGCCGGTGGGAAAATACCATCTGCAGGTCTGCCGCAACATTTCCTGCCATTCTATGGGCGCCCCCAGGATTTTATCGCACCTTAAAGAGAAATTGCGGATAGCCGAGGGCGAAACCACCGAGGACGGGCTGTTCACGCTGTCAACAGTGGAATGCCTGGGCTCCTGCGGCACCGCCCCGGTAATAGCGGTGAACGAAAAATATCACGAAAACATGAGCGTGGAAAAAACGGATATATTGCTGCGCGAGCTTGGATTACAGCAGTGATTAATGGAGAGCAGTGAGCGGACAGCGAGTGAATGATGGAAAAAATACTTTTAAAAACTGAGGCTACGGACATCGAAGCCTACATAAAGGCGGGCGGATATCAGGCGCTCAGGAAAGCGTTGGCCATGAAGTCTGAAGATGTTACCGCCGAAGTCAAGAGATCCAATCTGCGCGGCCGCGGCGGCGCCGGCTTTCCGACCGGGCTGAAGTGGTCCTTTATCCCCAAGGCGAACGCCAAGCCCCGGTATCTGGTCTGCAACGCCGACGAAAGTGAACCGGGCACTTTTAAGGACCGTGAGCTGATACTTAAAAATCCGCATCTCCTTATAGAAGGGCTCGCGATAGCCTCTTACGCGATCGGGGCTAAACAGTGCTATATCTATATCAGAGGGGAATTCGCGAAGGAAGCCGGCCTGCTGTCGGACTGCGTGAATGAGGCGTCCAAGCTGGGGTATCTCGGCAATAATATTTTAAGCTCAGGCTTTGACCTGAATATCGCGGTGCACCGGGGGGCCGGCGCCTATATCTGCGGCGAAGAAACCGCGCTGCTGGAGTCTATAGAGGGCAAGCGGGGACTGCCCCGTCTTAAACCACCGTTCCCGGCGGTGGTCGGGCTGTTCGGCTGCCCCACGGTTATAAATAACGTAGAGACCCTGGCCTCGGTGCCCGCCATTATCGAGAAGGGCGGGGACTGGTATTCAAAGCTGGGCGCGGGCAAGAGCGCCGGCACAAAACTTTTTTCAGTCAGCGGACCGGTCAAAAAACCCGGAGTTTACGAGATAGAACTGGGCATGCCCTTTAAAAAGTTTTTGGAAGATTACGCCGGCGGCATGCTGGAAGGCTCAAAATTAAAAGCGGTAATACCAGGCGGGTCTTCAGTGCCGGTGCTGACCGCCGCCGAAGCCCTAAAGATGAACCTGGATTATGAATCGGTGCAGCAGGCCGGTTCCATGCTTGGCTCCGGCGGGATCATCATCCTGGACGACAAGGCATGCATGGTGGAGACACTGCTGGTGCTGGCCAAATTCTACCACCACGAATCCTGCGGCCAATGCACCCCGTGCCGCGAAGGCGGGGGCTGGATAGAAAAATTATTAAAGAAGCTGGAGGCCGGCAAAGGTAAGGAAGGCGATATCGACCTCATCTATTCCATAGCGGAAAACATGCTGGCGCGGACCCTCTGCCCGCTGGGCGACGCCCTGGCTATGCCGGTGATGAGCTTTATAACCAAGTTCCGGCCCGAATTTGAAGCACACTATGCCCAAGATCACTATTGACGGAAAAACCATAAAGCTGCCCGCTGGCGCCACCATACTTCAGGCGGCGCAGGCACTGGGGATTTATATCCCGCGCTACTGCTATCACCCGGCACTTTCGGTCTCAGGGACCTGCCGCATGTGCGCGGTAGAAGTTGAGAAGGCGCCCAAGCTGCAGATAGCCTGCGCCACGGAAATAGCTGACGGGATGATAGCGCGCACCGACACCGCCGAGGTCAAAAAGGCCCGCAAGGACGTGCTGGAATTCCTGCTCGCCAATCATCCGGTGGACTGCCCGATCTGCGACCAGGCGGGGGAATGTTCCCTGCAGAATTATTACATGGATTACGGACTTCATAAAAGCCGTGTCGCTCCGGAGGACAAAATCCAGCGTTCTAAGCGCCGCGCCGCCGGGAGATACCTGGTCCTGGACAATGAGCGCTGCATACTGTGCACCCGCTGCGTGCGCTTCTGCGACGAGGTCACAAAGACCAATGAGCTGACGGTCTCCGGGCGCAGCGACGCTTCTTTTATAGATATAAAGGAAGGGAAAAGCCTGGATAACGATTATTCCCTTAATATCGCCGAGCTCTGCCCCGTGGGGGCTTTTACCTCCAGAGATTTTAGATTTAAGCAGCGGGTCTGGTTCCTTAAAATAATCAAAAGCGTATGCACCGGCTGCGCGGCGGGCTGCAATATAGAAGTCCACTACAACGAAAACACCGTTTACCGCCTTATGCCTTCGCCGAATCCGGAGACAAACACCTGGCTATGCGACCGCGGACGCATGACCTATAAAGCCCTGCAGGCCGGAGACCGGCTGCGCAAAGCTTTTGTAAAAAAGGGAAGCATGGAGATAGAGCCGGCCATCAGACACGCCGCGCATCTGCTGGACGAGGCCGCGCGCAAGACTGGCCCGGAGTCGGTAGCTGTGCTGGGTTCACCCTACCTGTCGATAGAAGATAATCTGGCGCTGGCGGAGCTGGCCGCGACATCGCTCAAAACGCCTAACCTGTGCCTTGATTTTTCCCGCGAGCAGGGGGTTAAAGACGGCATACTGATAAATAAAGACGACGCGCCTGACGCCAACGGCCTTAAACTTTTAAAAGCGCGGTATGCCGGACTTGACCAGGGCGCGCTGATCGAGCTTATCAATTCCGGCAGGGTAAAGCTGATAGTGGCGGAGGCCAGGGCGCTCAGTTCCCTGAAAGAAAAGCTTCGCGAGCTCTCAAATATAGAGACCGTCATACTGGCGGTGACCAAGAGCGATCTTGATTTTGAATCCGCCTGCGTTCTACCCTACGCCGCGAATTTCGAGACCGAGGGACATTTCGTGAACTACAAGGGCCTCCTGCAGAAAACAACGCCGTCGGTGGCGGCGCCTGACGGGGTTAAGCCGCTCTGGACGGTGCTAAGCAAGTTGTCGGCCAGCACCGGCGCGCCCATACGGCTTGAGGACGCCGCGGAGCTAAGAGAGCGGATATCGGAATTTATAAAATAATGGAAAGACTCAAACCCTTTATAGAGCTGCTGGACCTGGATCTGCTTTTATTCATGGCTGTATCCGCGTTCAAGGTCGGCTTTTTTCTGGGCGCCGTGATGGGCTTCACCGCTTTTCTGACCTGGGTCGAAAGGAAGCTGAGCTCGCTGATGCAGGACCGCGTCGGGCCCAACCGGGCTTCCATATTCGGTTTCACTCTGCTGGGCCTGTTCCACCCGATAGCCGACGGCATAAAGCTGATGATGAAGGAAGATTTTGTCCCGGCCAGGGCCAGCAAAGTTTTATTCACGCTGGCGCCGGTTATTACACTGGTGCCGGTGCTGGCGGCTTTCGCCGTGATACCGTTCGGCAATTATGTAGATATACTTGGCTACAGGGTGGATCTGGTAATAGCCCGCCTGCCGCTGGGCCTCCTGTACGTGCTGGCCGTTTCCGGTTTCGCCATCTACGGCACTTTCCTGGCAGGCTGGGCCTCAAAGAGCAATTTCGCGCTGCTGGGAGCTCTGCGCGGCGCGGCCCAGATGATCTCCTACGAAGTGACGCTGGGGCTGACCATGGTCGGGCTGATGATGGTCTACGGCACAGCCGACCTCCAGCAGATAGTGCTGGCGCAGGGCAGACTGCTGTTCGGGTTTATCCCGGCCTGGGGCGTCATCTACCAGTTCCCGGCTTTCCTGCTTTTTCTGACGGCGGCCATGGCCGAGAATAAGCGCACTCCTTTTGACGTGGTGGAGGGGGAATCGGAGATCATCGGCTATTTTATGGAATACAGCTCCATGCGCTTCGCCATTTTCATGTTCGCGGAATTTATAGAGATAATACTCGTGGCCATGCTGGCGGTAACGCTGTTCCTCGGCGGGTGGCAGATACCATATCTTGGCGAGGCCGGCTTCCTGTTCCCGTGCGGACGCTCCATAGCCGTCCATCCGTACGCCGTAGCGCTGGCGCAGATGGCCGCCTTTGCCGGCAAAACCGCCTTTATGTGCTGGGCGCTGATGACGCTGCGCTGGACCGTGCCGCGCTTCCGCTTTGACCAGGTCATGAAGCTGGCCTGGCAGGGGATACTGCCGCTCTCGCTTTTAAACATTCTTGTCACCGGGCTGGTTCTGCTGCTGGCGGGGAAGTTATGATAGAGATAAAAAAAATAAATAACCGGCCGCTGAACCTCCTTGAGCGGATCTATGTCTGGGAAATATTTAAGGGCTTCCTGGTAACCGCGCGCCATTTTTTTGTGAATTTATTTTGCCCCGGTAAAATAATCACGATACAGTATCCGGAGATCACCCGCCCGCTTGAACACGCCGCCAAGCGGCGGACACGCCACCGGTTGAAGATGCGCGCCAACGGCACGCCGAAATGCGTGGCCTGTTTTCTTTGCGCCACCGCCTGCCCGGCTTTCTGCATACACATAGAGGCGGGCGAGTTTACAAGCAGCCAGGTGGAAAAATATCCGGCTGTCTTCGACGTGGACCTTTCCAGATGCGTCATGTGCGGGATGTGCGTTGAGGCCTGCCCCGAGGACGCCATCGCCATGGACACCGAGGTTATACCCGGAGGCGTTTTAAAGCGCGAAGACATGTATCTTACAAGGAGTGAATTGCTTCACAACCTGCCCGGCGAGCCTTCAGTTAAAGGCGCAGCGAACAGGCTGGCGTAAAAAATAGGGTACAGGGGGCAGGGTTTAGGGACAGGGTACGACTTTTTATGATACACAGAATTTTAATTTACGCGCTGGGAGGCCTTGCCGCCGCCGGAACTCTGACGATGCTGTTTCAGACCAACCCTTTGCGCGCCGCGCTCTCAATGCTGGTTACGCTGATCGCCACGGCCGGCATCTACATACTTCTAAGCGCCGAGCTTGTCGCTTTCCTGCAGGTTATAGTCTATGCCGGCGCGATAATGGTGCTTTTTATACTCGCCATAAATACCCTGCCCTTTGACTCCGGAGAAGAGAAGCCGCAGCGTCCGACTTTACTCAGGCTGGCCGGTCTGGCCGGGGCGGCCGTGCTGCTGGCCGAGCTGCTGCAGATAGCCCTGCTGGTCGAGGCGCGCCTTGATCTGTCCTTCGCGGGAGAATCTGTCCACGCCCTGGCGGCGCTTCTCTTCGGTACTTACGCCTTCCAGTTTGAACTGTTGTCGTTGCTGGTCCTGTCGGGCATAGTAGGCGCCGTCGTGACCGCCAAGAGGAAACTATAATGCCTTTTGAACACCTGCTGGTTTTGAGCTTCGTCCTTTTTACGCTGGCGGCCGCCGGTTTCCTGACGCATAAGAATATCATCATGCTGCTGATGTTCGCCGAGCTGATGCTCAACGCCGCCAATATCGCTCTGGTGGCTTTTTCAAAATTCAGCGGGGCGCTTGAACCACAGGTTTTCGTTCTGATGGTGTTTGCCGTGGCCGCCGCTGAGGCTGGCGTTGGCCTTGCCATAGTAATACTGCTGGCCCGCAACCTTAAGACTCTGGATATAGACGCGGTGAAGAATCTGAGGGGGTAGTGCGTAAATCGTAAAGCAGGAAGCGGAAAGAGTAAACAGCAAGCGGATCGCTATTCTGCCTATAGCCTAAAGCCTATAGCTTATGGCCTGCGGTAAAGCATAGACTGTATGAATGATTTTTATCCTTTATTGAAGTGGATTATCTTTCCGCCGCTGGCCGGTTTCATTCTTAACGGCCTGTTCGGAAGGAAATTCCTTGGCGAGAAGTGGGGAGGCTGGCTGGGAGCGGCGGCCATACTGGCGGCTTTTATCGCCTCCTGCCTCTGCCTGTCAG
>Ga0247842_10000344_pt1 | contig 100741 bp, 96 predicted proteins | sample LaCruzMarch2015__3_FD_192411 | JGI IMG/M metagenome (GOLD analysis project Ga0247842, IMG submission 192411) | Freshwater microbial communities from meromictic Lake La Cruz, Castile-La Mancha, Spain - LaCruzMarch2015_19m | ecosystem: Environmental > Aquatic > Freshwater > Lake | place: Spain... | reverse complement strand
AGAAGATATTAAAAACGACATAATTAGTGGTATAATATAATAATGGAAAAATTAGGGTCGCAAAATATTTTTATAGCCTGGATAGCTTGGCATTTTTACGAAATGCCTAGGTTTTTGTTAGGCGTTTGGAAAAATTATATTCTGTTCGCCTTAAATTATTTTTCGTTGCCACTTTTGTTAAAATCATTTTTTTCACCGTGGCGCAGATATAGGTGGAACTATCCTAGAGGTTTTTATTTGTTTGAAATTTTTAGCACATTTATCTCAAATGTTTTTTCTAGGTTAATCGGCGCAATAATGAGAACCGCTTTGATTATCGTTGGAATTTTATTTCAAATTTTTGTTGTTTTTACAGGGTTAGTCATCTTTTTATTATGGTTGTTGGTCCCATTTATTGTAATTTTAGGACTTGCTTTTGTTTTTGTATATTAATATATCTATATGCCATTTAATTTTAACTTAAGAGATACAGAAATTTATCGGGCGATAAAACGGGAACGATTTTTGTTGTTTAAATTTTCGGGCGTTTTTGAAAACATATTTTTAGTCTTTTTTATTGTTTCAATTTTACCTGTGGGGCTTTCTTTTTTGAACGTTTCGTCAATCAACGGTTCAGCAAAGATGTTGGCTCTATTTTTTTCTTTAAGTCTTGGATTTTGGAATATTAACTTGTTTACAAGGCTTAAAATAAAAAGGCCTGCAGTCACAGGAAATATTCTAGATGAATCTATAAGTATACAAAATTATAATTTATCTGAGTTTTTAAATTTTGATACAGCAAAGATTGTTTTAGAGGCTACAAATTTTTGCAAAAAGAAGAAAATTCTGGTTAATTCCGCTGCTCTTTTGTATTCGAGCATAAAAAACAGCAAAGACATTGCTATAGTTTCTTTCAGGTTGGGTCTTGATATAAAAAAATTGGAGTTAGATCTTAAAAACTATTTAGAAAAAATACCAAAGCAAGAAGAATCAGCCGTAGCCTATGCCGAAGATTTTCAGGGCGCAATTGCTGAGGCTGTAAAAGTTTCTCGGGCCAGAGGCCATAATTTTATTGGTGAAAAGGAAATCTTTGTTGGTTTGGCAAAATGTGACGAATTTTTTAAGAAAGTTTTGGTTGAATATGATTTGAAGTCTCCAGATGTTGAAAATATGACGCTTTGGCTAGATTGTGCCGAAGACTCAGCAGCACGAACCAAAAAGTTTTGGACTTACGAAAATTTGCTAAGACAGGGGTCTTTTGGAAAGCAATGGGCCTCAGGATATACAATAACCCTGAACAACTATTCTATCGACTGGACAAAGTCTGTTTCTAGGTGGATGTTTCGCGAAATAATAGGCCACAAGAAAGAAATAGAAGAAACTGAAATGATTTTAGCCAGGTCTAATTTAAGCAACGCTTTAATAATTGGCGAGCCTGGAACAGGAAGAAAAAGCATTGTAGAGGCCTTGGCACAAAAATGTTATTTGGGCACAACTTTACCAGAGCTAAACAACAAGAAAGTAGTAGAGTTAGACATCGTTTCTTTGTCGGCTCAAATACAAGACTTTGAGAAATTAGAATCTACTTTAGACCAAATATTTTCGGAAGTTTTAGCAGCCGGAAACGTTATTTTGGTGATTGATAACTTGCAAGATTTTGTAAGCCAGTCGGTGCAAAAGGCTGGAGCAGTTGATATTTCTGGTATCCTTTCAAAATATTTAGCAATGCCAACTTTTCAGTTTGTGGGAATTACGTCTTTTGACGGTCTTCATAAAAATATAGAGCAAAGTTCATCATTTTTAAACTTTTTTAGAAAGATTGAGGTTCAGGAAGTTTCAGAAATAGAAACAATAAGAATTTTGCAGGGCGCTGCCTTAGAGCTCGAGTACAAGCATAAAATGCTAATATTGTACCCCAGCATTAGAGAAGTGGTAAATTTAACTGGCCGATATATGCCAAGTTTGCCTTTTCCAAAGAAGGCGTTGGATGTTTTAGACGAGGTGGTAATTTATGTTCAGAAAAAGAAAGAAAAGGTTGTTATGCCGCACCACGTTTCTGAGGTGATATCTAATAAAACACAAATACCGGTGGGAAAAATGGACGCAAAAGAGAAGGAGACCTTGCTTAACCTAGAAAATTTAATTCACCAAAGAATTGTTAACCAAAAAGAAGCAGTTGAGGGAATATCTGTTGCCATGAGGAGGGCAAGGTCTGGAATATCTTCTAAAACAAGACCAATGGGGACCTTTCTATTTTTAGGCCCCACTGGTACAGGTAAAACCGAAACCTCAAAAGCATTGGCCCAAATATATTTTGGTTCAGAAGACAAGATGATAAGGCTTGATATGTCTGAGTTTAGAAGAATGTCAGATGTATCAAGGCTTGTTGGAGCTAGCTCGCCAGTAGAAATGCAAGGCCTTTTAACAACTCCGGTAAGAGAAATGCCGTTTGCCTTAATTTTGCTCGACGAAATCGAAAAAGCCCACCCAAATATTTTAAACTTGTTCTTGCAGGTTTTAGACGAGGGGCACATTACAGATGGGCAGGGGCGCAAAGTTGTTTTTTCTAACACAATAATTATTTGCACTTCTAACGCAGGAGCAGATATGATTTTTAAAGAAGTTGAACAGGGCAAGCCAATTGATAAACAAGAGCTCTTGGGAGCATTAATTGCAGATTCAATTTTTAAGCCAGAGTTTATTAACCGTTTTGACGCCACAGTAATTTTTCATCCACTAACCAAAGACAACCTTTTGCAAATAGCCCAGCTTTCTTTTAAAGGTTTGCAAAAGAGCCTAAAAGAAAAAGAAATTGATTTCGAAATTACTGAGCCCCTAAAAGAAAAAATTGTTGAGCTTTCTTACAAGCCAGAATTTGGTGCAAGAGAAATGAGAAGAGTTATACAAGATAAGGTAGAAAACGTTATTGCATCAGCCCTTATTGCTGACCAGATTAAGAAGGGAGATAAAATTGAAGTTAATCCTGAAACATTCGAATTAATAATCAATCCAGAGAAGTAGTTTTTTGTCTGCCCTGGGGTTGACAAAAACGCTTGATTTTGTAATAATGCAACATATGAAGACTGTAGTCGCAAAAAAGAATAATTTAAACCTTTTGGCAAACTTATTGTTAAGCCTACTTTTGTTGGGCAACAGCCAGAGGGTTTTTGATAAGAAATAAGAGAAACATAAACTTATACATCAAAAAATCCTCCTGGCGGAGGATTTTTTCTTTGTTAAGTTTTTGCTCCCACGCCAAAGTTTTTAACAACTTCGGCGTGGGAGCAAAGGACAGCTCCTTTACAACATTTGTTGACAGTCTTGTTTAACTCAGGAGGAAGAGATGGAAAAGCGCATGGGTCATGGTGGCAAGTACAAGCCGTTTCCGGCAGTGAAACTTCGCGACAGGCAGTGGCCAAGTCGGGTGATTACGAGAGCCCCGATATGGTGCAGTTCGGACCTGCGTGACGGAAACCAGGCCTTGAAGGTGCCAATGGTCGTACAGCAGAAGATCGAAATGTTTGAGGCACTTGTTGGGTGCGGGTTCAAGGAAATCGAAGTCGGGTTCCCGTCGGCATCGCAAACCGAGTACGAATTCGTTCGTCGCTTGATTGAGGAGGATATGATTCCCAGCGACGTGACGATTCAAGTCCTTGTGCAGGCGCGCGAAGACCTGATCAAGAAAACCGTTGAATCTCTTGCTGGTGCGAGAAGGGTTATCATTCATATGTACAACTCCACCTCGCCGGCTCAGCGCAAGATCGTCTTTCGCAAAGAGAAGCCCGAGGTCATCGAGATGGCGGTGCAGGGCACTAAGCTGGTGAAAGAGTACGCAAAGAAGCTTCAGGAACAAGGAACCGAAGTTGTGTTCCAATATTCTCCTGAGAGCTTCTCTGCCACTGAGCCCGAGTTTGCCCTAGAAATTTGCGAGGCGGTTATGGCTGTGTGGCAGCCTACGCCCCAGCAGAAAATGATCATCAACCTGCCCGAAACGGTCGAGGTGGCAACGCCAAACGTATACGCCGACCAGGTCGAATGGTTTTGCACTCATCTGGTTCGTCGTGATTGCGTGATCATCAGCGTGCACACGCACAACGATCGTTCGTGTGCGGTGGCAGCAGCCGAGCTTGCTCTGCTTGCTGGCGCAGATCGCGTTGAGGGCACGCTCTTCGGTAACGGGGAGCGTACCGGAAATTGCGACATCGTGACGATGGCGCTGAACATGTACACCCAAGGAGTTGAACCTGAGTTGGATTTCTCCAACTTGGAGGCGCTCCGTAGGGTGTACGAGCGTTGCACTGGCATGTTGGTTCCGCCTCGCCAGCCCTACAGTGGCGAGCTCGTGTTTACTGCCTTTTCTGGGTCGCATCAAGATGCGATTAAGAAGGGGCTCGAGGCGCGCGCTGGCGGGCCGGCTGACGCTTCGTGGGAGGTTGCGTATCTTGTCATGGATCCCGCGGACGTTGGTCGTAAGTACGAAGGCATAATACGAGTCAACAGCCAATCAGGGAAGGCCGGCGTCGCGTATCTTCTCGAAGGTTGTGGCATTCGCATGCCTAAGGACATGCAGCGCGAGTTCGGACCGATAGCGGGCAAGCAAATTGACGCCCTTGGTCAAGAAGTTACAGGCGAGGACATAATGCTTATGTTCGAAGCCGAGTATCTGAGCAAAGCATATATTGACAAGCTCTCGAGTTTTGAGTCGAGTAGTCACTTCGATGGTTGTAATTGCACTGCGATACTCAAGCTCAACAATGAGTCTCAAACCGTGATGGGACACGGCAACGGCCCCATTGACGCTTTCGTAAATGCTTTGCGACGAGCGGGCACCGAGGTGCGCGTTCTTGACCAAGCCGAGCACGCTCTTGGAAAGGGAGCTGACGCAAGCGCCATTGCTTACGTAAAGCTTCAGCTTCCCAGCGGCGCAGTCCGTTGGGGGTCAGGAATAGACCCAAGCATCGACAAGGCCAATGTCAAGGCTGTCATTAGTGCGTTAAACAGGGGGTAGTCTTTTCTACTACCTCTGAGCCTCGTCCATCTTAAATGGATGGAGGCTCTTTTTTTGCAATGGGTATGGGGGATAACCTCATTGTGCGACAAAAAGCATAAAGGTGGGGTGTGGATAACTCGGCTAAAATAGCCTATTTCCCGAACAAATAGGGTGTTTTGGCTAGGGTGTTGACTAGGTATCATGAAGTGGGCTATAAATAAGGAGAAGTGGGCATATGTGGATAAAAGTGGGAAAAATATGTTAATAGGTCAATACGAACACACAATAGATATAAAAAAGCGTTTAGCTTTGCCAGCAAAATTTAGGGGCGAGTTGGGCGACAAAGTAATAATTACCCGTTGGATGGAGAGCTGTCTTGCCGTGTATACAGAAAAAGAGTGGAAGGTGGTGTCAGATAAAATAATGAATTTAACAATGACTCAGGTAGAAGCAAGATCTTTTTCAAGAATGATGCTTGCTGGCGCCATGGAAGTTTCTTTAGACAAACTGGGCAGAATACTTGTTCCTGATTATTTAAAAGAGTATGCGGGTTTGAAAAAAAATGTTGTTATTTGCGGCTTGTCTAACCGGTTAGAAATTTGGGATTCTGAGAAATGGGAAGCATATAAGAGTGAAGCAGAAAAAGGAGTTGATGATATTGTTTCAAAATTAGGAGGGTTGGGAATTTAATTATATATGATACACACAGCAGTTTTAAAAAAAGAGGTTTTACAATATTTAGATCCAAAGCCAAACGAAAACTTTGTTGATTGCACAATAGGCGAGGGCGGTCATTCTGAAGACATATTAGAAAAAAATGGGCCAAATGGCAGGGTTTTAGGAATTGATTTAGACCCTCAACAAATTACAGCAAGCCAATGGTTGCATGTGCAGTTTAAAGACAGAGTAGTTTTGATCAACGATTCATATACAAACATAAATGAAATTGCTGAAAGAAAGGGCTTTGGTCAGGTTAACGGAATTTTATTAGATTTAGGAATGTCTTCGGCGCAATTGGTTAGAGCGCACAAAGGATTTTCTTTTCAAATAGACCAAGGGCTAGACATGAGATATAATGACGAGTCGAATTATTTAACAGCAGAAAAAATTATTAATGAATGGCCAGAAGAAAAAATTGAAGAAATTATAGAAAGTTACGGAGAAGAAAAATTTGCTAAAAAAATTGCAAAAAACATTGTAGAACAAAGAAAGCAAGGGAGAATTAAAACTACGTTTCAATTAATAGAAATTATAAAAGATGCCACTCCATCAGCATATTGGAGGGGGAAAATACATTACGCCACAAGAACATTCCAGGCCCTAAGAATTGCAGTTAACGACGAGTTAGAAAATGTTAAAAGAATTTTACCTAAAGCAGTTTCAATGTTAGCTCCAGAAGGAAGGTTGGTAGTAATTTCTTTTCACTCATTAGAGGATCGAATTGTCAAAAACTTTTTTGCAGATGAGGCCAAAAACGGCACAGTAAAAATATTAACTAAAAAACCAATAACAGCTACCAGAGAAGAACTTGGGAAAAATCCAAGGTCAAGGTCCGCAAAATTAAGAGTAGCAATAAAAATTTAACCATGACAACGGCAACATTAACCTTACACAGGGTACAAAAAAATTTACAGTCTAAAATTGATTCTATAAATCTTCCAGTTATAAATTGGAAAGTAGTGTGCTGTATGGGGCTTTTTATGATATCGGCTTTGTCGGTTTTCTACGTTTGGCAGGTGGCCGAATTAACAAGGGGTTCATATTTTGTTAATGTTTATGAAAAGCAGATTAGCGAACTCTCTTTGCAAAACAAAAATTTGCAAGTTTCATTTGCCGAAAATAGTTTCTTGGGGCAGGCACTATTTAAAATACAAGCATTAAATTTTCAGAAAACAACTTCGGTTAAGTATATACAGATCCCTGCTGGCGAAGGAGCGCTAGCGAAGGCGACAAGATGAAAAAGCTTTCTAATTGGCGCGTAAATTTTATTTTTTTCTGCATATTTTTATTTGGGGTAGCCATTGTGGGCCGCCTGTTTTTTCTACAGATTTTAGATCGTAAACTTTATGAATCTCAGGCGCTTGGCCAACAAATGACAGTTGGTAGTGTTTTGGGGTCGCGGGGCCAGATTTTTTGTGAGAATAGTCAAGAAACTAAGGGCTTAGGAGGCATATCGGGCGAAGTAAAAAGTTTAGCCATAAATAAAGACAGCTGGATCATATCCGTGAACCCCAAAGAAGTTGTAGATAAAACGGCGCTTGTTGAGGCATTAAGCAAAACTACCGGTCAATTGCAGCAACAGATACTTTCTAAGCTAGATGGTCAAGATTCTTATGTGGTTATTCAAAAAGATTTATCGTCGGCCGAGTTAGATAAAATTAAGGCGTTGAACCTCAAGGGGTTAACTTGGCAAAACGCAACCGATAGGTTTTATCCGCAGGGTCAAATGACTTCTCAGGTTTTGGGGTTCTTGGGGGGTGAAGGGGCGGGGCAATATGGCGTGGAGGGGTATTATGAAAATATTTTGAAAGGCAAATCTGGAGTTCAACAAGAAAAGAAGGGTTTTAATGTTTTTAACGACGGCGAGCAAATATCGTTGAATGGCTCAGATTTATATTTGACTATTGATTATAATATACAATTTCAAGCAGAAACTTTGTTAAAACAAGAACAAAAGAAAAATGATATTGACTCGGGTCAAATAATAGTTTTGCAACCTTCCACTGGAAAAATTTTGGCTATGGCAAACTTTCCTAACTTTGATCCAAACCAATATTCAAAAGAAAAAGATTTAAATATATTTCAAAATTCGGCTGTACAAAAACTTTTTGAGCCTGGGTCTATAATGAAGCCGTTTACTATGGCAGCTGCCATAAACGAGGGGAAAATAACTCCAGATACAACTTATGTAGATACGGGCGTTTTAACTTTTGGCACCAAGTCTATACACAACTTTGCCAACGAGGTTTATGGCAAAAAAACAATGACAGAAGTTTTGGAAAACTCAATTAACACTGGGGCAGTTTTTGCTCAACAACAAATTGACCACAAAACATTTTTTGGCTACATAGACAAATTTGGGTTTACTTCAAAAACTGGTGTCGACTTACAGGCCGAGGCCTATTCTCAAAATAATAATTTAAAAAATGGTCCCGACATGAACTTCGCAACGGCTTCCTTCGGCCAAGGAATTGAATTAACCCCAATACAAATAGCTAGGGGGTTTTGCGCGATAGCAAGTGGAGGCAAATTAGTTAAACCATATATAGTTGAAAAAATTGTAAGCGGAAAAGACCAGGTAAGTACAAAGCCGCAAATTTCTGAATTAATTATTTCTAAACAAACAGCCTCGCAGCTAAACTCAATGTTGATTAATGTTGTAGATAAAGGTTTTAACAGCGTAGCTAAAATTCCAGGATATTATTTGGCTGGCAAAACTGGCACAGCTCAGGTGCCACTAAAAAATGGCAAAGGATATGAGCCCGATAAAACAATTCAAAGCTTTGTGGGCTATGGCCCGGCATTAAATCCTCAATTTTTAATATTAGTTAAATTAGATAATCCAAAGGTTTCTAAATCAGCGCTTTCGGCAGTTCCTATTTTTAAACAGCTAGCACAATATATAATAAATTATTGGCAGATTCCACCAGACTACGACGTAAATGAGAAATAAAAAAAGCTCTCGTTGTGGTCACGAGAGCATGGTTTGGTCGCGGTCGGAGCGGCGTCGGGCGCTTAGCCCGTGGTTGTTTTGGTCTCTTTGGGGCTTGCGTTGATCGCGCTAAGCGGACAGGTCTTGTCTACGCAAGAGTTGCCGTCTTTATTAACGACGATCGGTACTCTCCTGTTGTGCCTGTGGCACAGGATCTGACAGGATTTTCCCTGCGACCGAATCTCGCCTTTCTGTCTACATTTGGGCACTTAAGCCTCCTTTGCGGATTTTCCGCGATGAAAAAAACACGTAATGGGAATGTGCTATAACCAACGAAAACTCGATGGTTATATTCTAATCTATTAAATAAATTTGTCAATCAAAAACCATCCCGATGTACAGAGGGATGGTTTGTTCTGTGGTCCCAATGGGATTTGAACCCATGTTACTTGCTTGAGAAGCAAATGTCCTAGACCAGGCTAGACGATGGGACCAATTTTTATTATTCTATCACGTAATTGTTGCTTTGTCGACTGTTGGCTTAAACCGAGTTGCAAAGTTATCCCCATACCTAAGGCTGTCTTTATATAGTAAAATATATAAATGGTTAAAAATTTGTTTAGAGACTATATTTATCCGATAGCGGTTTTTTCTGGTGGAATGATCGGGGTTGGTTTTTTATCTCTGCCATATATAGCGCTTCAATCGGGCATTTGGTTAATGCTTTTGTATTTTTTAGTTATAACTAGCTTGATAGTCGCCCTTAACCGAATATTTTGTCAGATAAGTCTTAAAACCCCAGATTTTAAAAGATTCCCCGGGTTTGTTGGGCACCACCTAGGAAAGGGGGCAAAGGTTTTTACAATGGTGGCTACGATTTTAATCACCCTTGGTGTGCTTTTGGTTTATTTGTTAGTTGGAGGACAATTTTTAACAACAGTTTTTCAGCCAATTTTTTCTGGCAATATTTTGACTTATGTTTTCGTTTATTTTTTTATAGCAAGCGTCATTATATATTTTGACATTAAAATAGTGGCAAAAGTTGAATTTTGGGTTATAGTTTTGCTTTTTGTTTCTATATTTTTTGTGTTTATTGAGTCACTTTCTAATATAAAACTCAGTAACATTTTTTTGGGTGATGGGGAATTAACAATTAAGAATTTCTTTTTACCTTATGGGCCGTTGTTATTTGCGCTTTGGGGAATTGGCTTAATACCAGAAGTCGAAGAAATGTTAGTTGGTGGCAAAAAAAGGCTGAAAACAATTGTTACCGTTTCCACTATTATAATTTCAGTTTTTTATATTCTATTTGTATTTTTAATATTGGGAATTACTGGAAAACAAACTGACCCAACGGCTTTAACTGGTTTAGCGGGTTTTTTACCAGGAGCACTGGTCTCGGTTGCCCTTGTAATGGGGACGTTGGCTACCTTCACCGCATTTATTACTCAGGGTATTATTTTAAAAAAAACACTAGTTTTTGATTTAAAAATAAAGCACTGGCAGGCGTTTGTGATGACATGTTGCCCGCCGTTAATATTTTTTTTATTGGGGTTAAAATCTTTTATACCAATGTTGTCTTTTATAGGAGGGGTTTTATTGGGTATAGACGGAATATTAATTTTGCTAATGTATAAAAAGGTTGCAGGACCCAAAGGGTACCCCAATATTATAATTTACCCACTTTCGCTAGTATTTTTATTAGGAATAATCTATGAAATATTATATTTTGCTAGATAATTAAAAAAATCAAATTATGTTTTTTCAAATTGCAGTTTTCGTTGTTTCAATATTCATTCTTTCTTGGTTAAGCTCTAGGCTAGTTGCAACACTAGTTGATATTGCTAAATATTTGCGCTGGAGAGAGTTTATCATCGCCTTTTTTATTATGGCCTTTGCTGCGTCATTGCCAAACCTTTTTGTTGACATTAATGCTGCCTTGCATGGAATGCCACAGATTGCTTTTGGAGACATTGTTGGCGGAAACCTAGTTGATTTAACTTTGGTTTTAGCAATAGCTGTGCTTTTTGGAAAAGGGGTTTTGCCTGCAGAAAGTGAAATGGTGCAAAAGTCAGCAATTTTTACCGCAGTAATAGCTGTTTTGCCAATAGCCCTAGTTTGGGATGGCAGATTAGATAGGGCCGACGGCCTCATACTTTTAGGAATTTTTGCGCTATATGCATGGTGGCTGTTTTCAAAGGAGAGCAGATTTAAAAAAGCGTATAGGGGCAGGCCAAAGGATATTACCAAAAATCCATTTGGTCTTTTAATAAATGTTGGAAAAATACTTTTATTTTTGGCGTTGCTTCTAGTAACTTCTTATTTTGTTATTGACTCTGCTCAGTTTTTCTCGGTTCAGCTTGGCATTTCTCTTTCATTGGTGGGCATTTTAATTGTTGGTTTGGGAAATTGTTTCCCAGAAACATATTTTTCTATTATTTCAGCAAGGCGAGGAGAAAATTGGATGATTTTGGGAGACTTAATGGGGTCTGTGATAGTTTGCGCTACGCTCGTTCTCGGAGTGGTGGCATTAGTAGCCCCTTTTGAAATTAACGACTTTTCACCATTTTTAATTACTAGAATATTTACTATAGTGGCAGCCTTGTTGTTTGTTGTGCTTATAAGAACGGGCAAGAAGTTTACTAAGTTAGAGGGTCTTATTTTTCTATTGGTATATATTGTATTTTTAATAGTACAAATATTTATCGCAAAATAATTGATGACTTTTCCTCAGTTTACAAAAAAATCTATAGACGAGTCGCTAGAAGCGCTAGAAACTTCTAGGGATGGGCTTTCTAAGAAGAAGGTTATTTTGCGTCAGAAAAAATACGGTTTCAACGAAGTTAAATCTAAAAATGTTAATGCCATCACAGTGTTTATAAGGCAATTAAAGTCGCCTTTTGCTTATTTGCTTGTGGTGGCGGCTTTGGTGTCGTTTTTTATTGGAGAAAAGACAGATTTTTTGGTTATTGCAGTAGTTATAATTTTAAATATTTTTATAGGGTTTATACAGGAATATAAGGCAGAAAAAGCAATTTATCTTTTGCGTAAATTTGTTTCTCAAAATGTAAAGGTTTTAAGGCAGAGCAAGGAAGAAATAGTTGATAGAAGAGAGATTGTTCCTGGAGATATAATTTTATTAGAGGCCGGTGATAGGGTTCCTGCCGATCTTAGAATAATAAATTTGGAAAACTTTTTAATAGACGAGTCTGCATTAACGGGCGAGTCTGTTCCTGTGGCCAAAATTTCAGAAGAATTAAAACAAGAAACTGAAGAAATTTTTTCGGCCAAAAACATGCTGTTTTCTGGCACATGTGTGATATCTGGAAAGGCTCACGGGCTTGTAGTGGGCACAGGAAGCGATACGGCGTTTGGTCAGATTGCCGAGATAGTTTCTAGTGGATCGAGGCAATCGTCGTATGAAAAAGGTATAATCTATTTTTGTAAGGTTGTTTTAAAAGTTGTTGTGGTAACAATAGTTCTTTTGTTTGCAACTAACCTTTTAATAAAAGGCACTGGAAGTTTTTTTGAGCTTCTTTTGTTTTCTGTTGCCCTGATTGTAAGCATTCTTCCAGAAGCGCTTCCTGCCGTTGTTACATTTTCTTTATCAAAGGGGAGCATAGATATGGCAAAGCAACACGTTGTTGTTAGAAGACTAACCGCTATTGAGGATTTGGGAAACATTGAGGTTTTGTGCACAGACAAAACAGGCACCTTAACCGAGAACAAACTTTCATTAGAAAAAATTGTTTCGTCAGACAAGAGAAAGTGTCTTTTGTACGGGCTTTTGAGCTCTGATTTAAATGACCATAAAGAATCTATTTTAAATCCTTTTGATTTGGCTTTGTTCGAAAAATCTCCAGAAGATTTCTGGCGTGAGTATAAAAAATATAAAACGCTTTGCGAATTTTCGTTTGACTCATATAGAATGCGGTCAAGCTATGTAATAAAAGATGGCAGGGGCAACAAGTTTTTAATTGTGAAGGGCGCCCCAGAGGTGCTTTTAGATTTGTGTTCAAAACTAAACGATAGATCAACAAAGAAAGAAATAAAAGAAGATGCAGAGCGAGAGGGCAATGAGGGAAAAAGGGTTTTAGCAATAGCCTATAAAAAAATAGGAGCTAATAGTTGCCTCGATAAAATTACGGTTGAAGACGAAAAAGGCCTTAATTTCCTTGGGTATTTTGTTTTCGAAGATTTATTAAAAGATAGCACAGAAGGTGCCATAAAGCTTGCAAAGCAGTTGGGGGTAAAAGTAAAAATTGTTACTGGCGATTCAAAAGAGGTCGCGGGTTATGTAGCTAAAAAGATAAAATTAATAAGCGGCCTAGATGAGGTAGTGTCTGCGGTTGATTTAGAAAAAATGACGCCAGAAGAGTTCGACGACGCATGCAATGAAAAGCAAGTTTTTGCAAGAATATCTCCACAACTAAAATATAGAATAGTAAAATCATTACAAAAAAAATATGACGTCGGGTTTTTAGGAGAAGGCATAAACGATGCGCCAGCATTAAAAATTGCTAATGTGGCTATTGTTGTTCAGTCGGCCTCAGATGTTTCTAGAGAGATTTCAGACGTTGTTTTGTTAAAGAAAGATTTGAAAGTTATTATTGAGGGCATCAAAACTGGACGCCAGATTTATTCTAATATTAATAAATATATAAAATGCACGTTAGCTAGCAATTTTGGTAATTTTTATTCTGTTGCGGTAATATCTTTGTTTATTAACTATTTGCCAATGCTTCCTGTGCAAATTTTGCTTGCAAACCTTCTGTCAGATTTTCCTTTAATGTCTGTGGCTACAGACTCTGTGGATGTTGAAGAGCTAAAAAAGCCTAATATGTACAAGCTCAGTTCTGTTTTGCCATTAATAATGGGTTTGGCCCTAATAAGCACTATTTTTGATTTTATTTTCTTCTCAATCTTTTATAAGCTGTCACCAGCAAGCATACAGACCTTGTGGTTTATTGAAAGCATACTTTCTGAGTTGTTGCTAATATACATAATTAGAACAAGGCACGTAGCTTGGAAAGCAAAAAAACCAGGTTTTTTGTTGGTAATGCTTTCTGTGGTCGCTGGAGTGTTTGTGGTGCTTTTACCATTTTTTCCTATCGGTCAAAAAATGTTTCACTTTGTTTCGCCACCATTATTGCCGTTAATTATAGTTTTTGGGTTGCTGGCAGCCTACGCGGCTATAAGTGAAATCACAAAGCTTGCATATTTTCGCTACGGAAAGTTTAGGGCCGCAGAGCATGGCTAAAGTGATTAGTTTTTATATATTTCTTACCAAAATTTTTTGTGGTAAACTATAAGCATGGACTTAACAACGATACTTTTATTAATAATTGCAATTGGGGTGACGCTGGCTATTTTTTTGTTGCTAAAAAAGAAGCCCGAACTAGAAAAGAAGGACGATGGCTCGATGCTTATGTTACAGCAACAACTAAACCAAGTTGCACAGGCGGTAGATAGCAAGCTTTCTGAGTCGAACAAAAATGTTCAGGAGCAGTTTAAGCATTCGGCCGATATTATAAGAAATGTTACTGAAAAGTTAACCAAGTTAGACGAAACAAATAGGCAGGTGGTTGGGTTTGCAGATCAGCTAAAAAGTTTGCAGGACGTTTTAAAAAATCCAAAACAAAGAGGGATTTTGGGAGAATATTATTTGGAAACTGTTTTAAAAAATGTTTTGCCACCGTCATCTTTTCAAATGCAGTATAGCTTTTCAAATGGAGAGATTGTTGACGCGGTTGTTTTTGTAGATAAAAGAATAATACCAATAGACTCAAAGTTTTCTTTAGACAATTACAACAGAATGTTGCAGACAAATGATTCAGCTGAAAAAAAGAGGCTAGAGGTTGCCTTTGTGGGTGACTTAAAGCTAAGAATAGATGAAACTTCAAAATATGTGAGGCCCGAAGAAAAAACAATGGATTTTGCGTTTATGTTTATTCCTTCTGAGGCCGTTTATTATGATTTATTAATAAATAAGGTTGGGGTTATTGCCGAAGACACAAATAATTTAATTTATTACGCAGGCAAGAAAAAAGTTATTGTTGTTTCGCCGACTTCATTTTTGGCATATTTGCAGACAGTTTTGCAGGGGCTTAGAAATCAAAAAATATCAGATCAGGCGCAGTCAATTATTAAAGAGGTTGAGAGGCTGGGAAAACACCTTTTTACATATTCAGAATATATGAAGCGCTTGGGGCAACATTTAGACACCGCAGTCGGCAGTTATAACAAAGCAGGCAAAGAACTAGAGAAAATAGACAAAGATGTTGTAAAACTTACAGCGGGTGAGGCGAAGATAGAAATAGACGACATCGAACGGCCAATGCTTGACGAGTAGGGTATTTTTTGCTAAACTATATTTATATTACTTCGCTCGGCAACAAACTTTTTTGCGCTATTCAGGCACTTTGTGTCCTGAGGGCTTTCAAAAAGTTCATTGCCTCGCTCATAAATCAACATGATAGCTATTATAAGAACTGGCGGAAAACAATATATTGTTAAGCCGGGAGACAAACTAAAAGTAGAAAAATTACTAAAAGAGGTAGGTGAAGAGTTTTCATTTACCGATGTTCTGTTGGCTGAAAAAGAAGGAAAGGTGGAAGTTGGAGCTCCTTTTGCAAAAGCACAAGTTATGGCAAAGGTTATAAGCCACGGCAAAGAAGAGAAGGTAATTATATTCAAATATAAGCCAAAGAAAAGAGAAAGCAGAAAAGTAGGGCACAGACAGCCATATACAGAAATAGAGATAACAGGAATCAAATAATAAAAAAACCCGCGAAAGCGGGTTTTTAGTTGTATTTAGTATTGACATTACTTTTTGAGAGTGTATTATACAAGTTGACAGCGTAAAAAGGTTCAATAAACCGTTATTTACGCGTGCTCATAAAATATTTCTAAAATTATTTAATTAACACACTATGAATACAATATTTCATAAGAGTTATATATTATTGTTCGCCGCAGTTTTTGTGATTTGCGGTTTTTTTGTCCCCGCCGAAAATGCCTCAGCTGTAACACCAGTCACTACCATTTTTAGTGATAACTTTGGTACTGGCAGTACAGACGGTACTTTTGATGAATCACCTGTCTGGAGCGAGGGCGGTAATAGTGGCGATGATGCAGAGAAAAGAGCAAATTCTAGTGGAAATGATTCTGCAAGTCCTAATGGGGATAGATTTGCCATAATGTTTGGTGATGATGGTTATATTTGTAAAACAATAGATACTACTGGTTATAATAGCGTCCAACTCTCATATTATTGGAGAGGTGATTCTGATGCGAGCAGTGCAAGTGATAATGCACTTGTTGAATTTAAGCCAACAGGTGCTGGTGTTACTTGTAGTAATACTTCTGGATGGACAGATTTAGCAGATCATGATTTGAGGATCGATAGCTCATGGACCACTCAAGGTGCCATAACTAATTCAGGAATGGATAATAAGTCTTTTTTGCTAAAGTTCAGAACGTCTACAAACGCAAGCGATGAACATTTTCGTGTGGATGGAGTTTTGATAACAGGTTTACCTGATTGTTCTTCTTTAAGCAATTGTAGTGGCCACGGAGTTTGTAGCGCTCCAAATACATGTACTTGTAACACTGGTTGGCAAGGAACAAGCTGTAACACACCAACAGACACCACTGCGCCGACGGTTGGAATTTCTGGATCTCCGGTTGCTTGGACAAACGCAAATCAAACAGCAACTGTTACGTGTAGTGATGCCAGTGGGTGTGATGCTTTAACTTATGCAATAAAAACATATACTTCAAATCCAGGGACTTGTTCGACAACTTATGCGGATTATACATTATCAAGCCCGCAAACTATTTCTTCTCATTTATGGGTTTGTGGAGTGGCAAAAGATAATGCCTCACCTGCTAATGTTGGGTTTTCTTCGCCAGTAGAATTTCAAGTTGATAAAACAAATCCAACAGCCTCTATTAATTCTCCTTTAGATGGAAGTTTGCTGAGAGGAATCGTTACGATAACAGCAGATGCTTCTGACGGAGTTGGCGAATCCGGGGTTGCAAAAGTTGAATTTTATCATAGTTCTCCAGTGCCAACTTATATCGGTGAAGACACATCAGCACCTTATTCATTTGATTGGGATACAACCAGTGTAAGTGATGGTGCGCACAATATTTATGTAAAAGTAACTGATAACGCAGGAAACTTTTCAGGATATAGTGGAATATCTGTAATGGTTGATAATACAGCTCCAACAGTAGTTACGGTAGATCCCGATGGGCAAACTTATTCCAGCGCTAATGTTGGCATACCACAGCCGATTACGATAACTTTTAGCGAAGATGTTGTTAACGCGCCCACAGTAGACGTCCACTCCATTGGAGAAAGTCAATTAGTGACCAATTGTGGAGATGCAGATGCCAAAACTTTCTGTTTTGATTATAATGTAAATCCAGCGCAAGAAGCTTCACATACAATTTATATTGACGGTGCACAGGATGCGGCCGGTAACGTAATGTCGACAAACAACTCACACACATTTACTGTTGATACTATAGCTCCAGTTATCAGTTATGACGACGACGTAGAAATAGGTCCTGTGATGCAAGAAAATATAGCCATAAATTACGGTGGCGCGATTGTTCAAAAATATGCCAATGTTACTTCGGCTGGTGATTGCACATCTTCTGTAAATGTTTCTGATTGGCCGACATATTCTGGGAACTTCTGGTTTAGCGATGCAAGTTATAACGGCCAATATTTCTGCGCTTATGCCGAAGATTCTGTTGGAAATAAGTCTACTTTGGCTTCATCAAATCCTTTGAACATTAATACCGCCACTCCAGCCATTGTTATTGCAAATCCAGATACAAACCCAGCTCAATCTAAGACCATCACTGCAATGACAAACCTGGAAGGAACTTTTGAAATGTCAGAAACAACCGGTAGCTACTGTGGTTCCGATATGCTGTTTACTACCTATGCAGATATTACTTATTCATCTGAGGGAGATAATGGTAAAAAAGTTTGTTACAGAGTTGTTTATTCAGAAGAAACACAAGAATACAAAATGTCAGATCCAATTGCTGGAATTGACACAACAGCACCAATTGTTGGTGGTAAACAAAATGATAGCTATTGGTGGAATACAGATTTTAACTTTATATTGGAAAATGTTAATTGGGATACTGCCGGAAAACAAACAGCTCAGTATCAAATAGATGATGGAGAACCCCAAGATTTTGCTGAATCAATATTTCCGCCAGACGAACGTCATACTGGACCATGGTATTATGCTTGGATAACAGGTTTAGTTGACGGAATTCATAACCTTACATATACGCTTACAGATAATGCTGGAAATGTTACAACAAATACAGTTGAATTATGGATTGATAAAACAGCGCCAGAGCTCACAATAACCTCGCCAGCTGATAACAGCCGAACAAACGATGACATGGTCAGTAGTTTAAATTTCACAGCTTCTGACAATAAGGATTCAACATTAGACTACGCAATTTATGTTGATGACGCAGATGCTTCTGAAGCACCGGTTGCAACAGGAACAATGTCCAGTGGTGGAGGGGTTGGAACCTCATTGCCAACTCAATCTGAAGGCGTACACACAATTACTATCAAGATCACTGATGACGCCACAAATTCAGTTTTGAAATCTATCACAGTAACCATTGATAAAATAGCTCCAACGATTACCGAAGCTAAAACTCAGGATTTAAGTGGTAACGGAAAAATTGATGCTATTAAGCTAACATTCAGCGAATTAATTAATGATAGTATGCTTTCAGTTGGAACAGCTGATGGTTGGGATGTGGCAGGTTATGAAGGAGAATCAATTGGAACAGGTGACGTCGCAGATGACAATATTTTAGTATTAAGCTTTACAGAAGGATCGGAATCTGATTTAAATGCTACGCCAGGTGTTACATATACTAAAGTTCCACCGCCAGATCCCACAAGTACTCATGATTTAGCTGGAAATCAGTTAGAGACAGTAACTGTGGTAACAGTTGTTGGAACTGCGCAACCAATAAATGGTGGATGGTCAGAATGGGGAACATGCTCGGCAACATGTGGCGGTGGAACACAAACAAGAACCTGTACAAACCCAACTCCAGCTAATGGTGGAGCCGATTGTGAGGGCGTTTTAAGCCAATCATGTAACACGCAATCGTGCGGCGGAGGTGGTGGGGGCGGGGGCGGAGGCAGCTTGTTGCCACCGGAGCCAACATTAATTATCTCAGAGCTCCAATCGCCGGCAATAACAACAGATTCATTAACTCTTACTTGGACAACAAACTTTGCAGCTAGTAGTTATGTAGTTTATTCAGCTGAAGGGGAAGTGCGTTCCCTAAACTTGTCAGACATTTCTGGAAACCCGCCATTATATGGTTATGCGCACGCAACAGTTGAATCGGATGTCGATCCAAAGGTAACATCTCACTCGGTAACAATCACAGGTTTAAGTCCTTTAACGACGTATTATTTTAGAACAGTCTCGCGTGGCTCATTAGCAATAAGCGGAGAATATAAAACAACTACTCCCGCAGTTGCAGGTGCCCAAACAGTCGTGCAGATAACAACACAAACGACTGGGGGCGAAGGAGTTACCGGAAATACAGGCGACACAGGAATAGAAGAAACCGCCGAGGATGTCGTTGCTCCACAAATCGAGCAAGCAGAGGGGACCCAACAGGTTAATTCGTCAGCTGCTCCAATTGAGACAAGCGGTAATCAGGTAAATCAATCCTCAAATAATCCAAACCCGCTTGCAGCCAGCTTCTTATCAGTTGCCACTAGATATTTTTGGCCTTTGCTGATTATATTTATCATCTTCATTCTAGGCTACGTTGTTTATTATTTTGTAATTAAAAGAAAAAAGTAATATAATAAAGTATGGATAAAACACTAGCAGTTATCTCGGGAAAAGAATTTTCAGCAGACATTGGGGCAGCCGATTTGTCGCTTATAGCTTCAAAGTGGCCCTATTTGCTATTAATAGGTGGAGTTATAATTCTTCTCCTTATTTTAGTAAACGTATTTTATCGTGTTAAAAGAGGCAAACAAGATGTTAAATAGTATAAACAAGCTATTGTCAGCAAAAAGCAGCGCGTAATCGCTGTTTTTTGTTGACCGTAGTTTTATTGTGCGACAATAAGCACAGATACGGATTGACATCGTTTTTGGGAGGATTAGAATTAGAAAAAATGTGTCTGGTTTCCGGTTCATTGTCAGCTTAATATGGGAGGGTGTTATCATGGCTACGCAGAGCGTGAAGTTCGAGGGTTGGCCACATGTGGTTAGGTCGCAGCAGTTTTCGCGGGACTGGCTTGAACGGGTTTTTTTTCCGCTGTCAGACAAGATGGAGAAAATCCATCCGGCTCAGCGTAGGAACTTGTTGCTTGGCAGAGAGATGATCTCTATGTTCGTTGCCGAAAGCACTCGTACCAGGGCGTCGTTTGAAATCGCCATGCGTCGCTTGGGTGGAGAAGTGATTTTCCACTCGGAGGCGGGCGCGAAGTTCTCGGGGATGGCAAAGGGCGAGTCGCTCGAGGACACGATCTTGGTCCTTAACGAGTATGGTGCGGACGTGATTGTTTTGCGACAAGCTGAAGAGGGCGGAGCCGAAAGAGCTGCGGCTATCTCGTCGGTTCCAATCATTAACGCAGGTGATGGTCCGGGCCAGCATCCCACGCAGGCCTTGCTTGACCTCTATACAATCAGAAAGCATATGGGCCGTATTGACGGCCTTCAGATCGCGCTGATCGGCGACGTCGAGGGAAGCAGAACCATCCATTCGTTGGCTTTCATTCTCGGCAGATTTTCTGGTGTGACTATTCACTTTGTTGCTCTCGATCATCAGAAGGTCAAGCCCGAGATTCTCGAGTCTTTGCGGAAACACGGCGTTGAGTACACCGAGTCGCGGGATATCAGGGCAATCGCCAGCAAGGTAGATGTTTTCTACCAAACCAGGACTCAGGTCAACCTTGGAACGAAGCCTTGCGATAGGACCGATGAAGCCCATGGGTTCACCGTGATTAACGGCGAAGTGCGTCGCCGGGCGAAGCCAGCCGCCATCTTTATGCACCCTTTGCCTTGCAACGAGGAAATCGTGCGCGCTGAGGTCGATTCAGACCCCAGGGCTGTGTACATCCAGACCAAGGATGGCAGGATCTCCCAGGTCAGATGTGGGTACACGATAAAGTTGGCATTGCTTGTGCTTGTTATGGAGCCCAAGCTTGCCGTTAAGTTGCTGAAACTGTAAACATCCCCACGGGGAAAGTCTTTGTGCCTCGACAACGTGTCGAGGCTTTTTTTATTTAGAAATTAAGGCTAATATACAACTATGCAGAAAGAAATCAGTTGGCTTTTGAAAGAAAAACATCATGGTAAGCCAACAAAACAATTTGATAAAGACGTTGCTCGGTTAAAGGCGGGCGAGCCGGTTGATTATGTAATTGGATTTACAGAGTTTTTGGAATGCAAGATTGATTTATCAAAAAAGCCCTTAATCCCAAGGCCCGAAACAGAATATTGGGTTGGGCAGGTTCTAAAAGATATTAAAATCGGCAGGGTGCTAGATATGTTTGCCGGTTCAGGATGTATCGGTCTGGCAATTTTAAAAGCCTGCCCTGAGCAGTGTCGAAGGGTGGATTTTGCTGATAAAGATGGAAGTGCAGTTAAACAAATAAAAATTAATCTAAAGTTAAATAATGTTAGGGGTAAAGCAATCCGGTCAGATGTTTTTAGCAATGTGCACGGAAAATATAATTATGTATTTGCAAACCCGCCATATATACCAACCGGTAGAAAAAATAAAATTCAAAAATCAGTTATAGGGTTTGAACCGAAAGTGGCGTTGTTTGGCGGCGAAGACGGACTTTTTTATATCAAAAAGTTTTTAGGGCAGGCCAAAAATCACTTGCAATCCGGCGGGAAAATTTATATGGAGTTTGATCCACCACAAAAAAGAGCCATTGAGGGTCTAGCCAAGAACTACGGCTATGCTAGATGCGATTTTTATAGGGACCAGCATAACAGATGGCGCTGGGTGGTGTTTATGTAGGTTTTTAGGCAAAATGCGTAAAATGCGCTATTTTAAGCTAAAAATATCTATTCTTGAATGGGTATTTTTTGTGTTGTAGGGCCGATGGGCGGATTGGCAGTTAGGACGGCGGTTCGAGCATATTTTATTGTGCGACACATGTAGCAGCTTTTGTTGTTTGGTTAATATATTTATGGTAAAATAGATTAAAATATGAGCGAAAAACAAATACAACTTTCGCCGAATTCTTTAAATTTGTTTCTAGAATGTCCGCATTGTTTTTGGCTTGATAAAAACTTAGGAATTAAAAGGCCACCGCCATATCCATATGCTTTAAACTCTGCGGTTGACGCTTTGTTAAAAGAAGAATTTGATACTTATCGAGCTAAAAATTTACCACACCCACTGCTTAAAGACAACGGTATTAAAGCGCACCTTTTTCCAAACCAAAAGTTATTGAATCAATGGAGGAATAATCTTGCAGGCATAAGATATTTTGATGAAGATTTAAAAGCAACGTTGTTTGGAGCGGTGGATGATGTTTTAGAATTTGCAGATAATAGAATTGCGCCACTCGACTATAAGTCCACCGGAAGCACGGCGGCAAATGTATATGACAGATTTCAGCTTCAGCTAGACACTTATACATTTTTAATGGAGAAGAATGGCTATCAAACGCCGCACAAAGGTTATTTGGCATTTTATATAGTAGATAAGAGCAGGGGATTTATAGATAGGTTGCCTTTTAGGAAGGAAATGGTGGAAATAGACACAAACCCATCGGATGTATATGACATTTTTAAAGATGCAGTTGTGTGTTTAAGAACCGTAACTCCGCCAGGACACAGCGAAGATTGCCAATTTAAAAAGTGGCTAGACGGAGCAAAAAAATTTAACTAAAAATTAAAAAATATAAAGTTTAAATATTAATTATGAAAATTCCTAAATTTTTGAAGAGAAAAAGAAATATTTGGATAATTATTATTCTGGTTGTGGTTGTCATAATCGGCTTTTTAATTTTTGGCAGAGGAAAAAACACAAGCTCTATTCAAGCTGGTTTAGTTATAAAACAAAACTTACAAGAGACAGTGCTTTCTACTGGGCAGGTTGTGAGCGCAACTGATTTAGCTTTGAGTTTTCAGGCTAGCGGCATCGTGAGACAAATATCTGTAAAAGAGGGAGACAAGGTATATCAGGGGCAGGTTTTGGCTGCGTTAAACCAATCTAGTGCGCTCGCTACGCTAACCTCTGCTAGGGGCGCGTTGGCTCAAGCTCAGGCAAATTATAATAAATTAGTTAATGGTGCAACTCAAAACGAAATACAGGTATTACAAAATGCTGTCGCTTCGGCCAGAGTAAATCTTAGCAATTCATATGACAGCGCCCTTACAACCTTAAACAATTCTTATACAGCTATTTATAATGCATATTCGAATGTAGTAACGCTCCAAAATGCATATTTTTTTTCAGCTGACCAGCAGGGCATATTGGTTCAGGATAACAAAAATAATATAAATAATAATTTAATAAGCGCTAGGTCTGTTATAGACAAAGCTAATAGCCCAGCTAATATAGATTTAGCAATGTCTAGCCTTAATAATTATTTGAATGGCGTATTTAATTCGTTGCAGATAGTTAGAGACCAGTGCGACCAAGGAAGTTATTATAATAGCGTTTCCTCGACTAGCAAGGGTACAATAGATACTCAAAAAACAGCTGTCAGTACAGCAATAAGTAGTTTAAATACCCTACAAAGTAGTATCGCTTCATATAAAATATCTTTGCAAACGGCCGAAGATAATTTGGTGGCGAAACAAGCAGATCCCAGACAGGAGGATATAGATTTAGCCTCAGCCCAAATATTGTCGGCGCAGGGCCAGGTTGATTCGGCGCAAGCAGTTGTGAATAATTCTGTAATAATAGCTCCAGCTTCGGGGACTATTACCCAGGTAGATATAAAGGTGGGTGAGTTGGCAAGTCCGGCAAAAGAAGTAATGATTTTGCAGGATGTTGGAAATTTACATACAGAAGCTAATGTAAGCGAAGCCAATGTGGCTTCTTTGGAAGTCGGGCAATTAATCGATTATACGTTTGACGCTCTGGGGCCAGATCAACATTTTGCAGGCAAGGTTTTAACTATTAACCCAGCTTCAACAATTGTTTCTGGTGTAGTAGATTATAAGGTTACGGGTTCCTTGGACAATGTTCCAAAGATTAAACCTGGTATGACAGCCAACATGACAATTTTGGTGGCAGAAAAAAGTGATGCTTTGGCCGTTCCGTCTACTGCCATAATAAATAAAGACAACAAACAATTTGTAAGGGTTATTGATAATTCAAAAAATAAAACTTACCACGAAGTGCAAGTCCAAACAGGTTTGCAGGCAGACGGAGGCTTGGTTGAAATTATTTCTGGCCTCAACAACGGGCAAGAGATTATTATTTATATGAAAAAATAGTACATGGCGTTAATTGAAGTAGAAAACCTAAAAAAAGATTATGTAAACGACGATGTCGTTACTCATGTTTTGCATAGTGTGAGTTTTAAAATAGAAGAAGGTGAGTTTGTTGCAATTATGGGCCCGTCTGGTTCGGGCAAATCAACCTTAATGCACATTCTTAGTTTTTTAGACAGGTCAACCTCTGGTTTATATAAATTTGAAGAAAAAGATATAAAAGACTTTGACGACGATTACCTTGCAAAATTAAGAAACGAAAGAGTTGGCTTTGTTTTTCAATCATTTAACTTGTTGGCGCGCACAACTGTTTTAGACAACGTAAAACTGCCGCTAGTTTATAGCAAAAGAAAAGATTTAGACAGTTTAGCTGAAAAGGCGTTGGAATCTGTTGGCCTTTCTCATAGACTAAATTATTTTACAAACCAAATTTCTGGTGGAGAAAAACAACGTGTTGCCATCGCAAGAGCATTGGTTAACAACCCGGCTGTTATTTTTGCTGACGAGCCAACAGGAAACCTAGATTCGAAATCTGGAAACACAGTAATGCACATTTTGCAAAAATTAAATAGCCAAGGGCATACAATTATTTTAGTAACTCACGAAACGGACACGGCAAACCATGCAAAAAGAATTATTAGAATTAAAGACGGAAGCATTGTTTCTGACGAAAAAGTAGAGAAGCGAACAATTGCTGCCGAAGATAAAGACTTGGTGAAATAGATGGAATTTATTGGAACTATAAAACTTGTTTTTAGAACGTTGCTTGCCAGGAAGGGCAGGTCGTTTTTAACTATTTTAGGAATTGTGATTGGCGTTGCGGGTGTTATTGTTATTATTGCCTTAGGAGCAGGCGCGCAAAGTTTAATTTTAGGACAAATTACAAAACTAGGTTCTAACCTTTTGTCGGTTCAGCCAGGAAAAAGTAACGAAAAGGGACCTCCCGCACAGGTTTTTGGAATTACTGTCACAACTTTAGTAAATAGCGACGCAGACGCCATAAGAAATAAATCTCAGGTTCCGCACGCAGAGTTTGTCTCGGGTATAATTATGGGATCGGTTTCAGTTACGTGGCAGAATAAAACAATAGACACAAATTTTATTGGTACAGAATATAATTTTCCCAACGTTATGAATACATCAGTCCAATCCGGACAATTTTTTGATCAACGGCAAGGAGAGGGAAATGCCAATGTCGTTGTTTTGGGAGACACTGTGGCTTCATCAATTTTTGATGGCACTGGAGTAAATCCGGTTGGTCAGGTTATTAAAGTAAGAAGTTCATTACAAAAAGAGGCTGGAGGAATTCCGTTGCGGGTTATTGGTGTAATGGCAAAAAAGGGAAGCGCTATTTTTTTAGATCTTGATGACCAGGTTTATATGCCACTCGTTATTGGTCAGCAACAAATATTAGGAATTCGTTATTTGAGACAAATTAATGTTAAGGTCGATTCCACGGAAAATGTTCAACAAACGATTTCAGACATAACCAACGTTTTAAAACAAAGACACCGCATACAAAAAGATGTAGATGTTGATTTTACTGTGCGAAATATAGCCGACGCCATTGATATTTTAGGCACCATTACAGACGCATTAAGATTATTTTTAACAGCCATGGCTGCGATGGCTTTAGTTGTGGGGGGCATTGGAATTTTAAATATTATGTTGGCCACGGTTGCTGAAAGAACGAGAGAAATTGGTTTAAGAAAGGCAGTCGGTGCAACCAATAGGGCAATAGCTAGCCAGTTTTTGCTTGAGGCCGGCACGCTAACTTTTTTTGGAGGCATCATAGGAGTTATATCGGGCATTATCATTTCATATTTAGCTGCTCTGTTGATGCGCCATCTTGGTTATGATTGGGCATTTGTTGTTTCTATAAGTTCTGTTTTTCTTGCCATTGGAGTTTCTATTTTGACGGGTGTAATTTTCGGTTTGTATCCAGCATTAAAAGCGTCGAGGTTAAACCCCATAGACGCGCTCCGCTATGAATAACAAAACGTTTAGACAATCTATAAAAGCGTTGAAGGCTAACCCAATTAGGACTGTTTTAACGACCCTGGGAATTGTTATAGGCATAGCAACTGTTATTTTAGTTTTGTCAGCTGGCGAGGGATTTAGAAGTTTAATAGATTCTGAATTAGCAGCGTGGGGCACAGATACCCTTTTTGTTGAAACTAGAGTCCCTCCTACTACAAAAAATTTAGCAAACAATAATGCAGGGTCAGCGGACGTCAGTAGGGCTTCGTCAACTGTAGAAATTACAACATTTAAACTATCGGATCTTGATACTATAAAAAGATTAAATAATGTTGGCGGAGCATATGGCATGGTTACGGGTCTTTCGGTGGCAAGCTATCGCGACAATGCAAAGAGTGTTATTTATTATGGCGTTGGCGCGGATATGTTTTTAATTGATAAACACGCTTTGCGCGAGGGAAGGTTTTTTACGCAAACAGAAGACACTGGGGCTGTGCAAGTAGTAATTTTGGGGAGTAATCTGGCTAATGACTTATTTTCACAGGATAACCCTATTGGAAAGTTAGTAAGAATTGGAAATCTAAACTTTCAGGTCATAGGAGTTTATAAACCACAGGGGTCTTTGTCAGCTGGCGGAGCCGATGACGGTTTATATATGCCGCTTATTACGGCGCAAAAAAAGATGCTTGGCATTAATCATATAACTATTGGCGTTGTTCAGGTTAAAGATATTAATTTAGGAGAGGCAACTGCAGAGCAAATTAGAACAACTATGCGCCAAATTCACAACATTACAAATCCAAACAAGGATGACTTTATGGTGACAACGCAGGCACAGGCATTAGAAACATTTAACGTAATTTTTAATGGTATAACCATATTGTTGATAGCAATCGCTTCAATTTCATTAATCGTTGGTGGAGTTGGAATAATGAATATTATGTATGTTGTTGTGACCGAGCGAACAGCAGAAATCGGTTTAAAAAAAGCACTTGGGGCTAGATCGTCAGATATTTTAAGGGAGTTTTTGACAGAAGCAGTCGTGGTAACAATTTTAGGTGGTGTTCTGGGAATAATATTGGGAGCGGCTTTGGGGTGGTTGGTAGCTTTTATTGCCACTGCAAACGGGCTCTCTTGGGTATTTTCGGTGCCAATATATGCGATAATAATCGCTGTTGGAGTTTCAGCTGCAATAGGAATATCTTTTGGAGTTTTGCCGGCAAGGGCTGCCTCGAAGCTTGACCCTATTGAAGCTCTAAGATACGAATAGTATAATAAGTAAATGTTAGTATTTATAAATTACAAAATATGATTAAATTAAATAAAGAGTTAGGTCAAGCGTCACGATTGCTTTTAGTTTTAGCAATAGTCGTTTTGGTGGCCGTAGTTATAGTTTATTTAGTTATGAAAATGGCTGATAGGGCGCCAGATCCAAAGCCACCCTCAGATATTAAGTTGCCTGTTTATGAGCAAACACTCGGCAATATAAGGTTAGTTTTTCAGTCCGCAATAGATAGGGGAGATATTTTAAGGGCAACCAAAACCGGGCAAAAGGATTTTGTGGCCACTGCGGGCGGAAAATTTATTCAGGTTACTGTTGCAGCACAAAATATGGGAACGGAAAACACAGATCAAAATGACTGGGATATAAATAATATTGTTGATTCTGAAGGAAGAAATTTTATTCCAGTTGAGGGGGGAAATATTAGAACATGGCTTCCAGAAAAAAACTTTTGTGGAGTTGCCTTAAAGCCGGCGTTTGATCCTATCCCTTGTACAAAAATATACGAGGTTTCTAAGGTAGCAAAAGAGCTAAAAATAGTAGTTGAGGCCGGAAAAAACAGGACAAGTACTTTAGATATTATAGTTAAATAAATATAAAAGACATGTCATTGCACGATAAAAAAGAAGAGTTAGAGTCTTCAGAAAAAAGGAATATCTCTGAAGAGCAGGCGGCGCGCTTTGAACAGGAAAAAGAAGGCTTGGAAAAACGGATTTCGCCTGACGACAAAAGAGTATCAGAAGAATTAAAAAGGGAGGTAGAGTTAATGAAGCTAGACGACAATACAAAAGCCGAGGCAGAAAAGAAGGCCGAAAAGATTGAATTTTTAGGTGAAAAAGAAAAGATCGAACATTTATTGGAAATTGCAAGGGAAAAGGGCATAGCATATGCTATACACGTTGCTAGAAAAACCAATGATCCATACCTTTTAGACATCTTACACGACACCTTAGCTCAAGAAGGTTTTTATAAAAAAATTATGAATCCGACCAACGATGATAATGACGAGGACACCAAAAAAACATAAAAAGTTATAAATATGCCAATTATTGTTCCCGGTTTAATTTTAGTTTTTTTGCTTATAGTTTTGGCATTTATCATAGTTTTAAATGCGGAGTCTAATGAAAGGAACTCTATTTTTGGTGGGTTGGAAATGGTTTTATTTTTGGTGATGATGCCGAAAAATTCTCCCAAAAAGGATGGAGAGGCACAAAAAGAAGAAAAAATGATGATTGGTCAAATGGAACAGGTTTTTTCGAATTTTTTGTATTTGAAAAAAACAAAAATGTTTCAGTCTCCGCCTTGTTGCGCGTTTGAAATAGCTTCTCAAATCGGAAGCTCTGATATCTCTTTTTATGTCGCAGTTCCAAAATATTTGGAATCTGTTTTTGAAAAATATGTACAAGGTGTTTATCCGAACGCAATTGTAGATAAAGTTCCGCAAGACTACACAATTTTTGAGCCGCAAGGAGCAACTGCTGCTGCATATTTAAAACTTTCAGAAAATTCACTTTTTCCTATAAGTACATATCAGTCTTTAGAGACCGACCCTTTGGCCCTAGTAACCAACAATTTAAGCAAAATTTCAGCTAACGAGGGTGGGGCGGTGCAGGTTTTGATTAGACCACTATCAAAGTCTGGCATCAGAAAAAAAGGAGAGAAGGCCTTAAAAAAAATAAGAGAAGGCAAGTCGGCTAGGGTAGCAGCTTCGCAGTCTTCTCGCGGATTAGTGGCGGAGATAGCGGAACAGATATTTTTTGGGCCGAAGACACCTAAAAAGAAAGAAGAAGAGTCTATAAACAAAGGAAAGGAGCAGGGGATCGACCAGAAAAGTTATGACGCCATACAAAGCAAAATTCAAAAACAACCATTTGAGGTTAACGTAAGAATTGTTGCATCGGCTCAATCAGAGGCAAGGGCTGAGGAAATACTTAATCACTTGTCGTCGGCATTTAGCCAGTTCTCTTTGTCGGCAATAAATAGTTTAGAGCCTAAAGAAGTTTATAAAAAAGAACTAAAAAAATTAGTTTACGATTTTAGTTTTAGAAATTTTAATATTAAGCAGTCTAACATTTTAAACCTAGAGGAGTTAGCAAGCATTTACCATTTTCCAACGCACTACATAGAAACTCCTTATATTAAGGCTGCAAAATCTGTAACGTCTCCTCCGCCTACCGATTTGGCTGAAAAAGGAGAGGTTTGTGTTGGTAAGGTTTTGTTTAGAAATGAAGAAAAAAATGTTTATTTTTCGAGTAGACCAGACAGAAGAAGGCACCTTTACGTTATTGGACAAACCGGTGTTGGTAAATCTGCGTTTATGGAGGGAATGATAGCTCAAGACATCGCAAATGGTGATGGAGTTGCCGTCGTAGATCCTCACGGAGAGTTAGTCGAACACGTTTTAGCAAACATTCCAAAGGAAAGAATTGATGACGTGGTTATCTTCGAACCATGCGACATTGAAAGGCCATGTGGCTTAAATATGCTAGAGTATGATTCGCCAGAACAAAAGGATTTTGCAGTTCAAGAAATGATCGCAATTTTTATGAAGCTTTTTCCGCCTGAAATTATTGGTCCGATGTTTGAACACTATATGAGAAACGCAATGTTGGCTTTAATGGCAGACAAAGATAACCCCGGTACTTTGGTTGAAATCCCTAAAATGTTTACCGATCCATCATTTTTACAACAAAGAATGGCAAAAGTTTCCGACCCAATTGTTAGGTCTTTCTGGACAAAAGAGTGGGCTCAAACAACTGGGTCAACAAGGTCTGACATGTTGGGTTATGTGGTTTCTAAGTTGGGCAGGTTTATTGAAAATGAGATGATGAGAAATATTATCGGCCAATCGCACTCTGGTTTTGATTTGGCCGACATAATGGATAAGAAAAAAATCTTTTTGGCAAATTTATCTAAAGGTTTAACCGGAGAAGTAAACAGTTCGCTTTTAGGTTTAATTTTGGTTTCTAAAATACAAATGGCTGCCATGAGAAGGGCAAGAATTGCCGAAGACCAAAGGACAGATTTTTATTTATATATCGACGAATTTCAAAACTTTACAACCGATTCAATTGCTACAATTTTGTCTGAGGCCAGAAAGTATAAGCTAAACTTAATAATGGCTCACCAGTATATGCCTCAGTTAAAGCAAGAAATTAGAGATGCAGTTTTAGGAAACGTTGGAACAATAGCAGCCTTTAGAATTGGAGCTGAAGATGCCGAAAATCTACAAAAACAGTTTGAGCCAGGGTTTTCAAGGTTTGATTTAGTTAACCTTGATAACTTCACCATGATTATCAAGATGATGATAAACAACAAAATTTCTACACCGTTTAAAATGAATACTCTGCCGCCGCCAAAGGGCAGACCAGAGATTGTTGAGGCAATTAAGAAAATTTCAAAATTAAAATATTCTCGCGCGAAAGAAATTGTTGAGCAAGAAATTGCCCAAAGGTCATTTGTTGAGCCACCACCATCCGCCGTGCCTCCCGTAGCCCCAATGCCCCCAGTCCCTCCTAAAAAATAGTCGATGAACTAAAAAACCGCCCCGAAGGGCGGTTTTAAATTACTTTTTAGATTTTATTATTTATCAACTCTTTTTACATATTCTCCGGTTTCGGTGTTTACTTCAATTACATCTCCCTCAACAACAAACAGGGGAACCTGAATAACTGCTCCAGATTCTAGCACTGCTTCTTTTGTTCCTGCTTGGGCTCTATCTCCCTTAACTCCAGCGGCAGATTCTTTTACTTTTAGTTGTACCTTAATTGGCATTTTGAAGGTAATGATTTTTTCTTCAAACATTATTCCTACAACAATTTCGTTTGGTCTTAAATATTTTGCCTGCACTCCAATTTGTTCTTCTGTAAAAGAAAATCTTTTTGATGGGTCGTTTGGCTCACAAAAAAAATATTGTCCTTTTGTTTGATAAAGGTATTTTATTTCTTTTTTCTGTAAATCAGCCTCATCAAACATATCTCCTTGCTGAAAGCTTTGTTCTTGAACTCTGCCATCAACCAAATTTCTAATTTTGGTTCTTATAACTGGGCGTCTTTGAGCCATTTTCATGGCATTGGCTTCTAAAACTTCCCAGGGCTGGTTTTCAAAAATAAATTGTATTCCTGGTTTTAAATCTGTATGTGCTAGCATTTTAACTATTTTTATTAATTTTATTTATTGTATTACGCGCCACTCCATGGTGGCGGGCTTATCGGCAAACTCTAACCATTCGCCGTCTTTAATTACAAACCATTTCTTTTTGGCTTCTGACCAAATCATTGGGTTCCCCTTATAAAATGGTTTTTTGACTATTTCTTTTGGCTTTAGCTGGTCTAGCTCGAGCCATTTTTTAAATACTGTTTCAATAGCATAATCTAGTTTTCTTGTGCTGGCCCATTTGGCAACTTTATCAATTGCTTCTCTGGCTTTTTCAACTGAACCGGCTAATTCCAACAATTGTTTTGCTGGCTTTGTAAATCTAGAATATATTATCTTTTTCTTTTTAGCATTTTCTTTCAATTCTTGCAAGCTAAGGCCTTTTGACTGGAAATAGAAGGCGATTATAGACTGGACAGCAGTTTCTTCCTCTAGTTCGTCGTATTCTTTGATCTTCTGTTTTTTGATGTACTCTTCTATCTTTTTTGCATTTTTTTCTCCAATTCCAAGGCCTCTTATGCCTTTTAGGCCCTGGGCATTATATATTTCTGATATGTCAGTTTTTAGGTTATTTAAGATGTTTATAGCCTTTTTGTATGCACTCAATTTAAAATTTAAGGCCTTGTCACCTTTTATTTCTAAAAGCTGGATAGTTTTTTTAAAAATATCTGCTATCTCCTTATTCATACCTCCATATTATCACAAAGGAAATAAGTAGACATCATTGACATTATATTTAAAAAATGGTAGTAATAAGATGGTAAAGTTCTTTGATAGATTTTTTGTCTAGGTTGTGTTTTTTAGAATATTAACGATAGTATTTTAAAATACACAACCTAGATTCGCCTTTATATCGGGGGTGCCGAGAAAAAGGGCGTTTCGAATGATGAAAGGGTGATGCTACTATGAGAGACCGCGTGTCAAGTGCTTTTCGTAGGCGTTTTAGGAAAGTCCCGATCAAGGTTTGTCCTGATGGAGGGTGTGGTCGAGTCTGCGTGAGCAGGGTCTGTGAAGATACAACCCAAGAGGTCGGAGTCTCCTTCGTGGACATTTCCGAAATTTCGCCGAGATTGGACGAACTGGGTCTGTATAGGTTCACTCATTATTTGAACGTCACGCTTGCGTGTCAATCGCACGGGATGGCGTTGCTTAGGGACCAACAAATCGTCCCTATCGAGCACACAGGGAAGACGCTTGTCCTTCCTAACCCATGTGAGGGGCCTTGCAGGCGTCGAGGAGTGTTTGGCCTTATCTGTGCCGAGAGCGGACGGAAGAAGAAGTTTTTCCCATTCGCCGCGGGTCTGCCGGATAATGCCGTACTCGTGTTGATTGTCGAGCAGTAGGTCGTTGCAGTTTGCTCTGCGCGCATTTGTTTCGCGCGCAGGGCTTCTTTTTTTGTAAATTTTTGCAAAAAAAGAAGCCCGAACATGCGTCTCGGGCTATAAGTCGTAGGAGATTGCTTTCCAGAGTGATGCTCACTTCTGGGTGAGAACAAAGTTGCTGCTGGCCATGATCTTACCGGCTTCCCGGAGCGTTGACTCCTCGTCGTAGACACGTTGCATCACAGCGATTCGCTTGAGAGCCATGCCAAGCAGAGGCCACCGTAGGCGACGAATCTCATGCTTGGGATTTCTGAGCGGATCAGTAGTTGTCATTATCGGGACAATCTGGTCCTTCGCAACGATGATCTTCCACGGGTGGAAGAGACGGAAACGGTCGATCCTGACGTCGTAGCTTTCGCCGAGGCGCCGGTGAATGACTCCAAAGCATGGGCGAGCTGGATGGGTGTTTCGGCCGTGTAAGACAACTGCCAGGGTGTGATTCTCGACGATGGGCACGTTCCAGTCGGGTTCAGGCGAAGAGGTTGGTGCTTGTCGATCTCCTCGGATGAGGCCCTTTTTGGTTAATAGGTTTAACCAAAACTCCAGCGTGGTCAGATATTCGTTGTTTACAATGATTCGTTGAGGATTTTTGAAGTCTCCTCTGGTCCGAAAGCATCGGATCACCTGTTCCGGGACGGCGTCGATTATGCTGTCTTCTCCTTCTCCAATGCGGATTTTGAGAATGCCCCCATCGGCTTCGCGCTCAACCAACCCCCAGCAACGTATCTCCGGTTTTGGCGGATCGCCAAGCGGCAGAACGGCCGCAAGCCAAACGATTCGTTTAGAAACTTTTTTTCTCACGTTTTTCTCCTTATGTGATGATTTCAATGAGCCCGTTGTTTAGTTCTACTATATTAACTTCCAATTATCAAATTTTATGATAGTATTTAAGTAACACACATGGAAAAAAGACACCGCGTTTTTGTAGCAATAAATATTCCAGCCGACATAAGACGGGAGTTATTTTTGTATTCTGAAAAATGGTTAGAATTGCCGGCTAAATGGACACCTAAAGATAATTTACATATTACTTTAGAGTTTTTGGGTAGCCTAACAGACGAAGAAATAGGAGAAGTCTGTGTGGTCGTTAAAGAGGTTGCTGAAAGGCACAGTGGTTTTTCTTTAAACATAAATAAAATTTTATATGGTCCGCCGAAGAAGATGCCACCAAAAATGGTGTGGGCAGAAGGCGATAAATCTGAAGAGTTATCTTCGTTAAGGGAAGATTTAGAAAGTTCACTAGCAGAGAAAGTCCGTTTTGTTCCTGAGAATAGAGTGTTTGCGCCACATATTACTTTGGCTCGTATTAGTGCGATGGAGTTTAAAATGATAGAGCCAGAAGAAAGACCAGAAATAAATGAAAATTTAGATTTACTTTTTACAGTAGAATCAATTGAGGTCATGGAATCAGAAATGAGAAAAGACGGTCCAATTTATACAGTTTTAGAATCACACGAATTAAAATCATGAAAATACATTTAATTGGAATAGGGGGAATAGGGGTAAGTGCGTTGGCGCAATATTATTTATCAAAAGGCTACGAGGTTAGTGGCTCTGATTTGGTTGGCTCAGAAATAACAGATCTTTTAAAAAAGAAAGGCGCTAAAATTGTTATTGGCAACTTTGCTAAAAACATTAGCAAAGATTTTGATTTAGTTGTGCATAGCCCGGCAGTAAAATCTAATAATCCTGAATATAAAAAGGCAAAACAGTTTAAAATAAAAACGCAAAGTTATCCTGAAGCTTTGGGCGACCTAACAAAAGAGTACTACACAATAGCGGTTTCTGGTGCTCACGGAAAAAGCACAACAACAGCAATGATTGCTTTGGTTTTGATTAAAGCGGGGCTCGATCCAACAGTGATTGTGGGCACAAAACTAAAAGAGTTTGGTGGCAGTAATTTTAGAAAAGGGGAGAGCAAAATGCTGGTTATAGAGGCTTGCGAGTATGACGATTCATTTCAGCAATATCAGCCAAAAATTGTTGTTACTACAAACATTGATAAAGAGCACTTAGATTATTTTAAAACATTCGCAAATGTAGTTAAGGCATTTAAAAACTTTATTGTTAAACTTCCGTCAGATGGTTCTTGGGTTTTTAACCAAGACGACAGTGGAATTGCAAATATACAAATTGAAGGTTCGAAGTTTAAGCTAAATGGATATAGTTTGAATCAGCCCGAGAGACTAAAAATTAAGAAAATTATGAAAGTCCCTGGCAAGCACAACGTCTCTAACGCTTTGGCGGTTTTGCAGGTTGCCAGAATTTTATCTATTCCAAACAACATAACTTTTCAGGCGTTGTCGGAATTTGAAGGAACATGGAGGAGATTTGAAATAAAAAAAGGAAAGGCTAACGCAAAAAAAATAACAGTTGTGTCTGACTACGCGCATCACCCAAATGAAATTTTAGCAACCTTAAATGCAGCTAGGGAAAAGTATAAGAAAAAGACTATTTGGTGTGTTTTTCAGCCGCACCAACATCAGCGAACTCATTATTTATTTAGCGACTTTGTAAAAACTTTTCAAGAAGTGGTAATTGATAAAATAATTATTACAGATATTTACGACGTTGCCGGAAGAGAGACAAAAACGAAAAGTGAGGGAGTGAGCGCTAAAAAATTAGTTGAAAAGATAAACAAGGAAAGTGTGACATATTTGCCAATGGAAAAAATAGAAAATTTTGTTAAAGAAAATATAAATTCTGGAGACCTGTTAGTTATAATGGGAGCAGGCGACGTTTATAAATTAGTTGATCGGTTTTAAATATTGACACGAGGCGCTGTTGTGCTATTATAAAATTACATTGAAAATTACAAAATCTTTGACTCGGGTCCCCGGCGAAAGCTTAGGGGGTTGGGCCCGATGAGATGGTCTATGCGTTAGTGTAGGCTCGGTTTCCTCCGTAATCATAGGATATTCGTTGATGCCAAAAAAATGGCAAAGTCGAAAAAGCGCCCCGGTGTTACATCGGGGAATCAAGGGTGGTACCGCGAGAAGACTTCTCGTCCCTGTTGCGTAATTAGTTTACGCCATAGAGACGGGAAGTTTTTATTTGCTTACGGTTGTCGTGGGCACTTCCTGGAGTAGCACCTTGAGTTGCGATATAAGATGATCCAGAAAGGAGATGCATGTTTGCAATCACTATTATGGGGGGCGGAAAAGTTTACGTTGTCAGGCAGTTTTTTACTACGACTGCGCTAGCCGAGCAGTACCTCGAAACAAACGGGTACCGCAAAATTAGCGAGTGGTGGCAGAAGACAGCAGGGCGTACTGTTTTTAACGCCAGCATAGCCGAGGTGGTAGAGAGCATCCCGTCGTAGGCCGTGGGTCATCTGAAAAGGGGAGGCGTCAAACCGCGGTTTGACGCCTCCTAAAATATACTTTTATGAAGAAATTTGAAAGATTAAAAATAAAAATAAAAAATAAAGGAAGTTTATTCTGGCGATTTTAACCTACGTTAATATAATTAAATTATTAAATTTATGCCTATTATTAACTTATCGCAAGATCAAATACCAACGCATTATTACAACATTATTCCAGATTTGCCAAAACCGTTAGACCCACCGTTGCACCCTGGAACTAAAAAACCAATTGGGCCAGACGATTTGTCTGCAATTTTTCCAATGGAATTAATCAAACAAGAAATGTCTCAGGAAAGATATATAGAAATTCCTGAAGAGGTAAGAAAAGCATATATGTTATATAGGCCAAGCCCGTTAATTAGGGCCGAGGCATTAGAAAAAGAATTGGAAACTCCCGCAAAAATATATTATAAATATGAGGGGGTAAGCCCAGTTGGAAGTCACAAGTTAAACACCGCTTTGGCCCAAGCCTACTATAACAAGCAAGCTGGAATTAAAAGACTAACAACTGAAACCGGTGCAGGCCAGTGGGGCTCGGCTATGAGTTTTGCCTGTCAGCATTTTGGATTAGAGTGCATGGTTTATATGGTAAAAGCAAGTTATGACCAAAAACCATATAGAAAAATGATGATGAAACTTTTTGGTGCTGACATTGTTGCTAGTCCTAGTGCGTTAACAAAAAGCGGACAAAAATATCAAGCAGAAGATAAAAATCATCCGGGGAGCTTGGGCATGGCAATTTCTGAGGCAGTTGAAGATGCGGCCTCAAGAAAGGACACAAATTATTGTTTAGGATCAGTTTTAAATCACGTTTTGTTGCACCAAACAATAATTGGTCAAGAAGCTCAAAAACAAATGGAAATTGCAGGAGACTACCCAGACATTATTATAGGTTGCCATGGAGGAGGCAGTAATTTTGCAGGAATTTCTTTTCCGTTTTTAAAAGACAAGTTAAGCGGGAAAAAGCCTAACCTTCGAGCCATTGCCGTTGAGCCAGCCTCTTGCGCCTCGCTTACAAAGGGCAAGCTTGAGTATGACTTTGGTGATACTGCAGGACTAACTCCATTAATGATGATGTATACTTTGGGCCACGATTTTATTCCTTCGCCAATTCACGCTGGGGGTTTAAGATATCATGGGGCTTCTCCAATTGTAAGCTTGCTTTTAAAAGAGAAAATCATAGAAGCTAAGGCTTATGAGCAAGTATCTGTGTTTGAGGCCGCAATTAAATTTGCTAAAAATCAGGGAATTATTCCGGCTCCAGAGTCTGCACACGCAATAAAGGCTGCAATTGACGAGGCTTTGGAATGTAAAAAGACTGGCGAAGCAAAAGTAATTTTGTTTAATCTTTCCGGGCACGGCTTATTTGATATGTCAGCATATGACGACTTTATGTCTGGCAAAATTAAGTAGCTGGTAAACAAATATACCGCGAAAAACGGAAGGCCGTATAAGGCTTTCCTTTTTTCTTATAAATTGGTATTATTTAATAATGTTTCTAAAATAAAACTATGACAAACAGTGATCCACAAAAAATAAACGAAATATTAAATAGGGGAGTAGAAGAAGCAATTGTTAGAGAGGATTTAGAAAAAAAACTTCTTTCTGGAAAAAAGCTGAGAATCTATTTTGGAGTTGATCCAACGGGGTCGGTTTTGCATTTGGGGCACGCTGTTAATTTGTGGAAGCTAAGAGATTTTCAAGATCTCGGCCATGAAGTAATTTTATTAATAGGTGATTTTACCGCCAGAATTGGAGACCCATCAGGAAAAGACACCGCAAGAAAGCCATTAACCGAAAAAGAGGTAAAGATAAATTTTAAAAACTACAAGAAACAAGCATCTAAAATTTTAGATTTTTCTAAGGTCAAAATAAAATATAATTCTACTTGGCTTTCTAAATTAAAATTCGCAGACATTTTAAAGTTGGCAACTAATTTTACGGTTCAACAGATGTTGCAAAGAGACATGTTTGACCGCAGGATGAAAGAAAACCTGCCAATTTCTTTGCAGGAATTTATGTATCCTTTAATGCAGGGTTACGACTCGGTTGTTTTAGATGTTGATTTAGAGCTTGCTGGAAATGATCAAACATTTAACGCTTTAGCCGGTAGAACTTTGCAAAAAATATACAACAATAAAGATAAAGATGTTTTAACCTGCAAATTACTTTTAGGGACTGATGGCCGAAAGATGAGCAAAACATTTAATAATTTTATTGCTATTGATGACGTGCCAGGTGATATGTTTGGAAAATTAATGTCTATGAAAGACGAGCTTATTGATCAATATTTTGAAATTGCCACAAGACTTTCTAGTCAACAAATTTTAGAAATTAAGAATTCTTCTGATAATCCAAGAGATATCAAGGCAAGGTTGGCAAAAGAAATTGTAAAAATGTATCACGGAGATGAGGTTGCAACATCCGCCGAGGAAGAATTTAACAAGATTTTTAGAAATAAAGAATTGCCAACTGATATGCCGGTTTTTGAGACCGATAAGGCAAACTATTTTGTGCCAGAATTATTGGTTGATACAAAACTGGCCTCGTCAAAAAATGAAGCAAAAAGATTGGTTGAGGGTGGGGGAGTGGAAACTATAATGGGTGACCCTTCGGCTGGCTCAGGGCAGGTCAAAAAAGAAAGAATTGCTGATTGGAAAAAAGAAATTGTTTTAGAAGACGGGATAATAATTAAAGTTGGTAGCAGAAAATTCGTTAAGATTAAAATAAAATAGAATGAAAAAAATATATTTATCTGTGGTGGTAATTGTGCTGTTTTTGGTAGCCGGTTATTTTGCCTATACCAATTACGCAACTTCTCTTAGACAAGTGGCCTGCACAATGGAAGCAAAAATTTGTCCTGATGGTTCTTCTGTGGGTCGCACCGGTCCAAATTGTGAATTTACGGCATGTCCAGACGAAACGGCTGGGTGGGAAACATATAACAATGCCCAGCGCGGATTTGGTATTAAATATCCAGCAGGATGTAATTTTATTTCTACTGATGAAAACGAGGGGTTTTTCGATTATGGTAGGACAAAAGTTGCATCTATGGGGTGCGAGGCTGCAAAGTGGACCGAGATCAGGCTGGCGATTTATATTGACGATTCAAGTAAAAATATTCAAGGATGTCTTTCCGGACAGGGGATGATGAATGCCGTTGGAGCAAGAAATATTAATGGAACAAATTTTAACTACTGGCGAGGGACAGACGTTGCCATGGGAGGACAAAGGGCTTTAGATAATAGCTACGCAGCTATTTATGCTAATAAGTGTGTTCAAATAACTTCCGCAATCCTATATCACGATTTAGATTTTATTGAAGGGGTGTCTGATCAAAGATTTTCTGCCGAGGAAAAAAGTCAACACGATTTAGAAATTCAAGCGCAGGGAGACTTAATGAATAAAATTATTTCTACATTCAAATTTACAAATTAATAATTCAATTATGCAACAAAGATTTTTAGTAAAAGACGCAGCAAAACATATAGGCGAAAAAGTCATGATTTCTGGATGGGTCAACACATGGCGCGCCCACGGGAAAATTTTGTTTATCGACTTGCGAGACATAAGCGGGGTTATGCAGGTGGTTTTTGTGCCTTCCAACAACGAGGTTTATGAATTAGCTAAACAGCTTAGGCCCGAATGGGTTGTTGAAATTGTGGGGCAAATTGTGAAAAGACCTGACAACATGGTTAACGCAAAAATTGAAACTGGGCAAGTTGAAATGTCTGTGGAAAGCTTAACGGTTTTGTCTAAATCAGAGGCAGTTCCTTTGGCTGTTGATAGCGATGGCTATGATATTGGAGAAGAGGTAAGAATGAAATATAGGTATCTAGATTTAAGAAGAGAAAGAATGAGAAATAACCTTATTGCAAGACATAAGGTCATAAAATTTATTAGAGACTTTTTAGATAAAGAGGGTTTTGCTGAAATTGAAACTCCTATATTAACAAAATCTACTCCAGAAGGCGCAAGAGACTATATTGTGCCCTCAAGGCAAGAACCAGGAAAATTTTATGCGTTACCACAGTCTCCTCAGCAATATAAGCAGTTGTTAATGGTTGCAGGTTTAGAAAAATATTTTCAGGTTGCAAAATGCTTAAGAGACGAAGACCCAAGAGGCGACAGGCAACCAGAGTTTACTCAGTTAGACCTTGAGGCTAGTTTTGTAAAACAAGAAGACATAATGGATTTAACCGAGCGCCTTTTAATTTTAATTGTACAAACTTTGTTTCCAAACAAAAAAATACAGGAGATTCCTTTTCCAAGAATTGATTATAAAGACGCAATGGAAAAGTATAATTCTGATAAGCCAGACATAAGAAAAGATAAAACCGACAAAGATCTTTTGGCCTTTTGTTGGGTTATTAACTTTCCATTCTTTGAAAAAACCGATGAGGGCGGGTGGACTTTTACGCACAACCCTTTTTCTGCAGCTAAACCAGAATTTGAAGAAGATTTAATGGGCAAAAAAAATATTGGTGGCATTTTAACAAGCCAATACGACGTTGCGCTTAATGGTTTTGAAATTGGTGGAGGGTCAATTAGAAACCACAGACCTGAGGCACTGGAAAAAGTGTTCGAAATAATGGGATATAAAAATGAAGTTATTCAAGAACAATTTGGACACATGTTGGAAGCTTTCAAATATGGAGCTCCTCCGCACGGTGGAATAGCTTGGGGGTTAGATAGGCTTCTTACATTGTTGCTGGGAGAGCCAAACATAAGAGAGGTTATTGCATTTCCAAAAACAGGAGATGGCAGAGACTTTATGATGAAGGCTCCGTCGGAAGTTGATAAAAAACAGTTAAAAGAATTACACATAAGCATAACTAAAGAAACTAAAAAGTAGATGAAAATAGGGCGCATAATTGTAGGTCCCATATTATCAATTATTTTTCTAGTATTTTTTGCGTATTTAATTGCTGGCGTGCAATGGGTTTTTGATAATTCGCTACAGAAACAAAATGGGGCGTTGTCTTTGGGCAGTATTTCTGGTTTTTTTCAGGGCACATCAAATCAGGATCCAAACAAAAATGTTATCAAAATAATTTCTGTAGAAAATCCAGAGCTAGAGTTGGGTGCTGGCGCGGCAATTTCTGTTGAAAGCGATCTTTTTGGCACAAACAATGTTATATTTGAAAAGAATGCAAACACGCAACTGCCCATTGCTAGCCTGACAAAATTAATGACGGCAGTTATCGTTTTAGACAACTATAACATGTCAGACACAGTCGTGGTGGGCAAAACCGCTGGAGCACAAGATCCAAGAAAACAAGATTTAAAAATAGGAGACGTTTTATCGGTAGAAAATTTTTTAGATATAATGTTAGTAGGCTCTTCTAATATTTCAGCATATGCTTTGTCAGAAATAATTGGAGAACAAAAGTTTGTTGAGTTAATGAATCAAAGGGCCATTGATATGGGGCTAAAAGATACTTTTTTTGCAGATCCAACCGGCCTAAGTTCAAAGAATGTTTCTACTGCAAGTGATTTAGCTAAATTTGCAGAATATATCATAAAAAATTATCCTAAAATATCTAGCATAAGCAAGGTAGAAGAAATGTATATTCCAAAGTTTGGCAATATAATAAACACCAACCAGTTGTTGGGTGAATTCCCAGAAATTGTTTGTAGCAAAACTGGCTTCACGTCTGCGGCAAGTGGGTGCTTGCTTATGGTTGTTAATAATCCTAAAAACAATAACTATTTAATCAACGTTATTTTAGGATCAAGCGAGCGGTTTTATGAAATGAAAAAATTAATTAGTTGGTCTGACATAGTTTGCAATCAATAAATGACTACACTTATTTTTAACGTTATTAAAGTATTTAGCTTGGCGGCCGTTGCTTCAGCATTTGCCATTTTGTGGTGCCCGCTTTTAACAAATTTTTTATACAAACATCAATTTTGGAAGAAATCGGCCAGAGTGAAGGCAATGTCTGGAGAGGATGCAGTTGTTTTCAATAATTTGCACAAAGAAAAAGAAGTTGGCACACCAAGAATGGGAGGCTTGCTTATTTGGATAACGGTTGTTGTGATTACGTTTTTATTTTATATATTGTCTCTAATATTTCCTGGCACATGGTTGGAGCAATTTAATTTTTTATCTAGAAGCCAAACGTGGTTGCCACTTTTTACATTAGTTGTGGCGTCTATCGTAGGTTTGGCAGATGATTTTTTGGTCACAAAGGGTTGGGGAAAATATATTGGGGGCGGAATTTCGTTTAAAAAGCGCTTGTTAATTGTAATTTTGATTGGCCTTATTGGAAGCATATGGTTTTATCAAAAGCTAGGCTGGGATGTTATTTTTGTGCCATTTTTAGGTGATGTTTCTATTGGTTTTTGGTATATTCCATTATTTATTTTAGTAACTGTTGCTTGTTGGTCTGGAGGAATAATCGATGGATTAGATGGTCTTGCCGGTGGGACTTTTGCTTCAATTTTTGGCGCCTTTACAATAATAGCTTTTTCTTCTGGGAGGTACGACTTAGCTACATTTTGCGCAGTTATAACCGGAACCTTGTTTGCATTTCTGTGGTTTAACATTCCACCAGCTAGGTTTTATATGGGTGAAACCGGAATACTTGGTTTGACAACTGTTTTAGCCGTAATCGCGTTTTTAACCGATTCTGTTTATGTTTTGCCAATAATTGCCGGGCTTTTAGTAATAGAAGTTTTGTCCGTAATTGTTCAGCTTATTTCTAAAAAAATTAGAAAGAAAAAGATTTTTCTTTCAACGCCAATTCACCACCATTTTGAAGCAATAGGGTGGCCATCATATAAAGTTACTATGAGGGCTTGGATTATAGGAATAGTTTTGGCATTTATTGGGGTGGCTATCAGGTTGTTTAGATAATGTGTCTCCTTGAAAAAAGTTCAGAAATCAGTATACTTAAAAATATTATAAAGGGCCCATAGTAAATCGGTATTACGCGTCCATGGCATGGATGAGGGCCGGGTTCGATTCCCGGTGGGTCCACAAGAATAAAAACAGCTTCGTTTATGCGAGGCTGTTTTTATTTGGTATATTATCATTGACAAATATTAAAAAATCGTTAAAATCAAGGCGTCCTTTGAAAACTAATAATTACTATACGTTATCTAGCGTCTAGACACAGAAAAGGAGGAATTACAGCTTTAAACAGAAAATCCGCATTGGTGTTTGTCGTTTTTCCACTTACTTGTGCCGGCGCAAAAGTGTCGGGGTGAGCGGAGAGCACAAAGGGAAGGAGAAAGTCTTGGCTACACAATGGGTCGATTCTGTGCCTTCTTGGGCGTGGGGTCCTCGGTCGAGCAACGCCAAATTTGGCGGTGGCATCATTACCGCGGGCATCCCCAAGGTGTCGGGTCGCTTGCGAGCGATTAACAAGCTCAGCCGTAAACTCGGCCTGAAGGCGGATGAGGCGCTTCGCAGTTCTGGCCACATCCTTCACGAGGTCAAAACAGAGACCGTGTACAGGAAGTTTAACGCGCCAACGGCAATCGGCTTCCGTGAACTCAAGGCGGGTATTCGTAACGAAATGTTCCCGCGCTGGGTTGCCATGACGGCGCCGCAATTCGGTTTTAAGGGCGCTGAGCGTGGAGGGATGATCTCGCGGAGTCCTGCTGATCGGGAAATGGCTCGGGCGCTTCACATTGAAGCAATCACGCGTTCCCTGGAGCTGTCCTCAGATGGTCTGGGTGCAAACGTCAACATCTGGTGGCCGGCATGGACCAGCCGCAGGATGGACGATCCCAACAATCCGCCGATGGAGTTCCATGAAGCATGGGATACCATGCTGGCGTTTTGGGCCGATGATGTGCTCAAAACCACGGGCGGCGTGATGTGGCTTGAATGGAAGCCGGGCGATCCTGGTGTTGACTACATCATGACTATCGAGCAGGCCATCAATTTCTGCAAGGCCGTCAACGACGCGCTTGGCAGGACGGCGATGCTCATCAACAACGAATTCGCGCACATTCTCATCTCGGGGATCGACGTGGCCTCGGCTGTCCAGATGACCATCGACGCGAACCTGTTTTATCGCTTCGTGCACGGCAACTCTGGGCAGAAGATGGCGCCGTTCAGCATTAAGACTCTTCTCGGTCACGGCATTAAGCCCGAGGACGTTCTTGTTGGAACCGACTGGGATTGGCTGGTTGGCGCCGGTGGTCAGGAACGCTGGGACGACCAGCAGAAGGCCATCGGCTTGATGGATCGAGTCGGACAAGACGTTGTCTATTTTGAGCACGACGTCAATCCATCTGGCTTGGATCCGAGCTTGGTGTTTGATCTGAGTATTCGGAACCGTCGCAATATGCTCGCGACTGAGCGCGCGCCGATTGTCTGAGCGACTACAATAGAAAAAGCGACATGTCCCCGCACACGCAAACAACGCGTGTGTCGGGGATCTTTTTTTACTGTTTTTGGAGAAAAAGTTATCCACAGCTTGACACTTGTGTTGCATATTTATTTTTATGTTATAATAAATCAATATAAAAATAATAATTAAAAATAAATATTTGTAGATATGAAAAAAATATTTAGTATTGTTTTGCTAGTCGCAGCTTTAATATTAATTTCTGGAGCTGTTTCTGCAGCAACCCCACAAAATCCGCTGACTACTAAGAGTCCGCTAACAGACAAGGGCGCGCCAGCACAAACCGTTGCTAAGCCCAATGCTGCACAGCAAGCATGTATTGACAAGGCTCAAGAAAAGCGAGCGGCTGCCACAAAAACTGCCACAGATGCCTTAAATTCTGTGACTAAAGATGCAGTAACGGCAAGACAAAATGCAATAAAAGCAGCTACAGATACATTAAATGCTGTAACAGCAAAGGCATTAACGGTTAGACAAAATGCCATGAAGGCAGCCACTGATGCACTAAATGCTGCAACAAAAGATGCGTTAACAACAAGGCAGAACGCCTTAACGGCGGCCCAAAAGATTAAAGATGAGAAGGCCCGTACTGCTGCCATGAAAGCAGCTAACGATGCTTATAATAATGATGCTTCAGTGCAGAAAGCAAAGGTGCCATATACGGCCGCAATTAAAGCTGCTAGCGATGCATATAACAACAGTGCGTCAGTAAAGCAAGCAAAAATTCCATACACAGATGCAATTAAAGCTGCCAGTGATGCATACAATGATAACGCGGCAGTAAAACAGGCAAAAATTCCATATACCGCTGCAATTAAAGCTGCAAACGACAAATTCCAAACCGATTCAAAAGCTTGCATGAATAATTCCACAGGATTCTTCAGCAAGATTGGCAATTCAGTCTCGGGATTCTTCTCAAGAATATTTAACTTTTTCACAGGGAAGAAATAAAAAAATAAAATAAAAAAGACCGCTGGGGCAACCTAGCGGTTTTTTTGTTTTTATAGCATTGATTTGAAAAATTATTTTTGGTATTATAAACGTGTTATGAATATTAAAAAAGTAATTTACGCTGTTTTTTTATTAGCCTGCCTTGTCGCTGTTTTTAGTTTGGGAACTTGGTTCGAGTCTTATCGTTTAAACGATCATATTTCAAAATTAGAAAATACAGTTGCGGGACTTCAGACATTTATTCAACAGCCAAGTAACGTCGATTTTTCTCTTTTTTGGGATGCTTATAGCAAGCTTCAGCAAAGTTTTATCGACCCAGCCAAAATAACCAATCAAAAGGTGATTTATGGAGCCATACAAGGAATGACAAATTCTTTGGGCGACCCATACACAGATTTTTTTAATCCTGCGCAAGCACAACTATTTAAGCAAGACTTATCTGGGTCTTTCGATGGCATTGGAGTCGAAATAGGTATAAAAAAGGACCTTATTACAATAATTTCTCCTATTAAGGGTAGTCCAGGAGAAAAGGCAGGTTTAAGAGCTGGCGATATAATTGTTAAAATAAATGGCAAAGATTCTACGGGAATGATGTCAGAAGAGGCGGTAAGTTTAATCCGTGGGCCAAAAGGAACCCCTGTTACATTGTCGATTGTAAGAGACGGTTTAAGCGTTGTAAAAGATATTAAAATTATAAGAGACACAATAAAAGTTCCTATAGTTGAGTGGTCGCTAAAGAATGGCGATGTGGCCTATATACAAATGTATCAGTTTGACGAGGTGCTTCCCGCTGATTTTGAGAAAATTGTGTTTAAAATTTTACAAAGTCCAGCAAAAAAAATTGTTTTAGATTTAAGAAATAATCCAGGCGGGTATCTTGAAGTTGCACAAACTATATCGGGTTGGTTTTTGCCTAAAGACCAAGTGGTAACGATAGAAGACTTTGGGAAGGGAAAAGAGCAACGCATTTATAAAACAACTGGAAGCGCTGCGCTTGCGGGTTATCCAACGGTTGTTTTAATTAACCAAGGCTCTGCGTCGGCGTCAGAAATATTGGCGGGTTCTTTAAGAGACAACAGAAACATAAAACTTGTTGGCGAAAAGTCGTTTGGAAAAGGGTGTGTTCAGGAAGTTGTAGATTTAAAGGGCGGATCGTTTTTGAAAATAACTATTGCTAATTGGCTAACCCCTAAAGGAAATTCAATATCTGACGTAGGATTGACCCCAGACGTAAAAGTTGATATAACAGAAGAGGACATACAGCAGAAAAAAGACCCACAGCTAGACAAAGCCCTTGAAATCGTTGGCAACTTAAAGTAGAATACAAATATTATAGTTTAATCAAAAAATTAATAAAACCATGAAAGTAATTCTATTACAAGACATAGAAGGTCTTGGCAAAAAATATGAAATTAAGGAAGTAAAAAGCGGACACGCTCGAAACTTTTTGTTGCCAAATAAATCGGTAAGAGCCGCAACGAAAGAGGCTCTAAAATGGCTAGCAGATCAGAAGGAAGTAATAGAAAAAGAAGCCGAGGAAGATCTAAAAAAATCTCAAGAATTAGCATCACAACTAGATGGCATAGAGATAAATATTGCCGTGAAAGTTGGAGACGAAGGTCAACTCTTCGAATCTATTAACAGTCAGAAGATCGTAGAAAAACTGAAGGAAATGGGCTTTGAAATTAAGAAATCTCAGATTAAGCTAGCAAATCCTATAAAAGAACCAGGTGAATTCTCGGTAAGCATAACTTTAACTCATAACCTAGAAGCAGAAGCTAAAGTAATAATAACAGCTGAAAAGTCTGAAGAGAAGGTAGAAGAATAAAAAATAAAATATGCCAACAAAATACATTTTCGTCACTGGGGGCGTAATGTCGGGTGTGGGTAAGGGGATTGCAACATCCTCAATAGCAAAAATTCTCCAATCGCGTGGTTTTAGCGTCACGGCTATCAAAATTGACCCTTATGTCAACGTTGATGCTGGGACAATGAATCCAACCGAGCATGGAGAAGTTTTTGTTTTAGACGACGGAATGGAGTGTGACCAAGACATGGGAAATTACGAAAGATTTATAAACAAGAGTTTAACGAGCGATAGCTACATGACAACTGGCAGTATTTATCTTTCTGTTATTCAAAAAGAAAGAAATCTTGAATATAGGGGTAAGTGTGTTGAGGTGGTTCCACAAATTCCGCTCGAGATTATTAACAGAATAGATAAAGCCGTTAAAAAAAATAAGGCAGAAATTGTGATAATTGAAGTTGGTGGCACTGTTGGAGAATATCAGGGCGTTTTGTTTTTAGAGACCATCCGTATGTTAAAAATTAAAAAGCCAAAAGATGTTCTTTTGGCTTTAGTTAGTTTTGTTCCAGCCTTAGGAGCTGGTGGCACCGAGCTAAAGACAAAACCAACTCAATATGCAGTAAGAACCTTAAATTCAGCAGGCTTGCAACCCGACATAATTTTAGCTAGAGCCTCGGTTCCGCTAGACGAAAAGCGGAAACAAACGATTTCGTTAAACTGTAACATTGATAAAGAGTTCATTATTTCTGCGCCCAATGTTGAGAGCATATATGACGTGCCAATTAATTTTGAAAAAGACAACCTTGGAGATAAAATATTAAAGAAGTTTTCTTTAAAAAGCAGAAAAAAAGATTTAAACGAATGGCAAGCGTTTGCCGAAAGCGTTAAAAACCCAAAAGGAGAAGTAAAAATTGGAATTGTGGGAAAATATTTTGATAGTGGAGACTTTATACTAACCGATTCATATATTTCTGTTATAGAATCTGTTAAGCACGCTGCATATTTTTGCAAACAAAAACCAGTTATAGAATGGTTAGATTCACACGTATATGAAGAAGACACAACTAAACTTAAAGAGTTAAAATCTTTCGACGGAATAATTGTTCCGGGTGGTTTTGGAAATCGGGGCATAGAGGGCAAGATAAAAGCAATAGAATATTGTAGAAAGAATAAAATCCCATATTTTGGGCTTTGTTATGGCATGCAATTAGCTTGCATAGAGTTTGCTAGGAATGTGGCCAAGCTTAAAAATGCAAACACAACAGAAATCGATCCAAAAACTGAAAACCCAATTATAGATTTAATGCCAGAGCAAAAGATTTTAATCCAAGAAAAGCGATATGGAGGTTCTATGCGTTTGGGCGCTTATCCTTGCAAGCTTATTACGGGCACCAAAGCTTATCAGGCTTATGGCGAAGACCTGCCTGCCGGCAGGCAGGAAATAATTTCTGAGCGCCACAGACACCGCTTTGAATTTAACAATGCATATAGAAATGTTTTAACAAAAAATGGCCTTGTTATTTCTGGGGTAAACGCAGAAAGAGACTTGGTGGAAATAATTGAATTAAAAGACCATCCATTTTTTGTTGGCACGCAATTTCACCCCGAATTTAAATCTAGGCCATTAACGTCGCACCCGTTATTTAAAGAATTTATTAAGGCGGCGATCAAGAATAAAACAAAGTAAACAAAAAACCGCCCTAGAAGGGCGGTTTTAATTGATAGTCTATTTTGTTTTTGCTGTTTCTACCGAAACCATCTTTGCAACCCTTTTTGAACCGTCGAAGTGAACTTTGGACCTTGAGGTAAACTTAACTACTCCGTCTTTCATGGCGTAAATAGTGTCATCTGAGCCCCTTTTTACATTTTTGCCTACGAGAAACTTAGAACCGCGCTGTCTTATAATAATCATTCCGGTTTTGGCTTTTTCTCCAGCCGAAATTTTAATACCCAGCCTTTGCCCAGCTGAATCTCTTCCTAACCTAGAGGAACCTCCTTGTTTAGATGTTGACATTGTTTAAAGTATTTATAAAATTTATAATATACGTATGTTATCAGAAATAAGAGAGTTTGTCAAAGCTAACTTTGCCAATATAATGTTATTTATAATAGTAGTGCTTTTAGTTATGTTGGCTTTCTCGGTCGGTTATATTGTGGCAAAATATCAATTAAAATCTCCAATTACAATACAATGAATATTCCCCAACACATAGTTTTGTTTCCCGATGGCAATAGGCGCTGGGCCAAACAAAGAAATTTAAACACCCTAGAGGGCCACAAACAAGGATATATTAATCTGTTAGATTTTTCGGCGTGGTGCCAAAAGAGGGGAGTAAAAGTTTTAACCGCTTTTGGTTTTTCAACAGAAAACTGGAACCGCACTAAAGAAGAAGTCGATTATTTAATGAAGCTTCTAGAAACGTGTTTGGTAGAAAATTTAGATAGATATAAAAAAGATGGCGTTAGGGTAAGTGTAATAGGGCAGAGAGACCGCTTGCCAAAATCGTTGCAGGAAGCGATTATCAAAACAGAAGGCGAAACAAAAGACAATTCAAATTTATCTTTAAATTTGGCAATAAGCTATGGTGGCAAGTGGGATATTTTAAATGCTATCAAAAATATTGTAAAAGAGGGCATTCCAGCTGACCAAATTGATGAAAAAATAGTTGAAGAGCATTTATCAACGGCTGGCTTGGTGGCTCCAGATTTTATAATAAGAGCTGGCGGAGAAATGCGAATGTCTAACTTTGTGTTATGGCAAGCGGCTTATTCTGAACTATATTTCTGTCCCAAATTTTGGCCAGATTTTACAGAGCAAGATTTAGACGTTGCCTTGGCGGAGTTTGATAGAAGATCTCGTAGATTCGGTAAATAGTTGCTTTTATTGCTTTGCTTCGCCGAAGGGGGCACCCATTGGGTCTGTGGGCGGGTGTGACAAATAGACTAGCCACCACGGCTGGGTCTTTTGTTATACTCGGGTTTGACGCACCACGTTAAAAATGTTATTATATTTGCATGGCTAGGAACGGTTTCTTGCCATTTTTGTAACAAGTGACTGTCATTCGCAGAGAAGGAGAATGTATGATTGGCGAGTTTACATTTCGTTTGCATCATGAGCTTTTAAAGCAACTGGAATCTGGGATGGCGCACGGGCACCACCTTCCAGCGCTTTCAATAGCTCACGAACTGCATCTACTGTTTTTCCCAATCGCACGACCCGGGCACACCTATCACGTCAAACCCAGCAGCTTCAACGACCCACAGGGGGGACTTGTAGGGTTTCGAGCCCGCTTTAACCCTTCTGTTAAGGGTGGTCGCACGCAGCTGAGCTTGGCTGTCTGTAAGGCCAATCGAGGCGAGGTGCTTTTCTCCTACGACCACGCCCTCGGGCGATATGTCTGGAGTCTAGGCTTCTTTGCGGAAGGCCAGCTCGAGCCCATCGCAACGGCCAGAATCCGCATGACGGCCAGTGGTGAGCTTACAGACTTCCAAGGGATGTTCAAGGGCGAAACCTTCTAAGGTGAGGCTTCGTCAGCGCAGTTTTACTCCGTGCTAGTATCAGGCGGAGTATTTTTTTGTAATAAAAAACAGTCCTGAGCAGAGTCGAAGGGCTGTTTTTTTAGTGTTTACTTTGATTTTGATAGGGTTTTTGCCATTTCAAGCCATTTTGGTTCTCGGGGGCGACTCTTGTATTTGGCTGATGATTTATGAATTTCTATAAGAGTGCAAATGTCGTTCTTTTTCCAGGTGGCTAGAAATTTTCCTTTGTTTCTTTGTATTACCTCAACTCCTTTTGCCCAAAGCTCAAAATCTTTTCTTTTGTTTTCTGCTAAACGATTTTTTTTAAAAAATGGGACAACTGTTTCAGCAATGTCTCCAATTTTCTGAACGGAAAATCTTGCCTGATCTTTAGATATTGTAACTTTACCACAACCCATTTCATTTTTTATTTTTTCTAATATTTTTGCGTCATTCTTTGGACCAGTTACAACAAACTGTGCTTTCCATCTATAGTAAGTGGGGGAGTTGGTTCTTTCGTGCCTTGTGTCTTTTCTAAATTGAAGGTCAAAGCATCCATCACAATTTACTAAATTTACAATATTAAAAGATTTTGTTGTCGCCATATAAGTTTTATTTTTTTAGTATATTGTATTATAGCAGATACCTAATTGTGCGACAAGTCGCAAGCTTTAAAACTAGTGGCTATTTGAAGTTTATGTTTAAAGTATTATAATTCAGAATATGGAAACTAAAGCGCGCGTTACTTCCGAACACAAAGGGGCATATAAAGTCAAAAATAATAATGGCGAGTTTTTAGCTAAGGTGACTGGCAAGAGAATGTTTAATGCTTTGTCTCGTGAAGATTATCCGTGTGTAGGAGACCTGGTCACCATAGATGAACTCCCAGAAAATCAGGCTATTATTAAAGAGATTTTACCCAGAAAGACCATAATAAGAAGAAAAGGCAATAACAAAAACGATGCCCAAATTATAGCCTCAAACATCGACGTCGCTTTTGTTGTTGAGTCTGTTGGTAGAGATTATAACTTAAACAGATTCGAAAGATACTTTGCATTGGCGTTAGATGGGGGCATAAAACCAGCTTTGATATTAAATAAAATTGATTTAATCTCAGAAGAGGATCTTAACCAAAAAATAATTCAGATAAAAAATCGTTTCCCAAATACCGACATTATAAAAACTAGCACTACAAAAGCTGGAGGCATTGATGAGTTAACACGCTATATAAAAAACGACATAGTATATTGTTTTCTTGGTTCGTCTGGAGTTGGCAAGTCGTCTATTATAAATAAGTTATTGGGCCAAGAAGTAATAAAAACCGAAAACATAAGTTCGTATTCGAATAGGGGAAAGCACGTCACTACAGTTAGACAAATGTATTTTTTAAAAAATGGCGGAATTGTTATAGACAACCCTGGCATGCGTGAAATTGGAATGGCCGATGTCGGCGAAGGGGTGGATGCGCTGTTTAATGAAATAATCGAGTTATCTAAAAAATGTAAATTCAAAGATTGCACTCACACACATGAGGCGGGCTGTGCAGTTTTAGCTGCCGTAGAGTCTGGGCATATAGACAAAGCAAAGTATTCAAATTATTTAAGCCTGAAGAAGGAAACAGAATTTTATGAGATGTCTGAATTAGAAAAACGCGAGAAAGATCGTGATTTTGGGAAATTTATAAAAAAGGCCAAAAAATCGTTAAAAGATTACGGCCACAAAGAATAAGCATCTCTATTGTGCGACAAAACCACCTTTTAGTTAAGGTGGTTTTTTTGTTTGCACTTTTAGGTGGAAAGAGGCAAAATAGCTATATGGAGCCATTAGCATCAAAAATTAGGCCAAAAACTTTAAAAGAATTTGTTGGCCAAGAACATTTAGTGGGGCAAGGGAAGCCTCTTTACACTGCCATACAAGAAAAACACATATTTTCTTTTATTCTTTGGGGCCCGCCCGGAGTAGGGAAAACCACCTTAGCTAAAATATATGCAAAAAATGTAAATGCAAAGCTTTATGAGTTGTCGGCTGTCTCGGCGGGCAAGGCAGATATAAAAGCTGTCATTGATGAAAATTCATGGGGAGTTCCCAAAATTTTATTTCTAGATGAAATTCACAGGTTTAACAAAAGCCAGCAAGATTTTTTGCTTCCATATGTAGAAAGGGGAGAATTAACCCTTATTGGAGCAACAACAGAAAACCCTAGCTTTGAAGTAATTTCTGCATTGCTTTCACGGTGCCGTGTTTTTGTTTTGAAAGAGTTTTCGCACGACGAGATGAAAAAAATTATTAAGCAAACGAACTTTAAGTTAGATAAAAAATCTGAAGAATGGCTTATAAATATGGCTAATGGCGATGCTAGGCAGGCAATCACAATGCTTGAAAACACTCACGCTTTATACAAAAAAATTACGATAGATAATTTAAAAAATACTCTGCAGTCAAAATTGTTGCGGTACGACAAGGTAGGTGAAGAACATTACAATACTATTTCAGCCTTTATTAAAAGCATGCGCGCAAGCCAAATAGACTCTGCTCTGTATTATTTAGCTCGCATGGTTGACGCCGGAGAAGACCCAAAATTTATTGCTCGCCGTATGGTTATTTTTGCTTCAGAAGACATTGGAATTGCTCAGCCTACCGCATTAGTGGTAGCTAACGAGGTATTTCGCGCAGTTGAAACAATTGGTTTGCCAGAATGTGGCATTAACTTAGCCCACGGTGTAGTTTATCTTTGTCAGTGCAAAAAAGACCGCAGTGCCTACAACGCATTTACCTTGGCCCTAGAAGAAGTTAAAAAATCTGGCAACCTGCCAATTCCTTTGGAGGTTCGCAACGCCTCAACAAAACTAATGAAAGAATTAAATTATGGTAAGGGCTACGAAAAATATTCTAAAGAATCTTTTTTGCCTGATGAATTAAAAGGTAAAAAGTTTTTCAAAATCTAAAAGAATGTGAAAAAAGTAATTGTATTAGATAAAAAAGAAGGCCAAACTCCGCTTGACGCGCTTAATAATTTTAAAAGAAGAAATAAAGAATATTTAAATATTCCAATGACGTACGCGGGCAGGTTAGACCCTATGGCTAGCGGGGTTTTAATTGTGTTGGCTGGGGAAGAAATAAAAAATAAAGAAAAATATTTAGCCCTAGATAAAAGTTATAATTTTAGTGTGCTTTTTGGTTTTAGCACTGACGCCTATGACATTTTAGGTAAAGTGACTGCTTTTAATTACAATGTAGAAAAGAAATATACATCTTTGCAAAGTTTTGTGTTAGAAATAAAGAAAAATTTAGAATATTTTAAAGGTAAGTTAAAGCAAAAATATCCAATTTATTCATCTAAAACAGTTAACGGCAGGCCGCTTTTTAGTTATGCTAGAAGTGGTAAAGATGTTGAAATTCCAGAAAGAGATATTGTTATTAAAAAAATTGTTTTAGAAAAAGTTTATAAAATCGGTGCCAGTAAATTATTGCTAAACATAGAAAGAAGAATCAAAAAAGTATTAGGGGACTTTAGGCAGAAAGAAATATTGAATATTTGGCGAAAGAAACTATCAGGCAGAAAAAGTGACACGTTTTTTTATATAGCAAATTTTAAAATAGAATGTAGTAGTGGCACCTATGTGCGCCAAATAGCAAACACTTTGGGTGAAAAGGTGGGTGTGCCAGCCCTGGCATTCTCTATTAAACGCACAAAAGTGGGCAGGTTTAGACAGGTTATATAGGTGTAAACGCCGGCCATTTCGCGAAACATATATTAAACGACGTACTTTGATAAAACAGATAAATAACAAATAAAACCATATATTTTAAAACATGTTTCGGTATATTTGTCGATAATTAATTATAGCCATTTACGACTAAAATCTTATTGTGCGACAGACTTGAGAGGACTGAGTTTATGCTCGGCTTTTTGATTGGATTGAGGATCCATTGATTTTTTTTGACTATCTCCTTGATTTCACCCGCTAGCGGAGTTAAGCTTAATTAATCATTAAAAAATAAACAAACTAATGAAAAAACTTATTTTAGTTTCGTTATCGTTATTATTTATCCCCTTGATGGTCGGAGCATCTATTGATACGAATCTTTATTATGGTTTACAAAATAATAGTGATGTCAGAGAATTACAGGAACTTTTAATTGATAAGGGGTTTTTAACTGGTACTGCCACTGGGAACTTTTACTCCTTGACTCTTAAGGCAGTGAAAGCTTATCAAGCGAGCGAAGGGATAATTCAGACTGGATATGTTGGGACGCTCACAAGAACTGTTATTAATAATGATTTATCTGCACAGACATCTGGCAGTAATGAATTAGCTGTGGCAGAGACTGGCGCAACCCCTCCTGCTCCAACTCAGCAGGCAACCACTAATGACGTTATAGCCACCCTACAGGCTCAAATTGCCCTATTGCTTCAACAGGTTCAGGCCATGCAGGTTCAACAGACGGCTACTCAACAAATCGTTCAAAACACTCAGCAGATTGTACAAAATACTACACCAATAGTATGTACTCCTAATTGGCAATGTGGGACATGGGATGCATGCACAAGCTCTTTGCAAACAAGAACTTGTGTTGATGCAAACAGTTGTGGAGTTTTAACAAATAAGCCATCTGTAGCACAATCTTGCGCGATTGCATGTACTCCTAATTGGCAAATGGGAAGTTGGAATACTTGCACTAATAGTCAGCAAACCAGAACAGTCACTGATTCAAATAGTTGCGGAATTGCAACTGGTCAACCCACGACAATTCAATCTTGTGATTCTTCATCGGTTCTAAATGACGGTTTTGATGCTTATACAAATGGAAGTGTTGTTGGCCAGGGTGGGTGGGGTGATAGAAAGAATGGAAGCAATTTTAATGTTCAGAGCATCGCTACTTTTGATGGCACAAAGGCTTTGTATATTAACGCCCTAGACGATAGTGTTGTCGCCAAAAATGGAATTCCATTGTCGGACGGGGAACAGGTAGTTTATATTAGAACCGAAAATAGAGATAGCTGGGAAGAAGGACACTATGGGGCGGCACAGATAAGAGTATCAAAGGGATCCTGGGACGGAGTAAACTTTATTGGTGTAGTTTTTAGAGAAAATGGAAATGTAGCTTTTTATAACGGAAGCGAATATACAAATTTTGCCACCTATAACGACAATGAATGGACTCCTTTAGAAATTGAATGGCGTTCCAGCGATAAGACCGCACGATATAAGGTTAATAATGGAACATGGACTGATTGGACTTCCTTCGGCGGTAGTGCTACCTTCACTAATTTTGATAATCTAGGTTTTGATTTTGATAATCGGAATGGTATAGGAGGTGGGGTCTATTTTGACAATATTCATTAAGTCTTTATTGTATTTTGTCTAAAATACAAATTTTGTGCAGAGGGACTTATTATCGATAGTTAGTTAAATAAAATTAAGGTCTACCCCTCCCTAGACTAGTGATAGCAATTGATTGATTTGTTTAACGACTAAGTCGGGAGTGGGGAACACTTTCTCCCACTCAAAAGTTCGGAAATCGTTCAGCCACCCGCGCATAAAAAATAACACTCTGAAATGAGTGCTATTTTTTTATGCGCGGTGTTATGGGTTTGAACTCCCCGAATTGTCCCGAGCCAGTAGGCGAGGGAGCAATCCCTTCGGTAACTTAATCCCGTCGCCCGCGCTTAAAACCAATAGCCACCTTTTAATTGGGGTGGTTTTTTGGTAAGATGAAATTGCAAATTAGTTAAAGTTATTATGGAGCGATCAAGAGAAAACTTTGGAGATGTATTGGAGCGCGAACCACTAGAAAAAGAAGTAGAGGTTTCAAATTTTATTGAGGCAAGCAAACGATCTGTTCCCGAGGCTCTTTCGGGGATGATCAAAGATAGCCGCTTTGTTTTAGTTGGCGAGATGCACACCGGAGAGTGTGAGCCGGTTCGTCATGATGTCGTGAATAGCTTGGCCAGGCTTCAACGGGAAGGTTTGACTCACGTCGCGCTCGAACTTAAATCAGATCATCAGAGGATAATCGATTCTTTAGATTATTCTGATCCAGACATTAAGAAAGTCCTTGATGGTAAGAATATCAGACCAATCCTTTGGTCTGATGGCAATTGGGATATTTTGATAGAGGCAAAAAGATTGGGGTTAAAGGTGGTTTTGTTGGACTACGACGATGGTCGGCCAGAGTCAGAACACGAAAATTCAAGGTGGCAAAATTTAAGGGATAGTAAGATGGAAGAGGTTCTTAGCGGTCAGATTGATGAAGAGTCTAAAACATTAATTTTAATTGGAAACGATCACGTTCAAAAAAAAGAACTGGGGACCTATGAGGATGGAAAGACCAAACGTTTAGGCATGCGACTATCGGAAAAATATGGTGGCGATACTGTTAAATCTATAAGACATGTTAGTGAAGAAGGTGCTTTTGATGGCCTATGGAGTTTTATGACCGATTCCCCGACTCCAAAGAGTATTTCAAAAGGAAACAAAGAGGCGATTATAATCCCCGATGATGGCCCAGTCAAGGGAGACCCGCGAGTTACTGGGGCAGACTATATTGTCGCCATTGTCTAATAAGCCGCACATTCGATAACTAGTTAGCGCAGAGACAAAGAGCCGTTTTAATGACGGCTTTTTGGTTGTATAGCATAATGATAGAGAGTATAATTAGATAAAGGTCTGTAATTAATTAAATTAAGTTGTATATCAATTAAACAAAAAATATGAAAAATAAAATTATAATAATAGGTGTGATTGTTTTAATTATTGGACTGTTAGGTGGCTATACTATTGCATTATTTTTAGGAAATAGCGCGTCTAGTTTGACTCAGAAGCAAAATGGAAACGAGCAAGGACAAAATTTAAATAAAAATAATTGTTTAGCCGACGAATGTCTGGCAGTGAATAATCTAGATTATCCAGCCGGTAATTTACCAAATCAGGTCAAAGAAGCTTTGGTCGAAGCTATAAATGATGAATATAAGGCACATGCTCTATATGAAAAGACTATCAAAAAATTTGGCTTGGTCAAGCCATTCTCAATGATTATTCGTGCAGAGGAGCAACACATTTCTTCATTAAAATCACTTTTTGATAAGTATGGTTTGGAAATTCCAAAGGACGATTGGGCCGGCAAGGTTTCTACTGGAGAGACATTACAGCAAACATGTCAGGCGGGGGTTGATGCAGAAATAGCTAATGCAAAATTATACAAAGATAAGTTGTTGCCAATGGTTTCTGAATATGAAGACATAAGTTTAGTTTTCATCAATCTTATGAACGCATCTCAAGAAAAGCACCTTGTGGCTTTTGAGAGGTGTAATTAAATTTATAAAAATAATTAAATTATAATAATATGAAAAATAAAATTTTATTGGTAAGTGTTTTAGTGATTATTTCTGCTCTTGCGGCAAATGTTTATGCTGTGGGTCAAAATAGCGGAGCTGGAAATGTTAATCAAGTTCAAGAGCAAACGCAGACAGCCAATCAGGGCGGAGACAGTCAAATTCAGGTTCAAAACAACGAACAGCTTCAAAATGGGAACGAAGAGGGCAGCCAGGTTCAAAATCAGAATCGGGTGCAAAATCAGGGTGAAGTAACTCAGCTTCAGAATAACAAACAACAACAGACACAATCTCAAACTGGCTCAGCCTTGGCAGAACAAAGGAGAAGTCAGGTAGCTAATGCCGTGCAGGAAATGCTACAAGTAGCTGAAAGAAACGGTGGAATAGGGCAACAAATAAAGACAATTGCTCAAAATCAAAACCAGAACCAAGAAAAGATTGAAGCAAGTTTACAAAATGTCCAAAATCGAAGTGGATTTGTAAAGTTTTTTATCGGAGCAAATTATGGCGAGATAAATAACGCTAAAAAGATATTAGCACAAAACCAAGAACGAATTCAGCAGTTAAACCAATTTAAAAATCAGCTTTCAAATCAAGTGGACCAACAACAACTTACCGAACAAGTTCAGACATTAGAACAGGCCAACATACAGATTGAGAATTCCTTAGAAACAGCTCAAAATGGATTTAGCTTGTTTGGTTGGATGTTTAGATTATTTTCAAAATAACTTTAGTTAGAATATAGGTTTGGCACTATATTCTGTTTGTAATTAGTCACAATCTTAAATCTAGGATAAGGCTAATAATTGTTTAATTTCCTGTATAGTTAGCTCAGGAGTGGGGAATGTCTTCTCCCAATCATAAGTTCGGAAATCATTCAGCCACCCGCGGGCAAAAGTATACTTTATTGTGCGACACTTTATTATAAATTAAAAAGAGGGAATTGAGCCCTCTTTTTTTGTGTGCTTATTGTTTATCTGGATCTGAGTGAAATTGATGGTGCAAGTCGCGGAGGCGCTTATTTGTTACGTGCGTGTAGATTTGAGTAGTGGCGATATTACTATGGCCGAGAAATTCTTGAATGCTGCGGAGGTCAACTCCTTGGTTTAATAAATCGGTGGCATAGCTGTGGCGCAAAGTGTGTGGGGTGGTAAAAATTGGAACGCCAGAAAGCAAGGCGTATTTTTTTACCATGCGTTCAATAGATCTTGGCGTCAGGCGGGCATCTGTGTCGTCTTTGGTGTCGCGAAAGTTTATAAACAAAGCTTTTTGATTGGCGTGATTAGCACCGTTTCTTATTTCAAGGTATTTTTTTATAAAATTTATTGCGCGTTCAGAAAAATAAACAACTCGGGGTTTACCACCTTTTCCTATAACTCCGAGTTCCATATCTTTCTTGTCTTTTAAACTGTTAAACTGCTCAAGGTTTAATGCAACCAGTTCGGCAATACGTAAGCCGGTTGAGAAAAAGGCCTCCAAAATAGCCCTATCCCTGATGGTTATATCATCTTTTGGGTCAATAGAAGCTAAAAGCTTGCTAACTTGGTCTAAGGTGAGGAATTTAATGCTTTTTGAGCCTCTGTCGGGCTTAGAAAGGGCTATTTTGTCTGGGGGCAGTGAAACTACGTCTTTTGCCACAAAGTAGCCTAGAAAGGCCCTTAAAGCGATTAAATAGTAGTTCTGGGTGCCTTTAGACAGCAGTTTGCCTGTAGAGGGGCTTGGGGTGCGAGAAAGATATAAACGATAGGTCCAAATATGGTCAGAGGTCAAAGAATGGGGGAGTAATGAGCTATTTTTGGTCTCGTCTAACCAATGGAAAAATTTCTCCAAATAGTTTTTATAATTCTCTTGAGTATTTTTTCTCAAACCTTTTTCAACTTCACAAAAATCTAAAAAGTCTTGAATATGTTCTTTAATTGGTTTGGTTGAATTTTGCATATTTTTAGTTGTCTTAAGAGACCCTCCCATACAACGCCGGTTTACCTACATTTTGCGACATACTCTCTATCTATATAATAGGCCTTCCCTAAGGCTGGTGTCAACCCCTGCCTGCGCAGGCAGGCCCAAATATCCACAGGTATCAAAAAAGACGACCCACAGGTCATCTTTTTAATTAGAAGTTTGAGTTGGCGGAGTTGTCGGACAATTATTATTTTCACCAGGATGTAAAATGCTATCAGAAATTCCAGAAATATAATTTGAAATATTTTTTTCTGCGTCAGAAATTTTTTCTTTTGCGTTGTCTATGCCGTTTGCTATTGCGGCTCCCCCATTTTGGATGCCTTCAACCACTTTTCCAGGAACCTCAGAAACAGCCTTTAGGCCATTGCCCACATAGTCTACAATGCTTTGCGGGATGGTTTTTTCATCGATTATTTCAAGCGAGGCGGATTTATTGGTGGCATATCCATCATTATTTGATGAGTTAGATGATGCGCCCGTCAAATTTTTATCATCATTATTGGAATTAGATTCGCTAGCGACGCCAGCCGAAGAATTGTCCGAGGATTTAGTGCTCCCCTTATTAAAATTAAGCCCGCCAGTCAAAGCAGCGGTAGCGTTTTTTTCAATAAAGGCGAATACATTTTTAAAAAAATCACGCGAATAAGCTTGTTGGCTAAAAAAAACACCAACCAATATGATAATTATTAGAACTATAAAGAATATAATTTTTTTAGACATATTTGTTTACACTGAGCTTGTCGAAGTGTCGCACCTGCCTGCGCAGGCAGGCAATAAGATTTATGAAACCATCTTAATGGCGTTGGCAATTCTTTTTAGGGTTTTTTCACGGCCTAAGATATAAGCGATTTCAAATGGACTTGGCGACATTTTTTTACCAGACAGCGCTGCTCGCAACGGCCATAACAACGCACCTTTATTTTTCTCCGGATAACCCTTGGTGGCGTTAAACTTAGCAGATGCAGAGAATAATTCATTTTCAAGATCTTTTAGTTCCCATTTTTTAGCGTCTGACAACGTTTTTTCTGAAAAAATTAGTGAGTCTTTTATATCCCCTTCAGCCATGTCCTGCCACTGTAATAAATCTTTATCATAAATTAGTTTATTTTGAAAAAAGAAATCTGATAAGGCAGAAATTTCAGATAACTTTTTCATTCTTGTTCGAGATATCTCAACGATCTTTTGTAGGGTTGCAGCTGAAACCTGGCCCTCAACCAACAAGCCCGCCTCTTTGAGGTATGGCACGCACAACGCAGATAATTTATCGATTGATTTTTCACGAATATAAGTTCCGTTCAAAAAATCTAATCTTTGCAAATTAAATACTGCGCCGGCTTTTTGAACCTTCTCAACTGAAAATTCTTTTTCTAGTTGGGCCATAGAAAATATTTCTTTTTCAGTGCCAGGATTCCATCCTAATAAAACCATAAAGTTTACCAGGGCCTCTGAGAGGTATCCATTTTTATGATAATCAGACAGCGCAACATCGCCTTGTCTTTTAGACATTTTACTTCTGTCGGTGTTCAACATTAATGGCAGGTGTGCATATTCTGGCTGGTAAAAGCTCAAAGCCTGTTGCAGCAAAATTTGGCGTGGAGTGTTTGGTAAGTGCTCTTCTCCTCGTATTATGTGGCTTATTTCCATCAAATAGTCATCTACCACAACCGCGAAGTGATAAAGAGGGGTTTTAAGGTCTTTTGCAATGACTACGTCCCCTAGCAACGTTGTGTCAAACTCTATTTCGCCACGTATTAAATCTTTAAATTTTACTTTTTTGTTTTCAACTTTAAATCGTATTACCGATGGTTTTTTTTCAGAAATATTTTTTCCAATAATTTCTTTTGACAAATGTGTGCAGGTGCCATCATATTTTGGGGCCAATCCCCTATCCATTTGTTCTTGTCGCTTTTTTTCTAGCTCTTCTTCTGTGCAAAAACAATAATACGCCTTGCCTTCGTCCAGCAATTGTTTTAAATATTTTTCATATATATCTAGCCTTTGCGACTGTTTATAGGGGCCAAAATCTCCTCCGATATCTGGTCCTTCGTTCCAATCTACGCCCAGCCACTTTAATTCTGAAATTATTTCTTCTGTCCATTTTTGCTCTGATCTTTTAGTATCGGTATCTTCTATTCTTAAAATAAATTGACCGTGGTTTTTCTTTGCATACAAAAAATTAAACAAGGCGGTTCTAGATCCTCCTATGTGCAGGGGCCCCGTTGGCGAAGGCGCAAATCTAACTCTTATTGCTTTTGTTTCTATTTTTTTTGCCATGTTATTAGTCTAGCATTAAAAATTCTAATATTTCACGTGCAATTGCCCTTGCTGCTAATGGTTTTGCAAAAGCTAACGCGGCTTGCTTCATTGCTTCTAGCTTTTCGGGGTGTAAAAATAACAATTGAACGTTTTCCATAAAGAAGTTAGGAGTTAAGTTTTCTTGCTCCATTACTATGGCTGCCCCAGTGTCGGCATATGTGTAGGCGTTTTTAGATTGATGGTCGCCAGCTGCAGAAGGAAGTGGAATTAATATGCTTGGTTTGCCAACAGCTGCTATTTCAAAAATTGAGCCAGAGCCAGATCTAGATATTATTAAATCGGCAGCTGCATAGGCGTGTTTTATTTTTTGTTCATCTAAAAATCCAATTGGGTGGTAATATCTGTCTAAATCTTCTTCTTCTACAACTTGTGCTTCAGCTGAAATTTGTTTAACATTTTCACGACCCGTAACGTGGATTATCTCGTAATCTTTTAGCAAACTATTTATAATTCGTAAAACAAAGTCGTTGATTGTTTCAGCCCCTTGTGAACCGCCAATTATCAAAAATATTGGCTTTGAAAGAGTTAAGCCAAAGGTCTCGGCGGCAGTTTGTTTGTCGCCCTCTAAAACCTCTTTTCTTATTGGGTTTCCGGTTAGTGTTGTTTTGTTTAAATCAAAATTTTCTGTTTTTGGAAAAGAAATAAAAGTCTTTTTTGCCCATTTTGCCGATGTTTGGTTTGAAAGGCCTGGCACAACATCTGACTCATGCAAAAATATTGGAATGTTTAACAGCTTTGCGCAAAAAGTTACCGCAATTGACCCAGAGCCACCTTTGCTAAACACTAAATCGGGTTTTAATTTTAAAAGCAAAAAAAAGCTTTGAATTACGCCAAGCGGAATTTTAAATAAAATATCAATAAAATTTTGTAACGAAAAATATCTTCTTACCTTGCCAGAAATTATTGTTTTTATTATAAAGTCTTCCTGTGAAAGCAAAAGCAAGCCAAAATCATCTTTTGGGCCTAAATAATAAAATTCTAAGTCTTTTTTAGGATAAATTCTCCTTATTTCCCTGACAATGGCCACTATTGGGAAAATGTGTCCTCCGGTGCCCCCACCGGTAAATAGTATTTTCATGTTTATTTATATTAGCAAAGTTATGTGTTTTTTGAAATGTTTAGCAATAGCCCAACGCCAACTAGTTCAACTACAAGATGTGAGCCTCCAGAAGAAAAAAATGGTAATGGTATTCCAGCTAATGGGAAAATCCCAGCGGCCGAAGACATATTTATAAATGCTTGAAAGGTTATCCAAAAAACAATGCCAATGGCGGTCATTTTAGCAAACTTGTCGGTAGAATTCTTTGCAACCTGTATGCCAAGCCAAAAAAATAGTATAAAAGCTACTATTAAAAGCACACATCCTATGGCGCCCATTTCTTCGCCAATTATAGCAAAAATTGAGTCGGTCATGGCTTCTGGCAAAAACCCAAACTTTTGAGTTGACATTCCGAGCCCGTTTCCAAAAACTCCGCCAGAGCCCAATGAAATTAAGGATTGTTTTAATTGGTAGCCCTTGCCCAACGGATCGTTGTCTGGGTGTAAAAAAGTTAACCACCGATTAAGTCGATATGGTTCGAATTTTATCATAAACAATAGCCAGCCAAGACCCGCCACCACCAAGGTTGCGGCGTGCCACAAAGGAGTTTTTGCAGAAAAATATAAAACTAGCAAGGTTAATCCAATAATTCCTAAGGTGCTAAGGTCGCTTTGTAAAATTAGTCCAAAAGAAATTAAGCCTAAAAATATTATAAACGGAACTAAAATATATACAAAGTTGTGGTAGCTCTTTTTGGTTAGAGATTTCCAGTCGGACACATCACCTTCAGATAGTTTTGACGCAATCCACGCTGACAAATATAAAATGGCAGTTACTTTTAAAAACTCTGATGGCTGGACCGTAAACCCTGCTATATTAATCCACCTTGTTGCTCCACCGGCTGTAAGGCCTATGCCAGGTATAAGCACTACAAATAGCCCTAATATATTTAATAAAACCAACCAAGGAGCCATTTTTTTAAGCCACGGCAACGAAATTTTGTATGCTAAAAATGCTAAAATAATTCCTGGTATAAAACCAGAAATTAATTGGTGAAACAAATAATAAGTGGTGTTGCCAAATCGCTCCATGGAGGCTTGGGCAGACAAACACGCAAAAAACAAAAGGCTGAATCCAAGCAAAAACACAATTAAAAAAAATAAAAAGTAATTAAACTTTTTCATTTAAATTTTTGACTTCTTTGACAAATTGGTCTCCTCTGTCAAATTCATTTTTAAATAGGTTAAAGCTTGCGGCTCCCGGAGAAAGCACAACTATATCCCCGGCCCTAGAAAGCTCTTTGGCTTTTTTAACTGCCTCTTGCATCGATGCAACATTGTGCAGATTTTTATATTCGGTAAGTTCTTCTTTTATTTTGTCAGACGCGGTTCCGGGCAACATAACTAGTTCGGCAACTTTTTGTTTGATGACATCTGAAAGCTCTTTGTATGCTAAACCTTTATTTTGTCCCCCACAGATAAAAACCAATTTGGCATTTGGAAAGTTTTCTGAAAAAACATTAATTGCAGTTATAACTGCGGCGGGCATGGTTGCAGTTGTGTCGTTAAAATATTTTACTCCGTTAACTTCTTTTATAAATTCTTGTCGGCTTGGCACGCCCTTAAAAGATGCTAGTCCCCTTTCTATGGTTTTAGCAGGAATTTTTAAAATTTCGGCAACTTTTATTGCAGCTAACAAATTAGACAAGTTGTGCGTTCCAAATAATTTAAACTTTTCTAGTTTTATATGTGTTGGTTCGTCTTGAACTGAAAATAAGGCAACTTTTGCTTTGCCTGCACTGAGCTTGCCGAAGTGTCGCACAATAACGTCATCTTGATTTAAAACAAGATAGTCTTTTTGGGTTTGATACTTAAAAATTAGTTTTTTAGCTTCTATATATTCAGACATTGTGCCATATCTGTTGAGGTGGTCTGGCAAAATGTTAGTGATAACGGCAATGTTTGGGCTCTGCGTTAGGCCCTCTAGCCCAAAGCTTGAAAGCTCTAAAACAACCTTATCCCCTTTCTTAATTTTCGGCAAAAGCTCTAATGGCGAAATTCCAATGTTTCCAGCTAGAAATGTTTTTTTAAATTTTAGTTTTAACAAATGATAAATTAACGACGAAGTTGTAGACTTTCCTTTTGTGCCAGTTATGCCAATGATAAATGCGCCTGACAATTTAAAAAATAGGCTTAAATCAGTTTCTACCTGAACATTATTTTTTTTAGCTATTTCTAAATATGGCGAAGTGCTTGGCACGTCGGGGTTTTTAACGATGAGGTCGGCATTAATAAAGTCTTCTTCTTTGTGTCCGCCCAATGCATATTTTATTCTTTTGTATTTTTTTAGCTTTTCAATTGAGTCTTTTAGCTTTTCTTCTGACTTTAAGTCGGTAACTAAAACCTCTGCGCCTTGCGCATAAAAGAATTTAGCCACGCCAACTCCTCCGCCATGAAGGCCCAAGCCCATAACTAAAACCTTTTTTCCCTTGAATAATTGTTTAGACATTAAAAGGATCTTTTACAATAGGATTAATTTTTTTTCTAAAACAAAAATGACTTATTTTTTCTAAATTGTATGGCTCGTCCGAAAAGAAAAATTGATGCTCGCTCCCCTGCTTTATCTTTTTAGATATTAAAATATTTTTGTCTAAATATTGCTTAACTTCTTTTGCTAAACTTTCAGCAGGATTAATAACTTTTATGCCCGAGTCTATTGTGTTTTCAATTACAGATTTTAACAACGGATAATGCGTGCACCCTAAAACTAAGGTGTCAATTCCCTTCTCTTTTAACGGATTTATATATCTTTTGATTATTTCTATTGTGACATTGTCGTCTAGCAAACCCTCTTCAACCAATGGCACTAGCAACGGACATGCTTGTGAAAATATTTGTAAGCTTTTGTCAGCCTTTAAAAGTTTTTTTTGATAAACGTCACTTTTTATTGTTCCGGGCGTGCCAATAATTCCAATTTTTTTGTTTTTTGTGGTTGCTAGTGCCTCTGTTATAGCGGGGTTTATCATTTCAAAAACTGGCGTGTTTTTAAATTCTTTTTTTAACGCGTCTGAGGCCCAGGCCGAGGAAGTGTTGCAGGCCACAATAATGATTTTAGCTTTTTTATTTATAAGCCACTTAGTTATTTTTTTAGAATATTTTTTTACAAAATCAGCGCCTTTTGTGCCATAAGGAAGCCTTGCTGTGTCGCCAAAATAAATTATCTGGTATTTTGGTAAATACTTAAAAATTTCTTTTACGACGGTTAAGCCACCAACACCAGAATCAAAAATTCCAATCATATTAATCCTTTAGTATATCAAAAATATGCTCAAAATCAAATTGATATTTGGGCTTGTCCATTTAAAATAAAAAAGCCTCGACACATTGCTGTGCGAGGCCAAATTTCAGAGGGAAGCTCCCATTAAGACGTCGGGCATTGGGAAAACTTGTCCCTTTGTTCCCTTCTTGGTGGCAAGAAATCGAATGGCCGCAAGGCAGCCATTAACGTAAGCTTGGTTGCCAAGAAGGTTATGCTCAAACCCCAGCACAACCGTGCCATCGGGCGACGTCAGCACATACCTGTGGTAGGCATGGGCATCGAGAAACTCTTTGGGGATCAACATGCTGTCTCGCTGGAATGCCTTATCGCGCACCATGAGGATGTTCTCCTTGGGGCATGTGGCCCCAAGTTTTTTGAAGAGCCCTAGCAACTCCAGCGCCGTTCCGCTTAAGTCGGGCTTGGACTCTCGGTGACTTTCTCTGACGACCACCTTGTAGCCGTTAAGAGCGCCCGGGAAGTTTGTTGCGGCAAACCGTAGCATTGCCTGAAGCATCACAACTGGCGTTGCCATGTTGGGGGCAATGACCGCCGAGATGCTCGACTCGCGCACTGTTTGAGCCATCTTCTCGCGGTCTCCGCCAGTTGTCCCCATCACGAATGGAATCCCCAGTCTGCAATACCTTTGTACATCTTGGTCGACTGACCTTGGCTGAGTGAAGTCAACGACCATGTCGATGGTGTCGCGGGCTTCCTTCAAGGTTTTCTCGTGGCGGTCGGTGCACTCAAGAATGACTCTTGTTGAACTGCCAAAGGGTCCAAAGTCATCCACGCCGAAGTACTCGGAAAGCGCATGTGGGTAAAGCATCATGTCTGGTTGAGCAACAACGGCCGTGGCCACGAGGCTTGCCATCTTTCCCGGTACTCCCGCTAACATCACAACGATTTTTGCCATGGTTTAACCCTCCTTTGGGTTGATTTCAAATAGCTGGTCCTCACATTAGAGAACTTAAATTGATATTACAACTAACATGACATTTGTCAATTCTCCGAACAAAAAAAGACCCCCCCATGCATTTCTACATGGGGTATGTTATGTTGAGTGTTACAACCTAGTAGGTCAGACTTGCGAGGATTTCGTCATCCTCAAGGCGCTCGCCGATGTTGACCCCAAAGAAATTCTGCACCGGCAGGAGAACCTCGGGGTTGCGCTCCCAAACGGTTTCGAGGGCAGCCCGAACTTTGGTTGCGCCGGCTATGGTCATCTTGCCAAGAGGCTGACGGCACGGTCCGGCAGGCATTCCGAGAATGCTCATCGCGGTCTTGATCGGCAACGGGTTGCGGAATTTATCGACGACAACGCGCGTGCCGAAAGCCGTTCTGGGTGCAGAGACTGTGACAATGTCAAATAGCGGTTGCAGTTTTGTCCGAATAGTCTCGGCAGTTTGTGGGCCGCCCGCGAGAATGGCTTGGCACATTTCCTGCACGGCCCTGGGGGCGATGTTGGAAACAACCGAGATTATCCCGCAACTCAGGATGTCGGGTCTCGCCATCGTATCGAAGGTTTTGCCGTCGTCTCCGCAGTAGATCGGGAAATCTGTGTGAGTCAATTTTCTGGTAAGCGCCATGCGCTCGAGGTCACCGGTAGCTTCCTTCACCGCAAATCTCCCTGGGAACTCGTTTTCGAGAGCCGCGAGATCTTCGGGTAGAAGGGCGCAACCAGTTCTTGCAGGCACAACGTACGAAATGATCGAAACGTTTGGAAAGCGCTTGGCGATCGGTGCCAGATATTCTCGGCGTATCTCGAGCGACGAAGGCCCGTTATAATACGGGTCAACCAGGAGAACATACTTACCGCCGTTTCTGGCGACAATCTCCACGTACTCCATGGCCTCGTCGGTGCTGTTTGACCCGCAGCCGAAGAAGATGGGTGTTCGTTTCATCCAGGCCATTGCCCCTGACAAAATCGAGCAGTGCTCGGATGGGGTCATGGCCGACGTTTCGCCGGTTGTGCCAGCTGACACAATCCCAGAAATTCCTTGATGAATTTGGAAATCCACCAGACGGTTAAGGGCCTCTGAGTCAATCCTGCCTTCGTTGGTGAACGGCGTAATGATTGCGGTCAAGGCTCCAGTCGGAAATCTGTTCAACATGGGCACTCCTCTCTTAACTAAGTGTAACGTCTAAATCAAAGGACCAGCCTAACAGTATGATAGGTTTTATAAAATGTCAAACAAAAACCGCCATGAGCTTGTCGAAGGGCGGTTTTTGTAGAGTATTTTTGTTAGACGTCTGAGGAGAAGCGTTTGTACACAATAACAAATAAGAATATAACTACAAGGCCAGCTAAAATCCATAAATACCAATGTTTAACAAAGTCCCAAAATCCAGTTTTTGGCTCGGCGGCAGAAGTTGCTGCGGCTGCCGCCACGGCTGCAACTGCTTGATCTGAGACAAAATTTATAGTTATAGAATCAGATTGTGTTGCGCCAGAGTTATTGCTTGTTGCGATTGCTTGTTTAGCTAGCGGAGCTTCGGCTGAACCAGAAATTGTTTGTGTTCTGCCTTCAAAAGTTATTATTCTTGTGTTGGCTGAAGCCATAGAGCCAATGTTAATTCCTGTAACAATATCCCCAGAAATTGTTATGCCATCAAGTTTTAAGTCTCCTAAGTATGAAATTTCTGTTGGAATGTTTGTTGAAATTGTTACATTGTCTGCATTTGCAGAAGAACTGTTTACAACAGAAATCATAAAATATAGCGAACTATTAGATTTTATTTCTGCTGTTTTTTGCCATTGTCCTGCAGTTGCACTTTGCCTAACCGAAAACGAAGTTGGTAAAGGTGTGGCGTTAGGATTCGTGTTGTTTGGCTGAACGGTTGTATTAGGCTGGGTGGTTGTGTTTGGTGGCACCGTTGTATTTGTTTGTGCTGGCGCGCAATGTGCATTATAATCTGCAGAGCCAACGGCACAGGTAGACCCATCACACTTTAATGTGTTCACGCATTTGCTAGAAGAGCATGCATTTATTGTGCAACTATTTGAATCCACGCAATTTTTATATAAACCGCTTTCTGCTCCAAGAGAATCAAACCAATGTATTGAACCCCCATAGCAAGCTATTCTATAGTATGGGTTATATGTTTGAGTCGGCTGAATTGGTTGGATTGGTTGCACATATGTTGTGCATTGACCATACTGACAAGTTAAACCATTTGTGCAAACGCGCTCTAAATCTTGCTGTTGGGCACATGAGCTAAACCAATAAACATTGCCACCATTGCAATCTCTGTAGGCGTGGTAGGTGCACTCATATTGGGCGTTTGCAATGCTGGGGATGGCCAACACCAAAAAAAGCATTATTAATATAAATATGCTATTGAAAACTAAACTTTTTACCATTATCATGTTTTTCATATTAACGTATATTAACAGGTTTTATAAGCAAAAAAAAGAATTCTACTATATATTTATATTATATCAAATTCAAGCCCAAATGTCAATATTTTGTGAAGCTAGAAAAATTATGATTTGTGAGAATGCTTATGTAACAAAAAGCGGCGAATCCCGAAGGATCCGCCGCACGAAGTTTGGGAATTGCTGGTTAGGCGGCCCTGAGGCGGGCCACGTGGGCAACAAACTGTTTGCCGTCGGGTCCAACGACAGCTACTAAGCCGTTAATTGCCGCGATGACGCTTCCCTCGCGGTTGTTGGCGCCAACGACCTTCTGCCCTTGAGTGAATTGCCTGCTTGTTTCGGTTTTTATGGCAACCACCGCGGGGGAGATGACCTCGATGCTGATGACATCGCTTTCGGTGAACGTGCCGTCGTGTCTGTGGAGCGCCAGGTCGGCGCAAAGCACCTGGAGCGTGCCACCAGAAAGCTTGAGAACAGCCGCGTGAAATGTTTCCACACGTTTGACATTTCGCGCTTTAATAGCGACAATGTCTCCTACCGCCACTGCGACACCATTGAACATAGACTTCCCTTTCCTCAAAAGAGCTGACGCCAGCACACGCTAGCGTAAATCAAAAAGCATCACTTGCGTAATACTTTTCAATCTGTGCCCCGGCCGAGACTCGAACTCGGAACCAATAGCTTAAAAGGCTACTGCTCTACCATTGAGCTACCGGGGCATACGCGCAAAAATGCGCGAATATATAAACTCTACACTAAATTCCTTCTTTTTTCAATTCGTCAAGCAATTCTTTCTGTCTCTTCGATAATTTCTTTGGTGTTTTAACTTTAAATTCTATATATAAATTTCCTCTGCCATATCCGCCAAAGTGCGGAATTCCCTTTCCAGAAATGCGCAAAACCTTTCCTGTTTCTGTGCCTGCTGGCACTTCTAACAATATATTTGTTCCTTCAAGCGATTTAATTTCTATTTTATCACCTAAGGCTGCTTGTGTGAAGTTAACATCTACATCGGTGAATATATCGTCTCCTCTTCTTTCAAATATTGGGTGTTGTTTAATAAATATTCTAACAAATAAATTTCCTGCCTTTGCGCCCTTCTTTCCTGCTTCACCTTTTCCGTCAACCTTAATAACTTGGTTTGAATCAATTCCAGCTGGAATGTTTATTTCTATTGTTTCCTGGCCTTTTGTTCGGCCTTCGCCGTGGCAAACATTGCATGGTTTCTCTGGAATTGTCCCTTCGCCTTTGCACTCTGGGCAAGTTGCCAAAGTTGTATAAGATCCAAACATAGTTTTTTTAACTTGTTGAACCTGTCCCACTCCTCTGCAAGAAAAACATTCTTTTATTTTGGTTGCGGGCTCAGCTCCAGAGCCTTGGCACCTGTGGCAAACAACTTGTTTGGTTAAATTTATTCCTTCAACAGATTCTTTTAAAACTTTTTCTAAATTAATTTCAATGTCAACCTGAATATCTTTTCCTTTTCTAGAATCTTTTTTAGTTGACCTTTGTCCACCTCCAAACCCTCCACCAAAGAATTGTTCAAAAACATCTCCAAGGTCTCCCATGTCAAATTCAACTCCATCGGCACCAGATTGCCCAGCTTTATTGCCCCAAGCCCAATTAAACCCTTGTCCTTCAAACGGATTTCCACCTCCGCCCTGTGCGCCATCAAAAACCCTGCCGTATTGGTCATACTGCGCGCGTTTTGTTGTGTCAGAAAGCACCTGATAAGCTTCGTTTATCTCTTTAAACTTTTTTTCATCTCCGCCCTTATCTGGGTGGTGCTTGTGAGCTAACTTATGGAAAGCTTTTTTAACGTCATCTTGAGACGCACTTTTAGTGATTCCAAGAATTTCGTAGTAATCCATTTGTTTAATTTTATAATTACTAGTGAGGGAGGAGTGAGGATTTATTTTCACTCAAACCGAGCGACGTAATTATATAAATTGCCGGAGCAATTTTTATTTTTGTTCGGTGTATTTTCCTTCCTCGGCTTTGGGTTCGTCTTTCGGTGCGGCGTCATCTTTTGGCGTTTCGCCTGCATTTTGCTGAGGAGCGCTTTGTTTATACAATTCTGCTCCAATTTTTTGTATTGCGTCAGACAACTCTTTTGTCTTTGATTTAATTCCTTCAATATTATCACTTTTTTGCATGTCCTTCAAGGCGTTTATTTTATCCTCTATATCCTTTCTCTCTTCAGGTTTTATTTTCTCTCCTGCATCTTTCATGGTTTTTTCACAGGTATAAATCAAAGTATCGGCCATGTTTTTAGCCTCAATGGCTTCTTGTTTCTTCTTGTCTTCGGCAGCGTGCATTTCGGCATCTTTTTTCATTTTTTCAACTTCTTCTTTAGAAATTCCAGCTGAGCCTTCAATTTTAATTGACTGTGATTTGCCGGTTGCTTTGTCTTTTGCCGAAACATTTAAAATTCCGTTAGCGTCAATGTCGAAAGCAACCTCAACCTGAGGTGTGCCTCGTGGCGCTGGTGGAATTCCGTCTAATATAAATCTTCCCAATGTTTTATTGTCAGCAGCCATTGGTCTTTCACCTTGCAAAACGTGCACCTCAACACTTGTTTGGCTGTCTGCAGCTGTAGAAAACACCTGAGTTTTAGCAGTTGGCACAGTTGTATTTTTCGCAATTAAAACCGTGTCCACTCCGCCAAAGGTTTCAATTCCAAGCGAAAGTGGTGTTACGTCTAACAACAAAACATCTCTAACCTCTCCTTGCATAATTCCGCCCTGCACGGCAGCTCCAATTGCTACAACCTCATCTGGGTTTACTTCTTTGTTTGGTTCTTTGCCAAAGTAGTTTTTAACAACTTCAATCATTTTTGGCATTCTGGTTTGCCCTCCAACTAGCACAACCTCATCAATTTGTTTTGGCTCAAGCCCAGCCTCTTTCATTGTTTTCTTTACTAACTCAATAGACTTTTCTAAATAATCGGCAACCATGCTTTCTAGGTTGGCTCTGGTTAGCTTTAAGTCTAAGTGCTTAGGCCCACTATGGTCTGAGGTAATAAATGGCAAGTTAATTTGAGCTTCTAAGCTTGAAGACAACTCAATTTTTGCCTTTTCGGCTGCTTCTTTTATTCTTTGCAGGGCCAACATATCTTTTTGCAAATCAACTCCGTTGTCTTTTTTAAATTCTTTTACAATCCAGTCCATGATTCTTTGGTCAAAGTCATCTCCGCCAAGATGTGTGTCGCCACCAGTTGCTTTTACTTCAACTGTGTCGGCCCCCACATCTAAAATAGAAATATCAAATGTGCCTCCGCCAAAGTCATAAACGCAAATTTTTTCATCTTTCTTTTTGTTTAGCCCATAAGCTAAAGCCGCGGCTGTTGGCTCATTGATAACTCTTTTTACGTTGAACCCTGCAATTTCTCCTGCGATTTTGGTTGCCTTTCTTTGAGAGTCGTCAAAATATGCCGGGCAAGTAATAATTGCTTCGGTAATTGTTTCTCCAAGTTTTGTTTCGGCGTCTGCTTTCAATTTTTGCAAAATCATTGCCGAAATTTCTGCTGGGTTTAACCATTTGTCGCCCATTTTTACATCAACTCCGCCGTCAGCTGATTCTCTAATTTCATAGGGCAATAATTTTTTATCTCTTTGAACTTCTGCGTCGGTAAACTTTCTTCCAATTAATCTTTTTACAGAATAAATTGTGTTATGTGGGTTTGTAACAGCCTGTCTTTTAGCAAGTACGCCCACCACCCTTTCACCGCTTTTTGTAATAGCAACAATAGACGGAGTTGTTCTTACCCCCTCTTTGTTTTCTATTATCTTTGCCTCACCACCTTCAACTACCGCCATGGCCGAGAACGTTGTACCTAAATCTATACCAAGTATTTTTGACATATGTTTGTTATTTTTTTATATTAGTTTTTTAAAAAAATGCTTTATTTTCTTCTTTTGTTATATTTGGTTTTGTTGGAAGTTGGGTTTTTATTTCGCCGAATTTTTTTTCGTATGCTTCAATCTGCTGTTTTAAAAGCAAATGAATTCGTTTTGCATGCCTTGGCGTTGCCACGAATTGTCGGCCCTGATTGGCTGAGGTTATTAAAAAGTGAAACATTTCTTCGTCAAAACCCATATTCATCATGGTTATCATATACGAATTCGGGTCTAAATTTATCTGCACTTGTTGTGTTTCTTTCTCTGTCATTTTATTTTTTATCTAATTATATTGCTTAATTATTCTCTGCCTCTATAACCGACTAATTTAATCGGTCATGCGGACTTATTACCTATTTTAATGAATTTATAGGTGTAGGCAAATACTGGCGTGTCGATGGTGATTTCATGACTAGGATAGTGGTTTTTGAGTGCCCCAATCAACTCTTGTCGGTTCTTATATGTTTTGTAATGGGTTTTGTCGTTCAAATCTATTTCTCCGACGGTTGTTTTTTCGATTTTCGTTATTTCTCCTTGTCCGAATATCTCTCGTGTTTGGCTATTTTCAAAATTCACTACATCTCCAACCTTTAATTTGTGGTCACGTAGCCTCCAGGTACAGATTTTTCCATCAAACACTTGTGGCACTACGCTCTCGTGAAACCCCAGTTTCTCCATATTATTTTGAAATTTTTACTTTTGCTACTCTAATTATTTGGCCGTGCATTGTGTAGCCTTTCTGCGTCTCTTCGGATACGGTTTCTCCTTCGCCTTCAACGGCCTCCATCAAATTTGGATCAAATTTTTTACCAACGGTTTCTATTGCCTCAATCCCCTCTTTTTTAAGAAAATCTGCTAATTGGTTTTTAATTGCGTTAAATCCTTCAATCCATTTATGAGTTTTCAGCTCGGCGGGAACGTGTGTTTCGGCTAAATAAATATTATCTAAAATTGGAATAATTTTTAAAATTAATTCCTCGGTGGCGTATTTTGCAAGCTGGCCAATTCGTTCCATTTCATCTTTTTTATAATTCAGAAAATCAGCGCGCTCTCTTTTCCAGCCATTTAAATATTCTTCACATTTAAGCTCAAGTTGCTTGAGCTTATCCTGAGCCGGGTCGAAGGATGCGTCGCTTGTTTTTGGATCATTTTTTGTTTCTTCTGCCATTTTATTAAAATTTTTCTAATTCTTTTATTATTTCGTTAATAATATCCATATTTTTTCCAAGCGTTGGTTTTGACGAACCTAACATATTCAAAATTTCAAATAAGTCATTTTTTTCTGGCTGGCGCGGAATGCTTAAAGCCGAAGATGCCTCAGACAAAGATTTCATTAATTTTTGAGCCAAGTTCATTTCTTCTTCTATCTGCATTCTGGTTATTTTAATTTCTTGGTAGATAAATGTTGAAAAGGTGGTTTCGCGCTCGCTGGCTACCTTGTCGGCAAAGTGTTTGTAGGCTTTTTTAGTTGGAACTCTGCCAGCCGATGTGTGCGGTTGCTCTATATAGCCTTCTTTGGTTAACGCCTGCAAATCGTTTCTTATTGTTGCTCCGCAAACACTTAAACTGCAAGCTTTTTTTAAAGCCTTAGAACTCACAGGTTCGGCTGTGGTTATGTATTCTTTTATAAGAAAGTTTAGCAATTTTTCTTGTCGATTTGTAATCATTGGCACTCTAAAATATTGTTTGATAACTAATCATATAAAATTAGCAATCGCTTGTCAAGAGTGACAAGTTTCAAGAGATAATCCACTTTATATTGTATGGTTGGTTGTGATACAATAAGCCAAACATATGCATATGATAAATTTTAAAAAGTTTGTGGATAAAAATTTAACGCAAATACAGATAGGAACTGCTATTTTACTTTTGGCCGCCATTGGCACGTCGGGATATTTTATATATTCTTTGTTCCGAGACATAATTTTCATAAAAAAAGAAATGGCCTCTTCGAAGGCTAGCACGGGAGAATCTTTAACTGTTTTGGGCGGGCAGATAAAAGACCTTCAATCGGGCTTGGCTATTGCGGCAAAAACAAATGAAGAACTAGCTCAAAGTATGCAATCACAGCAAAATTCTTTAGGACAAACATTAAGTGGTTTAGCTGGCACCGTTAACACTTTAGAAAAATTATCAAGAACCGATAGAGAGCTTTTGCAAAAATATTCTAAAGTATATTTTTTAAACGAAAATTATGTTCCCGTGCAACTTGCCACCATTGACCAAAAATATCTTCAAAACAAAGACGCAAATCAAAAATTTCATACAGTAGTTTTACCATTTTTGACAAAGATGATTGACGATTCCGCCGGTGACCCATCGTCAACGCTGCTAGTTAACTCTGCATACCGCTCTTTTGGCCTACAAAGCGCACTTAAAAAAACATATCTATATTTGTATGGCACGGGAGCTAACTCATTTTCGGCCGACCAAGGATATTCTGAGCATCAGCTTGGCACAGCGGTTGATTTAAACACGCCAAGCATGGGTTCGGTTTTAGATATAAAGTTTGAAACAACCCCAGCCTTTATTTGGCTCACAAGCAATGCTTATAAATATGGTTTTGTGCTTTCTTATCCAAAAAATAATGCCTTTTATCAATATGAGCCGTGGCACTGGCGGTTTGTTGGAGTAGAGCTTGCCACAAAACTTCATAACGAAAATAAAAATTTTTATGATCTTCCCCAGAGAGAAATCGACACCTATTTAACTAAAATTTTTGACCAAAGTCCTCATTAAAAATGCAAAAAAATGGGGCGGCAGGAATTGCTTCCAAACCGCCCCGTAGGGTTGTCGAGTCTCACATCGCAGTCATTGGACGTTGTTGGCTTATAGCCTTGTGCGTGGTCAACCACTAGGGGTTAAGACCGATGGGCACATAATGTCTTTGACTGTGAAGACAAAAGAAACTCAACCTGTTGTGTCGTGTGTCGGGCGAACTAGCCCGGGGGTCCTCGTGTCCGGGTGTGTTGCGTCAATCCGCCTCCTTGTTCGCGCTTAACGCGCGTATGGGCAATCGACCCTCTATTGTTCACCCTGTCTAGGGCGAAGAATGGGTCGAGCCGGTGTACCGGAGTTTGCAAACATGGCCTATCGGGCCACACGCATACCTCTCACCTTCCTTCCTATGGTAAGCGGTTATTGACAAAGCGAACAATACGCACGATAAATCTACATTATTCCTTTAATATATTTCTGTCAAGAGTTAGTGGGGTAATAAAAAAAACGAGCACTTTGTGTCACCCTATAGACACTTAGTGCTCGTACGAGCGTGCGACTTGTTGGATCACCTCCCTTTACGAGGTCTTCTGCAAGCCTCCAGCTTGGGTAGATGCTTCTTTCTGCACGTTAAACGCGAACGCGGCCCAGCGAACGCACAACGGATGCCTTCGCATGGTCCACCTCCTATGAAAAAGGTGCTGTCTGGCACGATAGTCTGCACGATACAAACTATTGCGCGCCATTAGTACATGTTAGCTTTTGCAAAAAATCGAGTCAACTGTGAATAAAAAAAGCGACTCGGGAATTTCCGAAGTCGCCTGATTGAGAAGCTCTTGCGAGCCTGAATGTACAATAGTGGACACAGCAGGAATCGAACCTACATCTTCTCGCCTTTTGATCAGCAAGACGCTAGCCAATAAGCTATGTGCCCACTGGAAAGACTCGGACGGTGGCGCCTTGCAACTGAGCTATGCCCCGGTTGTTGCTTTAGGCTTCGGATCCTTCGGGTAACTCAGCCTCGTTATCGGCGGCTGAGGCACTTTCCACGTTATCAGGAGCTTCGCCCGGACTGCACGCCCTGATTACGGCTTGCAGGCAACAGCTAGCGGTGACCGGAAATTCCGCTTTCTCGAAAAGACGTACGTGTGTGGTGCTTTTCTACGCGAAAACATAACGGATAACACCTAATCTAGCGGTTTATACCGCGGTTGTTAGTCACAAACTAAAACTGACAATACAAATATGATAGCATAAAAAAACGGTGGCGTCAACAAGTGGACAGAGTTTGGCCGAAACAAAAAACCGCCGGCTCCAAAGGGTGCCCGCGGTTTTCTTGTAATACTTATTTTTTGTCTGCTTTTTTGTCGTGTGCGTGAGTCATTTCTTTAAACTTATCTTTCCATGACCCCCAGTTGCAACACGAGGCTCCATCTTTGGTAAGCATTTTTACTCCAATTGCTATAAATATCACTCCCCAAAAAATTCCCCAAAAGCTTCCTGTGAATAATCCCATGGCGTTAAGCAAAACTGCTACACCTATGGCAATAAATATAATTGCGAAGAACATATGTTTATTTTTTTTAATATTAATTATTTTTATTAAATTAATTATACTATGTTGTGTTTTAAACTTCAACTTAAAGGAGTATAATAATAGTTAAATAATTAAAACATAAAAAAATAATGCTTATTTTAAACCAAGAAGAAGTAAAGCAAATTATTCCTCTGTCAGAAATTAGTAAAGTTGTTGGTCGCATAGAAGTTGCATTTTCAAAATATGGCAAGGGTGAAGTTGATATGCCACCAAAAACATATTTATATTTTACAAAAGAAAACGGAGACCTAAGAGTTATGCCAAGTTTTTCTGAAGAGCTTGGAATGGCTGGCACAAAAATCGTAAACGTTCACCCAAATAATCCAAAGCAAAATCTGCCAACAGTGGGCGCTGTAATAGTGCTAAACGATGCAAAAACGGGTGCTCCTGTGGCTTTAATGGACGGAACATATATAACTGGCATGCGAACAGGGGCTGCTGGCGCTGTGGCATCTAAATATTTAGCTAAAAAAGGAGCCAAAACGCTTGGAGTTGTGGGGGCTGGACGACAGGCAGTTTTTCAAATAGCAGCCACCGCAGGAGTGTTTAATTTAAGTGACATTCTAGTTTATGATGTTAATGACAAAAGCATCGAGGTGCTTTCTGCAGAATTAGCAAAAGTTGGAATAAAAATTAGAAAAGCTAGTTTAGAAGAAGTTTCAAATCAAGATATTTTGACAACCACTACCCCATCGCGCAGCCCGATTGTTAAAGACAGCTGGATCTTGCCAGGAACGCACATAAACGCGGTTGGCGCCGATGCCGAAGGCAAAGAAGAGCTTGAGCCAGCTATTTTAAAGAGAGCTAAAATAATTGTTGACGATTGGGCGCAAGCCTCGCACTCTGGAGAAATTAATGTTCCAGTTGCGCAAAAAATTATTACAAAAGATAATGTTTGCGCTTCTTTGGGCGAAGTTGTCGCGGGTATAAAAAAAGGAAGGGAAACTGACAACGATATTACTGTTTTTGATTCGACCGGTTTAGCCTTGCAAGATTTGTTTACCGCGGTAATGGTTTACGAAGAGGCAGTTAAAAAAGGAATAGGAAAAGATATAAAAATATTCTAAACACGACTAAACAAAAAAACCGGGTAAACTCCGGCTTTTTTTGTGTGTTTTATATTAGTTAATTTTTAACATTTCTATTTCAAATATTAATGTTGCGCTTTGTGGAATAACTGGAGGTCTTCCAGCTGCCCCATAGGCTAATTCTGGTGGAATGGTCAACTTTCTTTTTTCTCCAATCTTCATGCCCAATAAACCCAATTCCCATCCTTGAATAACTCTGTTTTGGCCTAATGTATATGGAAATGGCTGGTTTCTGTCTACAGAAGAATCAAATTTTGTGCCATTTAATAATGTGCCAACATAATGAACCTCGATGTTGTCTCCTGCTTTTGCGCCCTCACCTGTTCCCTGTTTTAAAATTTCTACTTTCATCTCTTGTATATTATAGTTGTCTGAAGTTTGAACATTTTGTGGCTCAGGGTTTTGTTTTGGCTGAACCATAAAATAAACTCCGACGGCTACTATTATTAATATTATAATTATAACTATGATTGTTGGTGTTTCCATGTTGTTATTTTTTTAATTATTTGGTCCTCGCGGTTGCAAGGCTGGTCTAATTTGTATTGATTGGGCGGTTACGCTTCCGTCAGAATTTGTTGTTCCGGTTACGATTACCGTTGTTCCAGTTGATAAATCACTTGCGGTGCCAGATGCAGATTTACTTATTTGAGTCGTGTCTGAATAAAATATTATTTTAGATCCTCCGGTAGTTGGCGTTTTTACTGTAATGCTAGTATTGTCTTTAGAAATAATTTCTCCAGAAATAAATCCTCCGCCCGCTGTGTTGGCCCTGTCTGGTCTCATTCCCTGAAAATTTGCGGGGTTAAACGAGCGTGTGTTTGTGCTTTTGCCATAAAGCATTCCGCCATAAAATGACCCACCAGTTACAACCAATAACACTATTACCGCCAAAATTACAAAATATTTTTTTATCATAAATTTGCTAGTTATATTATATTACTCATATCGCAATGCTTCAATAGGGTTAAGTTTTGCAGCTCTTTTTGCAGGGTAATATCCAAAAATAATTCCTATTGCTGCAGAAACAACTACGGCCAACAACACTGACGTAAACGAAACCTTTGTTTGATAAAAATTAAAATATTTTACTCCCCAAGAAATTATCCAACCTAAAAATACTCCTATTATTCCACCAGAGAATGTTAAAACAACCGCCTCGACTAAAAATTGTAAAGTTATGTCTTTGGCTTTGGCCCCAATAGCTTTTCTAAGACCTATTTCTCGTGTTCTTTCGGTCACTGTTGTTAGCATCATGTTCATAATGCCAATTCCTCCAACCAATAAAGAAATTCCAGCGATTGCTCCAAGTAGAAGCGATAAGGTTTTGCTCACGCTTGAAATGCTAGACAATATGTCTGCTTGATTTTGTATTGAAAAATCAGCATTTGTTGCGTCGGTAATGTTGTGGCGGGTTAGCAGCAAGCTTGTTATGTCGTTTTGCGAGGTTGTCATTAAGTTTGGGCTGATTATTTGCAAATCAATTTCTGATAAATATTTGTTGCCAGAAAAATATCTTTGTGAAGCGGTGTATGGAATATAAATTCTGTCATCTTGGTTTTGAAATCCGGTTCCGCCTTTAGTTTTAGTTACGCCGACAACCTTAAATTCCATTTTGTTAATTTTTATTGTCTGACCAATTGCGTCGTCTGCTGTGGCATCGGTGCCAAATAAATCTGTGACAACTGTTGGCCCGAGAACTGCTACTTTTGAGGTGTTTTCAACATCTTGAAAAGTTATAAATGACCCTTGGTCTATGTTTAAATTTCTTACTTGGGTGTAAGTGTCGCTAGTTCCAATAACAGATGTATTTGTGTTGCTTCCCTTATAAACTACTTGATACCGACCAGTAACTTGTGGCGCCATATATTTTACCGATTGCACTTGGTCAACTATAGCATTTGCGTCGTCGAGGGTTAGTGTTTTGGCGGTTCCGGTGGCCCCTCGAACAGAATAACCGATATTTCTTGTTGCTCCTGGGGTTATCATCAAAAGATTAGAACCAGTTGATTCAATGCTGGCCTGGATCGACAGCGTGGCTCCTTGTCCAACAGACACCATAACAATAACTGAGCTTATTCCAATAATAATACCTAAAATCGTAAGACCAGTTCTGGCTTTGTTGGATAACAGGGCTAAAAATGTTTCCTCTAATATGTCTGATAGTTTCATGCTATTTGGTTGTTTTAGTGTCGCTGACTATCAAGCCATCTTTAATAAAAATTATTCTGTCTGCATGTTGCGCAACATCGTGTTCGTGAGTAATAAGAATAATAGTTCTACCGTGGTCTTTATTAAGTTTTCTAAAAGTTTCTAAAACTATTTCACCAGTTTTAGAGTCGAGGTTTCCCGTTGGCTCGTCAGCTAAAATTAATGTTGGGTTGTTGACCAGGGCTCTGGCTATGGCGACTCTTTGGATTTGGCCACCCGATAGTTGGTTAGATAGGTGATCAAAATATTCTTCGTCTAAACCAGCCGCATTTAATGATTGCCTTGCCCTTTTTTCGCGCTCTTCTTTTTCTACGCCATTATAAACTAAGGGCAAAGAAACATTTCTAATAGCCGTTGACCTTGGTAAAAGATTAAATGCCTGAAAAACAAAGCCAATTTTATTTTTTCTAATATCGGCTAGTTCGTCGTCGTTTAGCGTTGAAACATCCTTGCCGTCTAAAAAATAAGTTCCAGATGTTGGAATGTCTAAGGCTCCTAAAATGTGCATAAGTGTAGACTTTCCCGAGCCAGAAGGCCCCATTATTGCAACAAATTCTCCGTCTTTTATGTTAAAGCTCACCCCGGCAAGCGCCCGAAATCCAATAGACCCAGTTTGGTATATTTTTGTTATGTTTTTTACTTCTATCATAAAGTTATTATCTGCCAGGTCCTCCAACCCCAAACATTCCTTGAGCTGCTCTGTTTGTGTTTTGGCTTGTGCTGGTTGTGGTGGTTTTAGTGTTAGAAACAGTTCTTGCTACAACTTGGTCGCCCTCAGACAGTCCGCTGACTATTTCTGTATTAGTGTCGTCTGAAATTCCAATTTCTACGGTTTTTTGGGCTGGCGCAGTTGCAAAAACAAAACCTTGGTTTGATAATGAACTATTCAGGCTCTGTTTTTTATCAGGAATTAAAACATAATTATTACCATTTTTAGTTTTTACTGCACTATTTGGAACCATTAAAACATTTTGCTTGGTTTCAGTAATAATGTTTGCGCTTACGCTCATGCCAGGTTTTACTCTGCTGTCTTGAGTGTCAAAACTAATTTCAGTGTTGTAGCTCACAACTCCTTGGCTTACTGTTCCGAGTGTGTCTATGCCAGAAACTTTACCTGTTATGCTTAAGTCGCTAATTGCATCAAATGTGATAATAACTTTTTGGTCTAGTGATATTTTTGCGGCATCAACTTCGTTTAGAGAGATGCTCGCAGCCACGTCTTTGGTGACAATTTTTGCGATCGAGGTTCCAGAAGATACTGAATCCCCCACTTTTACGTTTACCGCCGACACAACACCAGAAAATGGCGCATATATATAACAATAAGAAAGATTTTTGTTTGCGTCATCTAGCGCAGCTTTTTTATCGGCAACTAGATTTGTTTGGTCAGATATGTCATATCCTGTTTGGATTAGATTTTCTTTATCTGTTTCTATGCTAGTTTTTATTGATAGCAACGAGGTTAAATAGCTATTTGTCGTAGTGACGTACGAGCTCAAACTTGATAAATGCGTATTGGAGGCCGAGGCCGGTGTAATGTTTTGTTTTGTGAGTTCGTCCTGATAAAATTGTATTAAATTAATGGAGTCTTTTACGGACTGTGATATTTTGCCAATAGCGTCATATGTGTTGCCAATTATTGATTCGATTTGGACCTTGCTGGATGTCCGGCTAGTTGTTTTAAAATCTGTGTAGCTTTTGTCATATGCTGTTCTCGCTATCTGGTAAGAATTTTCGGCGCTTTTTTTACTCGGGTTGTAGCTGCCAGTCGTCCCCGCATAATAATCAAGGTTTTGTTGAATATTGTTATAGGTATTTCCATATAAAATGTTTTGGAGCCCGGTCATTACGGTTGGAAGGTTCAAAAATGCGTTTGTGACAGTGTTAAATCCGCTTTCGTAGGCCGCATTAAGTGTGTCTTGAGCTTTTTCCGTAACGCCTCTAAGCTTGCCTAGGTCGGTTTGCACTCCTCCCATCTTTTCTAAATCTATATTAGCCTGGTCTAGAGCTTTTTGAGCGTTAGCCACGGTCAATCTGGCGTCTGTGGTGTCAATTTTTGCAATTAGTTGCCCCCTTTCTATTGTCTGCCCACCGGTTATTACAACCGTAGTCAAATCGCCAGATGTTTTTGGTTTAATGTCTAGCTCATTTAACGCGACTGTTTGACCAGTTCCCGAAATGGACGAAATAATTGTTCCCTTCGAGACTTCGCCCAAAACGTAATGCGTCTCGCCGTTTGTGTTAGCTACTGACTTATATATCCAATAGCCTCCACCCAAAAAGCATAAAATTATTATAAGACTAATAATTTTATGATTAAATATAAACTTATTAATTATCGTGATCACTTTTTTTACCGCGTTTATCATAATATTTGACATTACTTTTTATGGTTTTAACTGAGGACAGTTTTTGGGCGGGATGGGCATAATTCTAATAAGTTCGGCTTGTATTTGCCCATTTTCTATTGGATCTCCTATAACAATAACCTCGTCGTTAATTTTTAGCTCAGATAGTTTTATGTTTTGCCTCTGACATACAATCTTTGCGCCGTCGTCCACTAAAATATTTTTCTCAACGTTATCTTTTCCCTGTATGGTCAAAATATTTCCATCAATTTTTATTATTTGCCCAAACACACCATTTGCATCAGTAAAATTTTTACCCATCATTCCGCCCAAAAAACCTTCTTGTGGGCCTCCAAAATTTTGGTGGTAGGCCTTAGCCCAACCAAACGAAAATTCTGCTTTTTCGGTTCCAACAAAAACGCCCAAACAAAAAACAAAAATTAATATTATTAAACAGCCTATTATTAAAACAGCTGTTTTAAATGATTTTGATTCGAAAAGGTTTTCTATGTTCATTTAATTTACCACTAAGTTGTGGCCTCTAATAATTTTAATATTTTTAGATAAATGTCTAATTGACTGGAAGAACACAAACAAAATAAACAAAAGCAAGGCTATGCTTAGGGCCGGTAGTGTCTCTAGGAGAATCATCGAGAAGCTTTGCCAAGAAGATAATACAATTGAAAAGTCTGAAAATAGTAAAGAAAAAAAGCTCATAAATCCAGATTGATTAAAATCAGACACAAGCATTCTAGCTGCCGGCATAAATCCTGCCACGGATACGACAAACGTTATAGAAAAAATAACAATTTTTTTAAAAACCAAAAAACGCTGTTCTTTATGAATGCGGTTTAATATTTTTTCTAATAACCCGTTTGGGGGCTCGATGAAAGAGTTTTCCATGTAAATACATTAATTAATACGCCTAAAGTTATTATTTTGGTGCTTAGTTATTTTTTTAGGTTTTTTCTTAAAATTATAAGACTTCTACGATAACGGCTTTTAACCGTGTTTACTGGTTCTTTAGATGCCTCGGCAATTTCCTTAAAACTCATTCCTTCTGTGAGGCGTAGGTTTACAACTTTTTGTTCTTTTTCTGTTAGGCCCTGCATCACGCCGGCAATGGTTTTCTCGTCACTTAATTTTTCTAACAAATTTAGGGGGATATCGGCAATATTTTCAACTAAAGGATTCTGGCCTTTTTCGTTTTCAAAACTTGAAAATGGTATAGATTTCTTTTTTCTTAGATAATCTATCGCGGTGTTTTTTGCTATTTGAAAAAGCCACGGTTTAAATGTTTTATTTTGATCAAATTTCCGAATATTTTTCCAAACCTTAATAAAAATTTCCTGAGTTATATCTTCGGCAATTGCTTGACCCGAAGGGCTTCCTCCAACATTTTTATAGACAAAACCATAAATTATCTTTAAATATTTTTCAATCAAAACATCAAGCGACTTGCTGTCGCCCCGCAAATATTGCTGGATTAAGTCTATGTCTTCTAACTTAGTCGACATTAACATTTAAAATTTTGGCTACACGATGTACATTTCTTGGCCATAGCCTCCAAGTCCAATATATTCGGCCTCGCCCTTCAATATCTTTTCAAACGGACGGCAGGCAAAACAGCCCTCGGGGCCTCTGGGGCATGCGAATTCTTGCTTTTCTCTGGCGGTTTTTATTTTTCTAGCAATTTCAAGTATTTCCGCTTGGGCTTTTGCAACATCTGGCAATTTAACAGAAACGGGCACGTCACTATGGTCTAAATACCAATAAGCAGCTCCTGAAACTTTTCTCTTTTGAAGATTGTTTAAAAGCAAAATATAAATTGGAAGCTGTAGCGACCCTTCTTTCTCTTCGTTTTTTCCAGTTTTAAAATCAATTACTTTTATGCTGTCGTCTTCTGGCACATATTCTATCCAGTCTATTTTTCCATTTAAAATAATGTTTTCTGCTTCAGATAAAAAAAAGTTTGGTGGCATGTCATTGTGTGACGGCGCGAGTTTGACGGTTTTTTTGGCCAATGGGCCAGGATTTTTAGCAACTCGTAAAATCATTTCCCTTCCGCGCTCTTTTGCCGCGCTTTCTTCGACTTCACTTTTAAAACCACCCAATTTTCCTGAAACTTTTTTCCAGTTTTCCTCAAATGTTTCCTCTAGCGATTTTAAAAATCTCTCTTCGGCCTTATATTTTGATAATCCTTCAAGGGTTTCGTGAACCGTAATGCCCAAAGACAGTGCCGGGCTTGTTAGGTTTATCTTGCGACCCTTATCGTTTTTATAAACGTTGTGCAGGTAATAAAGCCTTGGGCATTTTAAAAAGTCGCCAATTGAAGAATGTGAAACCCAAACTGCACTAAATTTATCTTGTGGCATTATTGTTTGATAAGATTATTATAAATAAATTTTTTTGTTGCTGGCCAGAAAAAAGCGATTGGATGAGCCGGTGCAAAAATCATTTTAACTTTTCCGCATTTTGGCTTGGCGCCCCATCCTGGAACAACCATTAGATCAAACGGTGTGTATACTGAATAAACATTTATTTTGCTTTCTTGGATAAATTTTTCAAGTTCATTTAGTAGCTCGCTATTGGGTCGTAAATCGATAAAACCAGGCAAATTCATTAAATACGCCATATAGCTTCCTTTATGAGGACTACATAGTGTAAATAATTTTTTAACATTTTTATTCCTAAAATATTTTAAATAGGCTAAGGCAATAATCCCTCCTTGGCTGATTGCAACTATATTTATACTTTCTTCTTTTACGTTTTTAGATATAAATTCTGATAATTCTTCCGCTATATCCTTGATTCTGACCTGTCCAAATTTATTTTTATAAGTAAACTCATAGAAATCATTGATTCCTTTTTTCTTTAGGTACTTAATTATTGGGCCGTATTGCCATTTGCCAGCACCTAATCCATAAATGAATAAAATTGGATCCATTTTTATCTACTATTTTACCAAACTCCCTGGAGGAATTTCTTTATCTGGGTGCAATAAAACCGGCCCGGTTTCACCTGATGGACACATGATCATTCCTTGCGATTCTAGGCCCTTTAGCATGCGTGGAGCTAGGTTGTAGGCAAAAGGGCACTCTTTGCCAATTAACGCTTCTGGGGCATAAAATTGAGCGATTCCAGCGATAATTTGCCGCCTTATTGGCTTTTGCTCGGTCTTGGGCTCGCTCTGTCCTCCTTCGCCCGCCACACCCTCGGCAGAGGCGGGTGCTGCTGGCAAAGTTATAGTTTCAAACCCAAAATCAACCTCAAGTTTTAGAAGCTTATCAGAACCTTCAACCTTTTCGGCTGACAAAATTTTTCCGATTCTAATTTCGACCTTCTTAAAGTCATCAAATGATATTGTATCCATGTTTTTGTTTATTATTTTTGGGCGTGGTCGCAAATATCTTTGAAGTCGCAATGCTGGCATTGCCAGCCTGGGGTCGGCTCAAATTCACTATTTTTAATTTTTTCTGCTTCTTCAATAATTTTTGCCTTTTGGTCTTGCAAGTCCTTTTCTGAACCTAAAAATGAAGCGAACTTACCGTCGTCTACATAGTAATACGCTAATTGCTTAGGTTTTAAGTGCAAAACTTCTTGTGCCGCTATCTGATAAATCAAAAGTTGTTCTTTTGCATCAAAGTCTAATTTGTCTTTTGATTGACCGGTTTTATAATCAATAATTATAATTCCGTCTTTATCGTCATCTATTCGGTCTATTACTCCATAAAGAGTGTACTCACCTACTTTTAGGTTAAATGGCAATTCAAGGGCTGGCTGTCCGTCAATTTTTAGAATTTTTGGCGGATTTTTTTCAAATTGTTTATAAAATTCTTTAAGAATGTCTTTTCCTTTTTTATAGTAATCGTCTTTTTGTTTTCGGCTTTCATACCATTCATCTATCCAATTTTTATCGTAAAGCTTGATTAGTTCGTCAAATAAATCATTTTTCGGAGACTTCTTTGTCGTCTTTTTTTCTTCGTTTACAGATTTTAGAAATTCGTGCAGGGTGTTGTGGATTGTTTTTCCAAAAGAAAAAACCGATTTTCCACGAGTTGGCACCTTTAATATAAAAGCAAACTTATATTGAAGCGGACATTTTTCAAAAGCAGCAAGTTGAGAATATGAAAAGTGCGCTGGTAAATATTGTGGCTGAGTTTTATTTTTTAATTCAGGCCTTTTTTGTTTCTCGGCCAACAAGCCGATTTTTTCGCCGTCTCGCTCTTCGCTATCAACCTTATATTTCATTTCGGCTAAAAATCTTGATATTTTTTTCTTTCGTTGCCCGCCATAGTCGTCAGCTGAAGTAAAATATAACTCTCTTTTGGCTCTTGTCATTGCTACATAACAAAGTCTTCTTTCTTCTTGCAGGTGCACATCTCCAGTTGGTTTAATATCTTTTATTAAGCTGTCTGGCAGTTCAATTGGATCTTTTCTTTGGTCTGTTGGAAACCGTCTGTCTACCATGTTAACTATAAAAACATATTTAAACTCTAAGCCCTTTGCCCCGTGAACTGTCATAACCTTAATCATGTCTGGACCTTTCTCTGGGTCAAATTCTAATTTTCCTTCTTCGCCAGACTCTAACTCTAAATTCATTTCTTCCATGAAATTTTTTAGAGTTGGCTCTATGTTAGACTCCTCGAAATTTTTTACTTTTTTGTAAAACTGGTTCAATAAATCAATTTTCTCTTCCTCGTTTTTATGTATTAAATGCTTTAAATAGCCAGAATCTTCTAAAAACGATACTAACACCTCAGAAACCGATTTTCCACGCGCCAATTCACTGTGTTTTTTTACTAAACTTAAAATAAAAGCTACTTTTTCTTGTGTTTTTGCAGAAACTCCAGGAATTAGTGCTAATTCTTGGAGCGCATCAAAAAGAGACCTAGTTTTTTTGTGGCCATATTGAGTGATTGCTGCAATGTCGGCATCGGCAATTTCTAAAAACGGTAAGCTCAAAATTCTGTAGACGGCTGTGCCCTCGTGGTAATTGTCTAAGAGTTTAAAATATGAAATTATATCCAAAATTACTGGTTTTGAATATAAACCTCTAGAGGCTAAAAACTGATAAGGCAGGTCAGCTCTTTCTAGGGCTTTAATAAATGGAACTGCCGAATCGTTTGCCCTAACTAAAATTACAAAATCGTTATACGTTGCGCTTTCATCGCGCTTTAAAATTTCTAAAATCTTTTTTAAAACTTGGCCTACTTCTTGATCTAGGTTTTTTGTATGAATATGCTGAACGACACCCTTGTCTGTTGTGTCGGCAACAAGCTTTTTGTCTACCTTGGTCTGAAATTCTAATCTGTCTGGATCGTTTTGTTTAATAAACGCATAAGATTGATCTAAAATATTTTGAGACGACCTATAGTTTTTTATAAGCGAAACCTGTTTTGCCTTAGGAAAATCTTTGCTAAACTGCACGATGTTAGAAAAAGACGCACCTCTCCACCTATAAATTGCTTGGTCGTCATCGGCACAAACAGTTAAGTTGTTTTTAGGCTCAGCTAGAAGCTTGATTAGCTCATATTGAGCCCAGTTTGTGTCTTGAAACTCGTCGACTAAAACATATTTAAATTTATCTCTATATTTATTTAAAATTAGGGGTCTCTTTTTAAAAAGTTTTAGACAATAATTTATAAGGTCACCAAAATCTAAGGCGCTATTTTCTAATAAAATTTTCTGATATACGTGGTAGGCCTCGGCAACCTCATTTATTCTCTCGGCCTCTCCGTCTTCAGTGGTTTTTAAAGAACTTGCATATTCTAAATAATTTTCTGGATAAATTTCTTGGTCTTTGCAGTGAGAAAAATGTGATATTAAGGCCTGTATAAATTTTGTCGGGTTTCCTAGGGCTTTATAATAGTCTAAATCAAATTTATCTAAATTTTGCCTAGCTAAAAGCCAGCCAGAGGTATTGTCTAAAATTTTAAAATCTGGCGGAAGGCCAATGTCTAAAGCGTTTTCCCTTAAAACTCGCTCGCAAAACGAGTGAAATGTTGAAACCCAAAGGTCGGTATAGCCAAAATCTAAAAGCTTATCTACCCTTTCTTCCATTTCAAAAGCTGCTTTTTCGGTGAAAGTAACAGCTAAAATTTCTTCTGGCTTTGCCAAACCTTTTTCTATTAAATTAACTATTCTTTGGGTTATAACTGTTGTTTTTCCTGTTCCTGCCCCTGCGACAATTAAAAGCGGGCCATTATTGTGGAGCACCGCCTCTTTTTGTTCTTTATTAAGTTTTGATAAATCTAGTGGCATGTTTGTATTATGTATAATACCAAAATTGTTTACAAGAAAAAAGACCGCTAGTGCGCATTGCGGTCTCTGGCTGTTTGGGGTGACATTATTCGTCGTCATCTCGAGTTGGTTTCCGGTCATAGGCGTCGGCATCTTCGCGCGGCGGTTCCTCGACGCGCTTCTTACACGGTGCCCTTGCATAAAACGAGTTGCCGTCGGAGTTATGCTCGATAGACTCTGGGTCAATGCCCAACTCTTTTGCGACATTCTTCCAGGCTCGCCGGTGTTGCCTTGCTGTTTGGGCGTTGAGAATAGCCCGCTTCTGGGTTGAGTTGAGGCGGTAAAGTATCCTTGGAGTCTTTGCCATAATACCTCCCATCATCAAAAAATAATCTGACAAAGATCAGCCGTTTTTAGGCGGATTGGAGCCACGCCCCAATAGTATTGTTATACACCTCTTTTGATTTTTTGTTAATAGTTAATGCAACTTTACCCGCTATTGACCCAGAGGTTATAATGTGGTACGTTTGGGGTGAACAAACCAAACTAAACTATTTCATAGGAGGACACGCCATGCCCGAGTGGATCACAAAATGCGCCCATTGTGGAAAAAGCCGTGAAGTGTCGGCAGATTCTGAAACCGATGCACGCATGAAGATGAGAAAACTCCACATTGACGAAGTAGCCGACCGCGACTGTATGAGAGGAACGATCACGGTAACCCGTGCCAGCCCACCGGCTAAGCAATCAGCTCTTTCTCATACATAAAACCCTGCGCTCTCGCGACAGGGATTTTTTTTGCAAAAACTATTTTAGAGAGTTATAACTTAACTGAAATTGGCCGGCTTTCGCCTGGCTTAAGATCTCCAATTTTGATATCGCCTATCCGAACGCGTCTTAACGAAGAAATTGTATAATTTAGCTCACCAAGCATAATTCTTATTTGATGGTGCTTCCCTTCATTCAAGATTACCTGAATTCTATTTGAATTGATGAGACGCGACTTGGCTGGAAGAAGTTTACCAAGAGCCTGAGTTTCCATGCCCGTTTCGAAAATTCTAACAATTCGTGGAGTCAGCGGTTCTTTGACGGCAACTACATACTCTTTTTCATATTTATCATCGGACGACAAAACCTGCCTAGCAAAACGGCCGTCGTTAGTCAGCAAAAGTAGCCCTTCAGAACTTTTGTCTAGTCTGCCAATTGGATAAACCCCCTTGTCCTTCCAATCGGTAATAACGCTCTGTTTTCCTGGTAAATCCTGCGTTGGGAGATTCCTTGGCTTATAATACGCCAAATATATATATTCTTTTATCATTTGTCCTTTTGGCTCTTTTACAGTAACCTTGTCGGCTTCATTTACCATTGTTCCATTTTCAACCCTTTTTCCGTTAACAAAAACCAACCCGCCTTGAACAAGCTTGTCTGCCTCGCGCCTCGAGGCTAGCCCCTTGTCTCTTAAATATTTATTAATTCTTATTGGGTATATTATTTTCATTAGTGTTTTGTTACTTCTAGTTTTACTATTCCGTTTTTAGCCTCAACTATAGCCTCTCCGCCTATTGGGAATGTAATTAACGGGGATGTGTGTCCAAAATCAACGTTTGCAATTACTGGAATATTATTCAATTCTCTTTTTGTTTTAATAATTTTAGTCAAAATATCGCGAGACACCTTGCTAACTTTTTGAAATCTTCCAATAACTATGCCTTTTACATTTTCAAAATTGGGTTGATGAATCACAGATTGTAGGTCTCTATCAAAGGTGACATCGTTAGACATTTCATCGTCCTCTAAAAAACGGACTGTGTCTTTCGGAAATCCTGGAAAATATTCTATGCCTTGAAGCAGGTTAAATGTGCAAAGATTTGCCCCGAGTATTGTTCCGGATGCTTTTCCTTCATTTAAAACCCAAAACCCGTCATTTTTAATAAGATTTCTATCCTTTTGATTTATATACCACGCGTCGTCGCTCCAATTGTCGCTTGGTTTAATTTCAAATGGCTCGTCAGACAATAAGCATTTTTTAACATAATCTAAGGTGTATTCAAAATATAACTCCTGCCCAAATGTTGAGTATACTGGGCCAGAATATGACACTAACCCGGCTTTAGCAAAAAGTGCATTATTTAATGCAGTTGGGTCTGAATAGCCGCAAAATATTTTAGGATTTTTTTTAATTAAATTCCAGTCTAAATATTTTAATAGTTGATTACAATTAAAACCACCTATTACAGTAAAAACTGCTTTAACATTTTTGTCTAAAAATGCTTCGTGAATGTCGGCAACCCTCGATTCTATGCTCGAAGAAGCAAATTCATCGCTTTCATCGATGTTTTTTCCAAAGCTTAACTTTAATCCTAAATCAGCAAATCGCCTGTTGGCAATTTCCCTAACCTCTTTAGAGATTATTGACATAGACCTCGAAGGCGCCACGACCCTAACCTCGTCTCCTGCCTTTAATTTTGTTGGATATATCTTTTCCATATATTTATTAACTTAATATATCAAAAAATGCCTACGATAGCAAAAAAAAGACCCGTTCGCTTAAAGCTACTAAAGTCTATGCGCGCGGAGGATTATCCTCCGCAGCCATCGCAGAAGCGACCTTTCATCTTGCTCGGCTCACACAGCCGACTGTGGTCTTTACAGCAAGCCATCTTTCCGCTAATTGCGTTGACGCCCTTGGGGCAGACGCTATGCGCGTTAACGTCGCACCAACGTCCTTTGTCGCCCTTTCGGCGTGTCTCACAGCTCTTACAGAACGCCAGACCGGTGACCTTGGGCGGCCGCAGAGACGTGACAATAGGCACGATTGACCCTTTCCTGAACAACGGGAGCCGAATTGCCAACGACCTAAGGTTATACTATATCTAAAAAAACTCTTCGTCAACGCGTCAAAACAAAAACCGCTAGCTTGAGCGGTTTTGCATGCTGTCTGCTCTGGGGAGGGTTAGAACTGCAATATTGCAGAGTTTATACTCCCCAACTATAAGTATCATACCTCAATCTTGCCACTAATAAAAGCCCTAAAACTCAAATTCAACCTTGCTGGCGTTCCCTATTCGGTTTGTTAAAAAATACTCCCTATAATCTTTCATCACTTCGGGAGTTATTTTTTTAGGGTTTTTCTCTATCAGATATTTAATGGCTGAAATCGTGAACTCGTGGCTGAATAAAACTATAAAATCCTCTTTACGGGATTTTAGTGTTTCAATGGCATTGCGGTTTCTTTCCATAAATTCAGTAAAACTTTCCGCTCCCTCGCCGTCATTATGCAACGGGTCGCTCTTATTCCAGTATTCGTCAACAAACGGCTTACGCTCGCTTATTCTCGTATTAAAACACCTATCAAGTGAAAGATAGGTAAATTCTTGTATCTGCCATTCCTCTTGTGGAGTTTCTGGGTATTTCTCAATCAAGTGCTTTGCGGTTTGTTTTGTCCTTATGAAAGACGAGGTAATTATTAAATCGGGAGCTTTATCAAAGTAATCAATAACACCCTCTGCCTGTTTAAGCCCAAGCTCGGACAAAGGAACTAACGGCACAGAAAAGTTATCTGCCTTGTATTCTTTGTTTGCGTTAGCTTCGCTTTGAGCGTGGCGTATAAACCATATTTTCTTTTTCATTATATTTGTTTGTTTTTAATTTATGTGGCATCATTTTTAATTATGTTAGGTTCGTATCTATGAAACCATTGCTCTCCAAATTTATTTTTAAGTTCTTCTTGCTTTGGTTTTAAATGTTGCCAACCATAGGTAAGTTCGGGAAAGCCCGCAACTTTAACAAAAACTTGCCCGCTGGGGTGATATTCTATATCAGAAATTTTAGCTTTCCCGCCGAGTATTAAGTCCCCCATTTCATTTTCGGTTTCCAAATAAATAATATCGCCAATTTTTGGTTTAAATTTCTCCATTTTTTCATTCAGTTTTTCCTTTATAGTTTCCAACTTCTTTAACCTTTCCAGTTTATGTCCCATTTCTACTTTCTTTTTTTCTCTGGCTTCTGGTATTTTTTCTAATGCATTTTTCATTTCTTCCTCTGTAATAAATCCGTAATTTTTAAGATATTCCAAATCCACATTTGGGTTCTCTAAAAAATCCTTAACACTACTCTCGGCTCTTACTTCATCTCCGTCAAAGTAAAATAAGGGGGGCATTAACAGCTCTCCACTACTCTTTATCTTTTCAGCCAAGTGCCACTTTAATAGATAGCCAGCTTCATTTTCTGATATTAAGCCATTTTTTTCTGTAAATTCTAACTTGTTCTTTTCAAGTTCTTTCTCGTCCCAAAAAATCCTGCCAGAAAAAGAGGAGTTAAACTTATATAAACTTCCATTCTCGCCTTTAATATACAGCTTCCACCAATTTGTAAAATCAAGTTCTCCGCCGTCTTTAAATTCGTCAAATAAATAAGGACTATCGGGTAGAACTTCAATGGTTTTGGTTATACCCTCTCCTTGTGAATATAAGTCATCGCAAAAAAATCCGCCGTCAACTGAAACAGAAAGCGAGGCGTTTGTTGTATTTATCAAATATATTTTAACTGGGGTATGGTTTTTCTTATCATAAACAACTGCAAGAAAAAATCTGCGGGTAAGCCACGACAAATCAAGCCAATCTATATATTTTATTTGTGCTTCGCTATAACTCATAATTGTAATTTTTATTTTAATTTTACTGGCGACTTGACCTTTATAACAAAAAAGCGACTGGGATTTTCATCAAGATTTACCCTTGCAAGGTGAAATCTCCCAACCGCCTTTTTGTAATCGCCTTAATAGATGTTAAAGGGATGTCCTCACCCCTTAACTGGTAAGTATATCATAAAAAAATGGAATGTGCAAATATACGACATTAAGCCGTTTAGTAGTAATACTCGTTTTTTGTGCTTCTTGGCTGTCTTTTAGCGGTTGCCTTGCTCTTTTCATAAGCTAAAACCACATCAGCAAGTTGCCCTATATTCTTTGAAATTTCAAGAAGCTCCTCATCTGAAACATTTTTATATCCGTGCTTCTCTAAAATTACCCTATACTTATTTAACTCTTTTTTTTCCATAATTGCCTATTAAACGCCTCAATTACTCTATCGTTTTTTGCTATATCAGTATTTAGGAATTGCTTTTTAGGCATTATTCCCACACGACCTAAATCTAATCTATCGGCATCCCAGCAGGTTTGAATAGTTATATTATCGCTTTTTACGGAACTATCATCGTGATGCTCGCAAGCAAATAGCAGGTCTTTTAGCTGATAGTCATTTAGTTGAATTAAACCTTGCTTGTATAATTTTTTGATGAAACTACTGGCTCTTTTTCCGTGTCCAAAATCATCGTTCTCGTCTTTTCTTTTGGAGTCGTGCAGGTAAGCAAATAGATTAACAACCTGTGCATCTGCCCCTGTCCTTTTAGTTAAAAACTCTCCTATCTCCCGAACCTTACGCCAATGCGATATGCCGTGAACTGAATGAAAATCTATTTTAAATTCACTTACAATTATATTTATAAGTTCCTCGTTCTCATCCTCAACCGCATTAAGCGGAGTAAATAAATTTTTAGGTTTTTTATACAAATCTGGATTTTGTTTTTTATCACATTCAATAAGCAACTCCCAAAAGCCCAGCCAATTAAATGTTGCTTCAAATGTTTGCTCATAAGTATAATCTATTCCCCACTGCTCTTTCCAATGTTTCTGCCACTTTAAAATGTCATCTTGGGAGAGATTTGGCATTTATTATACAACCGATTTTAAATGATTAAATATCTCTACCATAGCAAAGGTATCAAGTTTGCAGTATTCAAGCATATCTTTTTCCAAAACCGCCTTTTCTTCCTTGCTGATATTCTTATCAATAAGTTTTCGGTATGACTCCGATGCAGTCCCGCCCTCTTGGATATTTAAATCTTTGTGAGATAAGGACGGAATTAACACTGGGAGAATAACCTTGATAGACCATTTACCCTTAAAATCTTTGTGGACATAATAATTCTTTTTAAAAGATGTTGCTAAATCATAAACCCTGCTATTTATTGATAGTAGTTTTTCCTTGAATTTAGAATACATTTTAGCCATTTCCTCATTCCTGCCCTTTTCAAACCCCTCATTCCAAACTAATATCGTGCCAGTATTCCCAATCTGGCTTGTCATATTTTTTAAAAGTTCGGGACAGGGGTCTTGCCATTTATCGGCTAAAAATTCAAAATGCTCAACTTTTGCATCGGGAGCTTCCTGAATATGCAAAGAATACTGAAATACCATTTGCTGATACGGCTTAAATCCGTCAAAAAGAGGGACGGCTGGGGAGTAGCTTTCGTAATCAAGAAAATACAAAGGATAAACTAAATTTGATAATTCGGTTTCAATACCGCCCTTATCAATAAATATCTTATTTGTAGTTTCGGCTATGTAATATCTTTTCTTGTTTTCCCTGCTAATCATTTCTTCTGGCACATCCTCTAATTTAATTTTGCCCTCGTCAACCATTTCTGTTAAATTATCTGTTTTCAAGGATAAATCATAAACAGAATGCTCTGGTATATTTTTCCAGCAGTAATCTATAAACCCGCAATCGTATGGGTCGCTACATTGTTTTAGTATTTTTACGGCTGGCTCTTTCTCGGTCTTTTTAATAAATTCCAATGCTTCTTTTATTTTTGTCTTTACTCCCGACTCTATAAGTAAAACCCTTTCTGTAATGTCCTCTTTTTTGATTAGCTTTTTCGGGTCTATCTCCCCTTTCCTAACATACTCATTATTTACAAAATAAAGATAAGTTTTATTTATTTTCAGACCGCAATTTTCTAAACATATTTTTTGAAAAGCTACATCTGTTATATGTAAATCCTCATCAACCTTTGTGGTTGATTTTACTTCAATCAAATCCCATTTCTTGCTTACTTTATCAAAGACAAGCAAATCATTTCGGCAAAATAAATCGCCGTCTGAAAAGCTCGGCTGAATTAAAACCTTTTTGCCAGAGTTTAAAATCTCTTTGGTTTTTTCTATTGATTTAAAAATATCTCCGCCCTCTGCCTCGCAATCAACGCCGTCCTTATACTGGCTATAAACCCAAAACTCTACGCTTTCGCCTTGAAGTTGTTTATAGCTCAAATCTTCCTCGCCCCTATAAAGCTCCTTTTTATTCTTATACAGCCAAAGATACTTGGGACATTGTAGATAATATGTAAATTGTGTTTTAGATAGCATTTTATTTCTTTTTCTCCTTTCTTTTTTTGTTTTCTTCTTCAATCTGCGTAATAAAAATCTCTGCTAACTGCTCGGCAAATTTATCAACCAGTTCGTCATTTTTTGTTTCTTTCTTTTTCTTCAAATTCTTTTACCCATTCTTTTTTGAGAGGGCGATAAATTTTATCAAACAAAGTAAGCAAATTTAGTCCAAGCTCTACGGCTCTTTCGTCAGATATTTCCTGCCCGTATTCTTCTTTCCAAATTTCCTTAAATTCCTTTAATGCTTTATCTGAAATCATTTTTTGGTTCATCATTATAATCCCATTCTAAAATTAAAAGGGCTTCTTCTTTCACTCCACAAGATAAAGCCCCCTCAATAAATTTTGTTTGTGCATTAGTTAACTTATCTTTTCCTTTGTGTTTACTCTCACAGAAAACAATATGATTATCTTTCCAAACCATTACATCAAAGCAGGCGGTAGTTTTTCCCGCTTTCCATATATTTTTAAGCAAATCCTCCTTGTCTTTTGGTATGGAAATATGATTTTTAATTAACTTCCAGTCGCTCGGCATACTTTCAAGAAAATGAGTGCCTCCGTAAGTTTCAACCCACACGCCGTCCCACCCAGAAGCATTAAATAATTTTAAGATAGCAAGCTCGGCAAAAACTGGTTTATTTTTGTAGTTGATAAAAGGTTTATTGCCATAATCAAAGTTTGGCAATTCGCCCATCCATTTCTCAAAAACTATATTGTATAAAGGTAGAGATATTTTCTTGCCAGAGGGCAAAGCCACTATCGTTTTATCACCAGTATCAAATTTTAATGGGAGAGGCATAAATAGTTTCTATTAGCTCCTGTTGTCGCTGTTGTAGAGAGGCATCAAAAATTATTTTATATTCAAAATCTTTATTAGCTTGCTGAAACTCGTTAAAGCCGAGTTCTTTTGCAAATACTTCGTCAAAAATATCTTTAATGTCCCCTTTGTATTCTTGTTTATTTCGCTCATAGGTTTCTTTATCCCTATTCGCTTTAACTTCAATAACCAAGTATCTGCCTTTACTTGTTTCTACCAAAAAATCGGGAAAATATCTACTAATTTTTTTATTATATGGGCTATAATATTCAAAGTAAAAATCGTTGTGGTTTGGTTCTGCAACTCCGCCCGTGAAATAAACATCAACAACTGCCTCATCTTTGTCTAAAATACTTCTTAAATATTTAAACAAATCCTTTTCATCGGAGCTGTCAAAGTTATAGGGGTTTATATGAAAACCGATACGGCTCTTTCCAAAGTCATTTTCCATATCCTTACGATAAACCACCAAAGTATTCTTCCCTTTTTCAACACTAATTTTAAATGGATATGCTTTCGTTAATTCAATTTCTTCCTCTATGGTTTCACTCTTTTCTTCATAAGTGTAGGCATTAGATAAAATTCCTTGCACAGCAAAAGCCAGCACAGCCGAATTGTCATTTATTTTTTGTTCAATTTCCTGTTTTGATAATCCGCTATTTTCAAGGATTTTTTCAATGGACAAGCAAGATAAATGGGTATATCGGTTTATAATTTCTACAATCTCATAAAAGTTAAAGTTCCCCTTGTCTTTAATTTCTCTTTTTAGTGTTGCTTGTTTAAAGCCCGCTTGGTTTTCTTCGTTCAAAAATATACCTCCCTCTGAAACAGAGGAAAAACTATTTTTAGGATTGAACTTGCTGAAATCAATTTTGATTTTATCTATATCTTGATTTTGAACGGCTACAATTTCTTTTAGGATTTTATTAACCTTTATTTTCTTTCTTTTCTCTATTTTTAAAGTATGCTCAACGGATTTTTGGTCTTGTGCCGATAACTCGCTAATGCTTGTTGAAAAGTTGTTTTTAAGCTCCCCGTCTAATATGCGATAATTCTCGTCCGATAGAAAGATTGAAGCGTTTTTTTTGTTATCACCAATGCTACGCAAGCATCTTGTTGAAGATTGTAAAACAAAGATTGAGCTTGTGGCTCTGCGATACAAAGCACAGGCAACCAGTGAACGACAATTCCAACCCTCCGTCCCTTTTCCTACCAATAAAATAAACTGCTTATTGCTCTGCGGGGAGTCCAATGAAATAAATTCTTCTTTACTCTTTTCGGCTTCCGTGTGAAATTCCAAAACTTTATCTATTGAGATGCCTTTCTGTATAAGTAATTTTTCTAATATGGGTCTTAAATTAGTTTGCAAATCTTCAATGTTTGAAGAATAGAAAGCAATTTTAGGTAATTTATCTTCAAGACGATTTTCTCCGTATTCAGACCAGAAATTATCTAATACATCTTCAATAAATTTATCCGTCTTAACGTTGCCATACTCAAAAAACCTCACCTGCTTTAAAATTCCTTGCTCTATGCCCTGTTTTAAGCCAAAGTGATACACAACGTCAGCTATCATCTTATTGTTCACGTAGGGCGTTCCTGTGAGGTTTACAACGTTTATAAGGGGCGTTTTACCCTCTTTGTGGATATAGTTGATAGTTTGTCTGGTTTTTTTCAAATCGCCCTCCAAACTCGTGCCGTATGAGTGATGTGCTTCGTCAACAAAAATAACAAGATTTTTAAGTTCCCTTATTGCTTGCAGTCGCCTATTTTCTACTTCTCGTTTTCCCATTTCTTGCCAATCAGCAAATAATTTTTTAGTGGCATTGCCGTTGTCGCTGTTGTGGGTTTTCAAGATTATTTTCTGGGAGTTGGAAACAACGACATTGTAATTTCCAATCAAGGACAAGGGCGTTGCGGTGTCCTCTAAATAATAATACTTAACATTTAAAATTACATTCTCATATTCTTTTGGTAAAACCTTTGAATAATCAAAAGTTTTAATTTCTTTTAAACTCTCAATAATCGTGGTATCTGGGGCGAAAATCAAAGCGTTTTTAGCAAATCTTTCATCATCGGGATAATAGAAAGATAAGGTAAAATCATAAATCATCATTACGGACATTAAAATCGTTTTGCCCGCTCCCATTGTCAGGGCATAAACTTGGTTTGCATAATCAGACTCGCCAAAACTTTCTGCCAGCAACTCCCCTATTTTCTCTTTCTTTCCAAGCAAATCAAACGCCTCATCTTTTGAAACTCCCAAAGCCAAAAGCATTTCTTTTTCGCCAGTAAATAAGGATTTGAAAACTTCCAATGACGA